>ERZ1106954.1412-NODE-1412-length-18096-cov-7.947453_pt1 | contig 18096 bp, 10 predicted proteins | sample MGYA00403678_ERZ1106954 | MGnify/ENA primary metagenome ERZ1106954 (study PRJEB35170, sample SAMEA104062445) | human gut metagenome | biome: human gut; feature: human-associated habitat; material: faeces | place: Denmark | collected 2012-08-20 ... | reverse complement strand
CGCGCGAGGCCTGCGGCCCGGATCTTAACCAGATCATGATGGGCTCGGAGGGCACCTTCGGCGTTCTGACCGAGGTCACGCTGAAGATATTCCGCTGGATGCCGGAGAACCGCAAGAGATTCTCCTATATCTTCAAGACCTGGGACGAGGCAATGAAGGCAGCGCGAGAGATGATGCAGCACGAGTGCGGCTACTCCTCCGTGTTCCGCCTGTCCGACCAGGAGGAGACGAGCATGATGCTCAGACTGTATAACGTTGACGACACGCCGCTGTACCCGCTGCTCGATAAGCTCGGCTATAAGGACATGGAGCGCTGCCTTTTCCTCGGCTTTACCGACGGCGAGAAGGGCTATTCCAAAAACGTTGCGAAGAACATCGCCAAGATCGCGCGCCGGCACGGCGGTCTGCCACTGACCGGCTATGTCACAAAGAGCTGGGAGAAGGGCCGCTTCAACGATCCGTACCTGCGCGATACGCTCATGGACTTCGGCATCACAACCGACACCCTCGAGTGTACCGTCAACTGGTCGAACATGGAGCAGGTACACCTCGATGTCCGCAAGGTCTGCCATGCACTGCCCAACACGGTCGTCACGACCCATATGTCGCACTGCTATCCGCAGGGCGCGAATCTGTACTTCATTTTCCTGACGAAAATGCAGGATGAGAAGGCGTTTAAGGCATACCACACTACCATTCTCGACGCTATCCAGCGCTCCGGTGCGTCGATAAGCCACCACCACGGCATAGGCAAGATGTTCGCACCCTGGCTCGAGGGCTACGTCGGCGAGAAGGAGTACGGCGTGTTCAAGGTGCTCAAAAACTACTTTGACCCGAAGTACAATATGAATCCCGGCGGTACCATAGGCCTCGATCTCCTGCCCGAGGAGAAGAAGTTCGACCGCCAGTACACCGATTACGAAGCTCAGCCGAAATTCGACTGATAATACCATCGCCGCACTGCCATTTTGCAGTGCGGCGTAATTTTTCCTTGAATTATTCGGTGTACCATGCTATAATACAAAAGCTCCGGAGAATTAGCTCAGCCGGTTAGAGCGCTCGCCTCACACGCGAGAGGTCAGCAGTTCGAGTCTGCTATTCTCCACCAACTTTGAAGACCTGAAAGCTAAGGCTTTCGGGTCTTTTTCTTGCTTTTTGTGAGCTTTGCGTCCGTGTTAATAATGTTTGACAGCGCGGCGTGTGCGGTGTATAGTGAAAAACAGATTATTACCCCTGGGGCAAGATAATAAGCAGCAGCGGAACATTAGCTGACATAAATCCGCTCCGCTATCGCGGTTATTATTACGATGCCGAAACGGGCTTCTACTATCTCCAGTCGCGCTATTATGATCCTGAGATCGGCCGCTTCATAAACGCCGATAGCTACGCCTCAACCGATGCAACCGGCCTCCTTAGCACCAACATGTTCGCATACTGCGAAAATGACCCGGTGAATGGCTCAGATCCAAATGGCGAGTGGATTCATATTGCAATTGGCTCTGCTATGGGAGCAGTGACTAGTATAATAACTGGTTATGCGTCGGCAAAGCAAGCTGGAAAGGACTATTCTTTGTTTATGGCGGTGACAGATGGCCTTTCTGGAGCCGCATCAGGTGCATTAGCTGCGAGTGGAGTTGGCATGGTTGGTCAAATAATTGGCAACGCAGCAATCGAAGTTACAAAGGGCATTGTTAACGGCCAAAGTAGCGCAAACGAAATAATAGAAAACGCGATAAGTGGTGGAGCTAACGGATTAATTGGCGGAAAGGGTGCAAGTTACGGCAATGCTAATTCGATTACAAAATCAGGCAAGCAAATGCTAAAGCGCATCTTCAAGTACAAGGATCCTGTTAAAAAGGCATACGCTCACTATAAAAAAACTGCTCATTGTAAAGGGGGAAAATTTGTTTTATCAGAGCTATCAAAATCTTTTGCGAAAACGACTGCCTTCAGTCTCTTTAAGGGGAGCACACGATGAGCGAAGTGTTTTTTGAGTATTTTCCTTACTACTTAATTTCATGTGTGCTCAGTCTGCTTATGATTCAATGGTTGATTAATGACATATTTATAGCCAGCATTGCAGGCAAATACGGCAAAGCATTTAATAAGTCCATTGATATAAAAAGCGAGTATTCACTGCTACAAAGAATAAACCAAAAGTATATAGGAAAATACGTGGCGACCGAGTATAAACGAGCATACAGTAACTACATGTGTTTAAAAAAAGGCGTTGCTATATATTTTGTGGTTGCGTTTTTAGCGCTTTTGTGCATTGGCGAAATGTGTGAAGAATACAAAATGATATTAGTATGGAGAGTTATAAGTGGGATTAATACGTTGATAATGCTTTTCCTCTTTTTACATTTTGATATCAATAGGCAATCAAAATACACGCGTCATAAATAATATTTAGATAAACAAGTAGACTGATAGAACGCTTTACAACTAAAAATCAAATTCGCAGGAGCGTATCGCATGATATGCTCCTGCTTTCCTTTTCGGCAGGTCTGCTTATTTGCACTATTTTATTTGCGAAAAAAATATTGTCAATGCCCTCTGATTAATTTATAATGAAAATGATGTAATGTAACTATGGGGCATTATACGGCTTGGCGGCTTGTGCCCGCTTATGAATTTTCAGATATCCTCAAGGAGGACAAAAGCATGAAAAACAGCGTTAAAAGAGTGCTGAGCATGTTCCTGTGCCTGACAATGGTGCTGGGACTGTTTTGCTTCGCTCCGGAAGCCGCGGCACTTGACAGCAGCGGCTATGAATGCACGGGCTCGGTCGAGCAGCTTCTCAGGGGAAGCGCCGACGCCGTGGCCGGGCAGAACTACCGTATCGTCAATAACGACGATATCATAGCGCTTGCCGACTATGTTGCGGCCGGCAGAAATACAAAGGGCGTCACCTTCTATCTGAAGGGGGACGTCAACATGCGCCGCAACACCTGGAACGGCATCGGCACATCGCAGCACGCGTTTGAAGGAACACTCGACGGCTGCGGCTATGCTGTTCTCGGTCTGATAACATATCTGTTCAAAAACGCAGGCTCCAATGCGGTCATTATGAACCTCGGCGTAAACGGCGTATCCAACGGCGCTGACGCCGCGGGCATAGCCTCTGTCCTCTCCGGCAAGATAGTGAACTGCTGGAGCGCGGTTCGCGTAAACGGCACGGGCAATAACGGCGGCCTTGCCGCTATCGTCAACGGCGGCAGGATCATAAACAGCGCAAACTACGGCAAGGTAAGCGGCACGGGAAACATCGGCGCCGTTGCCGGCAAGGTGACGAATGCAGAGATAAGCTGTGTCTACCATACCTATTACAGCGCCGACAGCGATATCGGCAGCAAGGATTCGGCCAGCCGCATAGACACCATGCGCTTTGCATCCAGCCCCACGATGTGTCCGACCGAAACGGAGAAGACCGTCGGCGGCGTGACCAGCGACGATCTTCTGGCTTTGCTCAATGCATGGGTCTCGGCAGACAGCGGCACGAGATGGCGCAAATGGACATTTAACACCGATGCCGACAGCATTGACCGCGTCGGCGGCCGGTATCCAATGCTGGCATACCCCGGCTACGCCTCCGAAACACCCGTTTATACAAACAGCGTGCCTATGGAAACGCTTTATGAGTCGAAAACCGACGCTCAGCCCGGCATATGCTACAGCATAGGCGATGTTAAAGAGCTCGAAATGCTCGCAAAGTTCGTAAACGAGGGCTACAATACATCGGGTGCTACCTTCTTCCTCACGGCAGACCTGAGCATCGTCGTAAACGGCTCGTTCTACAAGGGCGAGAGCTGGGTGCCCATAGGCAGCAGCGAGACCAACAGCTTCAAGGGCGTCTTTGACGGCCAGGGCTATGTTATAAACGAGCTGATAATCAATAAGACTAACGATCCCGGAGGGCTGTTCGGCTATGTCAACAGCGAACAGGCGGTCATCAAAAACGTCGGCGTCGGCGGCGGCATAACCGCAAACGACTATGCCGGCGGCATAGTCGGCTTTCTCAGAGCAGGTACGGTCGAAAATTGCTGGGTGAGCATGAACGTAAACGGCGATAAGGCAACCGGCGGTATAGCCGGCTACATGGATAACGCAAAGATCTATAACTGCACCATGTACGGCACGGCGACCGATAATCACAAATACGGCGGCATCGTCGGAGAGTCGACCGTAAACAGCACCGTGCAGTACTGCTACTACAGCAACGACAACTCCGATGTTTCGGGAACGCCCAATGCCGGAACATACAGCCTCACCCTGGCCTTCAAGGTCGTAAGCGGCGAATATAACCTGACGAGAAGCGTCAATATAAACGGTCAGAAGACGGTCAAGGTGCTCAATGCCCTCAACTATTGGGTCGATACCCTCGGCAAGGGGCAGAACATGCGCCACTGGAAGCAGGATAAATCGGCTGCGAGCATTGCACGTCTGCGCGGCAGCTTCCCGGCACATATTTATTTTAACGATCCCTCCCCGCTTGAATACATAAGCGAGCAGCCCGGTGAGACCGACCGCAGCGACAACCCGTACAATGTCACTTACAAGTGCACGGCCACGATGACCGAGCTTTACGAGAGCAAGGCCGACGCTCTGCCCGGCGGAAACTACAGCATATCCACCGGCGACGAGCTTGGACTTCTGTCAAAGTATGTCCAGGAAGGCTATTCGACCAAGAAGGCAAACTTCTATCTTACGGACAACGTAAACATAACAACTCAGGGACTTGACACGGAGGGCGCGGGCTGGGTTCCCATCGGAACAACGCTCAATAACCACCAGGGCATATCCACGATCACCTATTTCCGCGGAAACTTTGACGGCTGCGGCTACACGGTCACAGGTCTGTATTTTGTCTCCGACTTTATCGACATGGCGGGTCTCTTCGGTCAGTGCTGGGGCAGCACAATAAGAAACCTCGGTGTTGCCGGCGAGGTGCTCGGAGACGATGAGGTCGGCGGCATCGTCGGCAGAGCAAATGACTGTATCATCGAAAACTGCTGGTCGTCTGTAATAATCCAAGCCTCGACCGAGGTCGGCGGTATTGTCGGCTATGCGCACAATTCCACGATTTCAAACTGCGCGGCCTACGGACCGCTGTACACCACCAGCGACGAGGGCGAGAAGTCCGGCTTTGTCGGAAGATCCAACGGATCGACCTTCAATAACTGCTACTATCTCTACGGCCTTATTGACGATTTCTACAACAAAACCGATAAGGACAGTGTGTTTAATAACTGCATGTACTTCAAGTACGACGTAGATGGTACCCAGAAGTGCACCCTCAAAACCGCCATCACCGTCGACAGCTACACCGGCGACGATATGCTCGAGGCTCTCAATGCGTGGGTATATATGCAGAATAACGAGCTTTACTGCTCGTGGCACACCGCCTCATCCATAACGGAGATCCCCGGTGCGAACGGCTACTTCCCGGTGTTGGTCAATCCCAAAATGAGCGGCACGGGCGGCGATGACGGCTACTGCGGAGATTATGAGGCGACAAACACCATGCGCGCACTGTACAGCACACGCTCCGACGGCGTTGAGGGCGGCTGCTACAGCATAAGCAATATGGATGATCTCGTCGCGTTCAGAAAGTACGTAAACGAGGGCTATAAGACAAGCAAGATCATATTCTTCATGACCCATGATATCGACATGTCCGTTCAGTATTCGGCTGCGAGCGGAACCTCATGGACGCCTGTCGGCACGGCAAAGGAGCCGTTCAAGGGCATATTCGACGGTCAGGGCTACACGCTCAAATACCTGTATATAAACAGCAATGCAGACGATCAGGGCTTCTTCGGCCACGTCACCGGCAATAACGCCGTGGTAAAGAACCTCGGTATAAGCGGCACTGTAACGTCCAAGGGTGTAAACTCCGCTGCCATCTGCGCCGACTTCAACTTCGGCACGATAGCAAACTGCTGGTCGAGCTGTGCCGTCGCGGGCGCGTCAAACTCCGGCGGCATAATCGGCGGCGGCAATATGGGCACGGTCATAAACTGCACGAGCTACGGCGCTGTAAACGGTGCATCCACCTACGGAGCAATAGCCGGCGCACCTGTCGGCACGCAGCTTAAATACTGCTACTATCTCTACGGCACCTGTCAGCAGGGATACCCGTCGGATAAGGGCATTCTGTACCCCACGGTGCAGAGCTTTAACGGCACCGGAGCTGTCTGCGTCATGGCAGAGTATGTCAACGTTGAGGGCACGCGCACAAAAAACGTCTCCTCCGCGCTGAAAATGTACGTTGACGCGCATCCGGAGGTGAACTACTGCTACTGGGGTATAGGCGACTCGGAGGAGTACTACCTCCAGGGCGTAACGGGCTTCCCGGTGCTCATCTCGGCGTCGGACACCAAGGGCGAACACGATTATAAGCAGTATAAGGCGCAGTTCAAGGACAAGAAATACTTCTCCGTCCTGTCTGCGCTGAAGGACGCAAACTCCGCCGAGGGCGGCGGTGTCGTGACGCTGCTGGTAAATGCGCAGCTTAAAAACCGTGAGGATATCGTCTTTGACGACGACGTAACGCTCAACACCTCTGACTTTTCTCTGATTATCATGTCCGAGGTCTCCGTTAAGAGCATGAATCAGATACTCGGCACGTTCATCATAAAAAGCGGCGGCACGATAAACCTTGACGGCGATAAATTTATCTATTCGCATATGAAGTCAGACGATTCGTGCAACAGCGCGTTCTATTCAAAGGAGAGCCTGACCATACAGACCGTCAAGACCGACGATCCGACGGCGTATGATCTGACGTTCTACAGCGGCGAATTTATCGTAAACGCGGCGCTCGACTCGGGCAATCCGCACAGGATACCCGGCGGCAGCAAGCTGACGATAAAAGAGCGCGCAACGCTCAATGTTGAGCGCAATGCCCGCATAAGAACGACCGGAGGCGCTGAAATATACGACTACGGCACGATAAAGATCGGCAACGCGACGCTCGACCGCAACAAGGGCAGCCGCATCGTCGGCGTGCTCGAGGATAAAAGCGGCGCGGTGAGCCTGCCGTTTATCTACTACGACGGATATCATCTGCGCGGCTGGATGGCCAATGAGGAGCTGTACGCAGCCGGCAGCACTGTCGATGTTCCGACGGCGACGACCTTCACGGCGACCTGGGCGATAGGAGACAGGATGGATCCGTACCCCGGCGATGACAGCTACACCGACGGTGAGATCACCTATGATTTCAAGATCCATGTCATCCAGTCCGCTGGCGGCAGGATAAGCCCCGAAACGATGAACGTCGCACGCGGCGAAACGCTCAGCTTCACCGTCGAGGCCTCCGAGGGCTATTATATCAAGAACGTCCTCGTTGACGGCAAGAGCGTAACGCTCGACGATAACGGCGCATATCAGTTCATAAGCGTAGGCGAGGATCACACGATTACAGCGCTGTTTGCCCAATACACAAACAGCGGCTACAACAGCTATATAAACAAATTCGCGGATGTCAAGACGAGCGACTGGTTTTATAATAACGTTCGCTTTGCTTACACGATGGGGCTAATGAACGGTACGTCGGCAACAACGTTCTCGCCCGGTGACCCGACGGCCAGAGCGCAGTTTATAACCGTTTTGTGGCGCATGTCAGGTTCACCGGTCGTTCCCGGAAGCGAATGCCGGTTTAACGATGTCGCAAGCGGCGCCTATTACTATGAGGCGGTGCGCTGGGGCGTTGCAAACGGCATAATAAACGGCTATTCGGCAACGGTGTTTGACCCGAACGGACAGGTAACCCGCGAGCAGCTGATAACCATGCTCTTCCGCTATGCCAAAAACTACGCGGGCGACGATGTGGCAAAGTACGACACAACCAACATTCTTGGCTATTCGGATGTCCTTCAGATATCCAAGGGGATGACTCAGCCGTTCCAGTGGGGAATAGGCGCCAAGATAATAAGCGGCACGAGCGCCACCACGCTTACTCCGCAGGGCACGGCGACCCGTGCGCAGGTCGCGGCCATTCTCTCGCGCTACTGCAACAGCTTTGTTCTGAAGCTTCCCGTAATGATGTAAATACCGACTTACTTAAAAGACGATCGGCGGCCACAGCGGATAATTTCGCTGTGGCCGCCGATCGTCAGTGCAGGAAGGAGATTTATTGTATGGAAATAAAACGGATCAAGCAGGCAGATGATGAACTATATAAAGAAGCGATGACCATGTACGGCATGAGCTTTCCGCTGCACGAGCAGCGCGAAGCGGATTCTCAGAAGCGGATACTGGAGCAGGATGCATACCACTGACATAGAACCAAAAATCACCGAGTAAAGTCCGTAACAGACTAAGCTCGGTGATTTTTTCTTTTAATTGCTGTGCCCGGTAACTCGGTTTTTTAATACTTCGTTATCAGTCTGCACAAGCTTTTATGTTTGTATATTGATTACAGGACGTTGGTCAGCTGCATGTAGCGATGAATCATTGCCGCCATTTGGCCGCGGGTCGTCGCATTGACAGGGCCGAAGTTGCCGTTGGGGTAGCCGTTGACAATGCCGAGGGATTTCGCCCACTGGACCGCATCACGTGCCCAGGAGCTGATAACAGAGGAATCGCCGAAGATAGGCGAGCCGCTGACAGCGGGCGAGCCTGCATAGCGATACAGCATCGTGACGATCTCCTGACGGCTTATCGCGACGCCGGGAGCAAATGTCGTTGCGCTTGTGCCCTTTGTCACGCCGGTATTGTATGCCCAAACGATGGCGTTGTATGCCCAGTCGAAGTTCTTGGCGCCGATGTCGGTAAACGGAGGCGTTGCCATGCCCGTTACGTCGGGGGAGCCCTCAAGACGGTACAGAACTGTGACGAACATTGCACGTGTCATGCTGGTTTCGGGAGCAAACTTCGTATTCGAAACGCCGTTCATTATGTCGTGCTGCCAAACGTACTTGACATCGTTGTAGAACCAGTCGGTCTTGGAAACGTCAACGAAGGGGAAGGGGACCTCATAGCCGCAGACAGAGCATACCTTGTATACCAGCTTGTGGCCGGTTGCGGGGATAACCTCGGATTTGCTGAGGACCTCGCCGCATTCACTGCAGTGGCTGCCCTCGGTGCAGCCGTCCTTTGTGCAGGTAGCTGCAACTGCCGGGGTGTCGATGACCTTGGTGTGCTCGTGAGCAGCAACGGTCAGCTTTGCCTCGTTGGTGATGTACATGGTTGGGCTCTTAAGATCAATATTGTAGATCATGCAGGCGAAGGCTCTGCCGTTGTCGCTCGCGGCGGCCTTTGCGATGGTAAGGGTATCGGTGGTGCTCAGGGAGACCTTCTTGAGCGCCGCAAGAAGCTTGAGCACGATCTCCAGCTTGTTGCTGCCGGAAAGATCGATTCCGCCGAAGTCGATGCTCTTAACGGCGTCGGGCTCGAGCCACAGATATTTATATGTTCCCGCGGTGTTTACCTTAACCTTGAACGTTGCGCTCTCGCCCTCCTTGACGGTAACGTCATTGGGACCGGTTACGTCAAGCTCGCTGCCTATGAGACCGGCGATGAACTTGAGGAAGGTGTAGGCGTCAAGATTTTTCAGCAGGTCTTTTATGTCAAAGCCGCCTTCGAGAAGCTTTTTGAGTATATCCGCAATCTGGTCGGAGTCAAGCTTCTCCAGCAGCTTTTTGAGCGTCTCGTTGTCGCCGATAAACTGCTTGAACAGCTCAAGAAGCTTGTCCTTGTCAAGCTTTCCAAGGATATCGCCGATGTCTCCGTTCTTATCGAGAAGATCTTTAATAAGCTTTTTCAGCTCATCGATATTGAGCTTTCCCAGAAGCTCCTTGAGCTCACCGTCGCCGAGCTTTTCAAGCAGAGCCTGAAGAAGCTTCGCGACAATGTCGCTGTTAAATCCGTTGTCTTCGCCGTCTTCGCCGCCTATAAGACCCTTGAGAGCCTTGATGAGCTCGTTTATGTCGATGTTACCGAACAGCTTCTTGAAATCTTCGTTCTTCATGAGCTCGTCAAGCAGCTTCTGAAGATTTTCCTGAGTGAACAGCCCCTTGAGGTCTTCGAGTTTGAAGTTGCCATCGAGAAGCTTCTGCAGCAAGTCCTTAAGCTCCTGCGAGTTGAGACCGTTAAGCAGCTGATCTATGATGGTATCATCATCTATAAATATCTTGAGCAGCGTCTTGAGCAGCTCGGGATCGATGCTGCCGTTATTATTAAGAAGATCCTTGAGCATCTCCATGAATTCTTCGGCATCTTTGACTCCGAGATTTTTAAGCAGCTCTTTAAATTCATCGCCGGTCAAGTCCTTGAGAAGCTCCTTAAGCCGAGCCTTGAGCTGCTCACTGTCTTGCCCGCCCTTAAGCAATGCCTTTATCTGATCGACGAGCGCCTGTATGTCCGGACTTTGCTCAAGCTGCATGCCTTCATCGACCTTGGGTTCGGTTTCCGCATTGGCGTCTGCAATGGCGTAAACCGGCAGCAGCGTGAACACGAGCACCAGCACCAGTATCAGGCTGATAATGCGATTTTTCATAATATTCCTCCTTGCTCCATTGACATAAAATAAATGGCCAATAAAATATTTACGGTGTCAATATGTCAACAATTATTATACAGATTTATTACATCACTTGCAATGCTATTCATACAAAAAGTTTAAAAACAGCAAAATAACCAGTTACATAAGATAATTATTGTGCAAAATTTGTGCTGCCGTACCGATTATACAATTACACCTCTGTCGTTTTCCGACGAAACACCGGTCTGTTGAACAACAATATATGCGGAGGATGATTAAAAGCCCAGGTCATTTGGCCTGAGCTTTTTTGCATATCTCGCTGCCGAAGCGCACGGGGCGTTCTTTGCCGCGCAGAGTGTCGGATAAAAGCTCCTGCGGCAGATCAAGCACACCCTCCTTAAACAGCAGGACTATCGTTGAGCCGCCGAAGCGGAACAGGCCCTTTTCCTCGCCGCGGTGAATGACGCCGGCCTGACGGTAGTTTTCTATCTTTCCGACGAGGCACGCACCGACCTCTATCTGAACGACGGGGCCGAAGTTTTCGGTGTACAGGATGCAGTATTCGCGGGTGTTCTGCATGAACACCGGCCTTTTGCGCACGACGACAGGCTGCACGGGGTGATAGTGCCCCCGAATGTGCCGGTTGCGGCTTTTGAAGCCGTCGTCAATGTAGCAGTAGCGGTGGTAGTTCTCAACGCCGAGGCGCAGCACAAGGCATGTACCGTTCATGTACTCGCCGGCAATGTCCGCGCCGCCGACGAGATCATCAACGTTGTACCAGCTGTTTTTTATCGCAAATTCCGAGTCATTGCTTATTTTATACGCCGACAGATAGCCGTCGCAGGGGGAGATGAGCGCATCGGACTCCATGTTCACCGGGCGTGCGCCGTCCTTCACCTGACGGGTGAAAAAGTCGTTGAAGCAGCGGTAATCCTGCTTAACATAGTCGCTCATGTCCAGGGCATTTGCGCGGATAAAGCCGTCAATACGCCGTGCCGACAGCCTTGTATCCATATATGCGCCGACTACGGCTGTGAGAACCGGATTTGTCATAATGCTGCGCGCCGGCCAGCCGAGGTGCTTAAAATAGCAGCAGGTAAGGCCGAACGTCATTTTCTTAGAGGTCATGTCTTTTCACCGTTTTCATTTTGATTAGTACGCACAGCAGCAGTATGCCGCACAACAGAATGGTTGCATAAAAGCTCACTCCGCGGCTTAAAAGCTCAATGCTCACGGGGTCGCGCACGAGCTGCTTAAAGCCGCTGAGCAGGATATAATCAGCAACGCCGACAGCTCCGGGAACCGGCACGGCGTTCGAGCCCAGAACCGCAAACGCCTGAACCGAGAAGGCCTTGAACGCGTCGCCGGCCTTTCCGCCGACCGCGAGAAACACGCAGACCGAGACCAGGATCACCGACAGCCTCTGTGCCAGATTGCACAGAAAGATCTTTATAAGAAGCCCTGTTTCGCGCCGTAAAAGCTCGCCGCATTTCTTATACTGCTTTATCATCTCAAGCAGCTTTTCGTACTGTACATCGTAGTCCTTATAAATGTGCAGCCTGCACATAAGCTTCAGTCCCCAGCGGCAGACACTGAGTATGAGCCTGTCGTTAAAGATACACATTAAAAACAGCGCGATGAACGCCAATTGAACGATGACGCCGAAGGCTATAAACAGCTTTGGAGCGAGACTCATGCGAAGCAGTATGCCGGGATGAACAAGGCAGCATACCGCGCTTATGAGCAGTATCGCCACAGTATACATCACAAGATTCAAAAGCAGTGCGATAGCCGACACCGCCGCCGGAATTCCGCTTTTCATCATCAGAATGAGCGCGGCCGGCTGGCCGCCGGTGGCCGAGGGGGTTATCGCTGAAAAGAAAATGTCCGACGCGGAAAAAATTATGCTCTTTCCGGCGGAAAAGCCGTGTCCGAAAAAGCGGCAGGTGCATCGCAGACCAAGTCCCTCAAAGTAAATAAAGCCGAATGCGCACACGGCGGCAAGGATCATCCACAGGGTATCAGAATTCTTCAGAAAGCAAAGAAATCGCCCCCACGAAAAGCCTTTTGAGCATGACGTGATTATCTTTATCGTTATTGCAGATATTGTGACCAAAAGCAATATCCACAGCAAATTATTTTTCAGTTTGTTTTTCATATGCCCTTAACTGTGTGGTTTTTATTAACACAGTTAGTATACACGTCCGTCACACATTTGTCAACGATTATAAGAGGTTTTGTCTGTTGACGTTGACAAATATACAAGGATTAGAATATAATTCACATATTAGGGCGCTTTTGAGCGCCGCAGCACGAAAGGCGGCTCTGCTTATGAAAAATGTTATAGAAATGTTTGGCTCGATGGTGTTTAACGACTGCGTCATGCAGGCGCGGCTCCCGAAGCAGGCATATAAGCAGGTGCAGCGCTCCATAAAGCTCGGCGAGCGGCTCGACGGCGAGACAGCCGAGGTCGTGGCCAACGCCATGAAGGACTGGGCGCTTGAGAAGGGAGCGACGCACTTTACTCACTGGTTCCAGCCTATGACAGGCATAACCGCCGAAAAGCACGACAGCTTCATTGCGCCAAGCGATAACGGCAGAATAATCATGGAGTTTTCCGGCAAGGAGCTCATTCAGGGCGAGCCGGACGCATCGAGCTTCCCCACGGGCGGCCTGCGTGCAACATTTGAAGCACGCGGCTATACGACCTGGGATCCGACATCCTACGCGTTTATTAAGGATAATGTTCTGTGCATACCGACGGCGTTCTGCTCCTACGGCGGCGAGGCGCTGGATAAGAAGACACCGCTGCTGCGCTCAATGGAGGCGTTAAACCGTCAGGGGCTTCGCATTTTGAGACTGTTTGGCAATACAGACGTCACCGCGGTGAAGACCACCGTTGGTCCGGAGCAGGAGTATTTTCTAATAGATAAAAGCATCTATGAAAAGCGCAAGGATATAATGTACACCGGCAGAACGCTTTTCGGAGCACAGCCGCCCAAGGGCCAGGAGCTTGACGACCACTATTACGGAACGATAAAGCCGCGCGTCGCGGCGTTCATGGAGGAGCTCGACGAGGAGCTCTGGAAGCTCGGTGTTCTGGTGAAGACCGAGCATAACGAGGTCGCTCCCGCTCAGCACGAGCTTGCGCCGATATATACAACGACAAATATTGCCGCAGATCACAATCAGATAACCATGGAGCTCATGCAGAAGCTTGCGCGTAAGTATGATATGGTGTGCCTGCTGCACGAAAAGCCCTTTGCCGGCGTTAACGGCTCGGGCAAGCACAATAACTGGTCGATGACGACCGACACGGGACTAAATCTTCTTGAGCCGGGCGAAACTCCGTATGAGAACGCGCAGTTTCTGCTGCTGCTGTGCGCCGTTTTGCAGGCGGTTGACGATTATCAGGATATGCTGCGCATATCCGTTGCAAGTGCTGCCAACGACCATCGCCTCGGCGCCGCCGAAGCGCCTCCGGCGATCATTTCCGTGTTCCTCGGCGAGGAGCTTGAGGAGATACTTGAGGCTATCGAAAACGATACGCCCTACGGCGGCAAGGAGAAGGAGCAGATCAAAGTCGGCGTTCACGTTCTGCCGAAGTTTGCGCGCGACGCTACAGACAGAAACCGCACCTCGCCATTTGCCTTCACTGGCAATAAATTCGAGTTCCGCATGCTCGGCTCATCGATGTCAATCTCCGGCGCAAACGTGGTGCTCAACACCGCCGTGGCAGAGTCGCTGCGTAAATATGCCGATATTCTCGAAAATGCCGATAATTTTGAAACCAGCCTGCACGAGCTCATACGCAGCGTTATAAAAAAGCACAAGCGCATTATATTCAACGGCAACGGTTACGGCGATGAATGGATAAGCCAAGCTGCCTCTCGCGGACTTAAAAATTTCCGTACGACGGTAGACTGTGTGCCATACTATCTCGATATAAAGAATGTTGACCTCTTCGCGCGCCACAGAGTGTATTCCGAGATCGAGCTTGCCGCACGATATAAGATGAAGCTTGATAACTACTGCAAGGTCATCCGCATCGAAGCGCAGACCATGCAGGAGATGGTTTGGCAGGATATACTGCCGGCAGCCAGCGCTTACTCAAAGAAGCTTTCGGACACGGCGCTTTCCAAGGCGCAGCTCGGGATAGACAACAGCTTTGAAAAGGAGCAGGCGGTAAAGGTAAGCGAGCTTATGAGCGAAACGGTAACGAACGTGAAGGCTCTTGCCGCAGCCGCAGAGAGCGCTGATGAGTATTCAGAAAACTATACGAGAGCGTCGGTGTTCCGTGATAAGGTGCTCCCTGCTCAGGAAGCGCTCAGACGAAGCGTTGACGGGCTTGAGCAGAACACCGCCAAGCAGTTTTGGCCGTATCCTACCTACGGCGACATTCTGTTCAGCGTGCAGTGAAAAGGGGAGAGAGCTTTGGATATCAGCAAAAAAACCGTAAAACGAATACTGCTTATAATAGCCTTCACTGTTATTTTGATATGGGCGGTGTATAACCACAAGCTGCTGTTTAAATACATCGGCGAGCTGTATGCGCTCATTTCGCCGTTTGTTATCGGCCTGTGCATAGCATATGTCGTCAATGTCATCATGCGCCCTATAGAGCGGATGTGGATGAAGCTCCTCAGCAGGTTCAAGGGTAAGTGGGTCGAAAAGCTCAAGCGGCCGATATGCCTGCTGCTAAGCATATTGCTCATAATCGGCATAATACTCGCGGTCGTATTCCTCATTATCCCCGAGCTGAGCGAATCGGTATCCTCACTTGTCAGCATGATCCCGTCCTATGTCACCGAGATCGAAAGCTGGTGGGAGGCACTGTCCGAGCGCCTGGTCAAATATGGTGTTGACCTGCCGCAGTTCAACTTTAATCCCGATAAGCTAATAGACTTCCTGAAGGACGGCGGTACTGCGGTACTGAACACGACCCTGTCGGCAACGACGTCAATTGTCACGGCAGTTATTAATTTCGTGCTTGCTCTCGCTTTTTCCATTTACGTCCTCGCGCAGAAGGAAACGCTCAAGCGCCAGTCGAAGAAGGTCATGTCAAGGCTGATGAAGCCAGAGAAAATGCAGAAGCTTCTCGATATGCTCGACCTTATAAACCGCACGTTTACAAACTTCATAACCGGTCAGCTCACGGAGGCGGTGATAATTGGTGTCCTGTGCTTTATAGGCATGTCGATCTTCCGTATGCCCTACGCTCCGGCGATATCCGTGCTTGTCGGCTTCACGGCGCTCATCCCCGTGTTCGGCGCATTTATCGGAACCGCGATCGGTGCATTCCTTATACTGCTGGTAAAGCCTATTCAGGCCGTGTGGTTCGTAGTGTTTATCATCGTCCTTCAGCAGTTTGAGGGCAACCTCATCTATCCCAAGGTCGTCGGCAAATCCGTCGGGCTTCCGGGCATATGGGTTCTCGTCGCCGTAACGATCGGCGGCAACGCCATGGGCGTTGTGGGCATGCTCATAAGCGTTCCGCTGTGCTCTGTGCTGTATGTTGTTGCGCGAAATGCAGTAAACGGCCGGCCGCTTGCGGAACGGTCGGAATAAAAATAACAGCCTGTCAAGGAGCCGCTGTTTTCGCAAGCTGAAAACGGCGGCTCCTTTGACAGGCTGTGAAAATACTACGTTCAAAGGCCGGACTTTTTCAATTATAATGTTTTTTCCTGAGCCTGATATTCAGAAGTACAATTGCAGACAGCACAAGGATAATTCCCGCCGCGCTCATCGGTGTGAGCGCTTCATTGTAGACCGCAATTCCCACTACCGTTGCAACGACCGGCTCGACCGAGGCCATTATGGATGCCTTGCCGTTTTCAAGCCCCTCAAGGCCGCGTGTATACAGCAGATACGGCATAAAGCACGTTACAAGACCGGTAGCAAAGGCAAAGCCGAAGTTCGGCACCGTCTGCGTTATGATATCGAGATACTCTGTTCCGCCGATCATCGTAGCTCCGACTGCGGCAAGCAGGCAGGAGTAAAAGTTTATGGTCAGGCTTGAGTATCCGCGGTTTAGAGCAAAGCGGCTGAAGATGCTGTAGAGCGCGTAGCACACTCCGGCGGTGAGACCGAGCGCCAGACCGACGGGCGTTATCCTTGCGCCGCCTCCGCCAATGCCGGAGACAAGGCAGCAGCCGGCAAATGCCAGAACCATTGCAATGAGCTTTTGAGCCGTGAGCTTTTCCTTAAACAGCAGCGCCGAGAAAAGTATAACAAAGCACGGCGCAGTATACAGCAGTATCGCGGCCGCCGAAAGGCTCATATAATCCATGGCTTTAAAATAGCACACGCCGAAGATGAGCAGCGAAACTATCCCACTGCCGATGAATATCCACACATCCTTCAGGTGTATTTTAAACGCACTGCGGTCGCTTACGAGAAGAACGACACCGAAAAGCACAGCGGCAAAGCTGCATCTTACCGCGATGCAGCTTATCGCGGATACGCCCATCACATCGAGCGTGCGGCGGAAAAAGCCCATGAAGCCCCACAGTGAGCCCGCGAGGATAACGCTTACAACATATTTGTTCTTCATCAGCCCAAACCTCCTATCCACGAGGCCAGCGGCACATAAATGACCGGTAGGACTATCGCCGGGAGCAGATTCGGAACATTGACCTTGCGTTCGGTAACACCGATCATATTAAGCCCCATTCCGATAAATATTGCGCCGCCGACAGCGCTCATCTCAGTTATGACCTCGGTGCTCAGAAAAGGTGAGAGCGAGCCCGCGAGCAAAATGAGGACTCCTTCCCAAATGAGCACCGGAACGAGCGACAGAGCAACGCCGACGCCCATTGCCGCCGACATTGCCGCGGCTGAAACTGCGTCGATGACCGTCTTGGTGTACAGCACGCTGTAATTCCCCCGCAGTCCGGCATCGAGTGAGCCCATTATGGCCATGGCTCCGACCGTGAACATGACCGATGCGCTTATAACGCCGTCGGCAAAGCGACCCTCGGCAAACTTTTTACCCTCAAACAGCTTGGCTACCCTTACACCCATGCCGTCTATGAACTCGTCGATCTTCAGAGCCTGTCCGATCACCGCGCCGATTGCAAGGCAGAGAACAAGGCACATGGTATTTGATGAGCCGATTATACCCTGCACTCCGACCGAAACGACGACCAGCCCCATCGCGGTCATCAGGCAGTCGACAAGCTTGTGATTTATCTTTGCTCTGAGCAGCGTTCCGGCCGTTCCGCCGATGAGTATGCCCAAAGCATTAACTATTGCAGCAATCATACGATAACCTTCTCTTTGCCGAATTACCAGCCTATTTTAATAACTTCATTTTTAATAGTCAACACTCATTTTTATGTGATTGACAAAAAAATAAGTAGTGTGCTATTATTGCAAATGTCAAGCGAATATTTGCGGGTATGATGGAATTGGCAGACATGCGAGATTTAGGTTCTCGTGCTTACGGCGTGCAGGTTCGACCCCTGTTACCCGCACCAAAACCAATATAATCCGAACCAGATCTTCTTAATCGGAGAGGGGTTCGGATTATTTGTTTTCTTTGAGAAGTTCAAGGATACGCATTTCAGAAACGGCGTGGTAAAGCGTCCCGAATCCAAGCCCAGAGG
>ERZ1106954.1399-NODE-1399-length-18230-cov-5.190371_pt1 | contig 18230 bp, 17 predicted proteins | sample MGYA00403678_ERZ1106954 | MGnify/ENA primary metagenome ERZ1106954 (study PRJEB35170, sample SAMEA104062445) | human gut metagenome | biome: human gut; feature: human-associated habitat; material: faeces | place: Denmark | collected 2012-08-20 ... | reverse complement strand
ATCGAAATCGATTCTGTCGCAAACCACGAGGTCACGGTCGATAGGGATTTTAAGGTGTTCCCGGGCTTCGGCGAGGGGGAGTTTTTCCACCAGCGCGAAGTCCACCGCGCCGGAGTTCACCTTTTCCACCGCGTCGCAGATATATCGCGCGCGGAAGCCCGCACGCAGCGGCGCGAGGTCCTCCGGGGAAAGCCCCGCGAGCTGCTCTGCCGTGGGGAATGCGTATCCGGTTTCCAGCGGGGTGCCGAAGCATTCGCACAGGCGCGAGATTATGCCCGCAATGCGCGGGATATTGTTGTTCTGGCTGATGATGAAGCTTATCAGCGTTTCGAAAGGCTCCTGCCGCAGTATTCTTATGCCCGGGGAGGCTTCGCACGCCTTTTTCAGCGTTTTGTCAGCGGAGAGGGTGTTTATGTAGGCGGAATAATCCGCGCCAAGGTCGAAGTAGTTTTCCCAGAAAGGGATATCCTCCTGCCGTATCCCGTGTAACGTCACGGTGCTGCCGCACTGGCTGAGGGATATCGTCCTGCCGCCTGCGGTGCCGGAATATTCCCCGTCGCACGGCTTCCACCGGAAGCACTGACCGCACTCAAAGGTACGGGATATGTCAAAATTATCATTTTTTATCGTCAGATCCATAATTTTTTTACTAAAACCCCTTGATTATTTGTCTTAATTATAATACAATAGATATAGAATTTCAAGAGCATGCGCTGTTTTTTCAGCGAGTTTTCACCATATCAACATATCAGGAAGGGAACGCCAATGAGAGAAAGCATTCTGACGATACCGGTAAACGAAGTGTTCGAGCCGCGGGAGGGCTGCCCTATCTGCGCCATGCGCAACACCGTGGAGCAGCACATCAGCGAGTACATCATGGGCGCCGCGATGATGGAGCCTGACGTGCGCATGGAAACCAACCGCCTTGGCTTCTGCCACACTCACTTCAACAGCCTGCTCAGGCAGAACAACCGTCTTTCGCTGGGACTTATGCTCAACACCTATCTCAGCACACTCAGGGGGCAGGTGTTCGAGAACAAGAGCATATTCTTCACAAAGGGCGCAAAGGCAAAGAAGTGCAGCGAGATAGAGAATACCTGCTTCGTCTGCAGCAAGGTGGACTGGGGCGTGGAGCACATGCTGGACACCGTGTTCACGATGTTCCGCGACGACGCGAAGTTCCGCAATCTCTACAGTTCGCAGAAGTACATCTGCATACCGCACTATAATCTGCTGATGTCGCATGTGCAGTCCAAGCTTGCAAAGCCCGACCAGAAGGCGTTCATAGAGGCGACGGACAAGCTTGTGGAAAACTACATAAAGGAACTTAACAGCGACGTCAACGATTTCTGCAACAGCTTTGACTACCGCAATGCAGGCAAGCTGCACAGTGAAGATATGGAGCATGTCAGAAGCTCGATAGAGCGCTCGATAGAGTTCCTCACGTCGAGAAAACCGGACGTGAAATAAATGGTTTCAGCCGTGTAAAGCGGATATGATACACACCCGACGGGGAGCGCCGTTCGGGGCAGACTACCAGCGAGGGAACCCGTGTTTCGGGGTGAGAGGATACTTCTGAGTATCGACCGGCAATACAGACAGGCTGTATTGTAACGCATTTTGTGCGTGCGCGGGGTAGTGTTTCCTGCGCGGCACAGGAAAGAGGTATCATTATGAAAAAGACAAACATCAGAAAACTCGCTGTCGCTGCGGTACTTGTCGCAGTTGCCGTGGCAGGGTCGCTGTTCTCGTTCCCGTTCCTGGGGGCTAAGTGCAGCCCGGGGCAGCACCTTGTCAACATCATCGGCGGCGTTTATCTCGGGCCGTGGTATTCCCTCGGTATGGCGTTCTGCGCCAGCCTGATACGCAATTTCGCAGGGCTTGGTTCTCCGCTGGCATTTCCGGGGAGCATGGTGGGCGCGTTCCTTTCCGGCGTGATGTATCACTGGATATTCAAGGGAAAGCCCCTCACCTTAAGGCTTCCCATGGCGTATGTCGGGGAGCTTTTCGGGACATCCGTCATCGGCGGCATGCTGTCCTTCCCGATAGCTTACCTTATTATGAATAACACTGCGGCTACGCTGTTCGGATTTGTGTTCCCGTTCTTCGTTTCAAGCGTTGTGGGAACTGTCATCGCAGCGATAATCGTTACCTCTCTCAAGAGAGTAAAGGCTATCGACCAGTTCATTGGCGATATCCAGCCGCAGAAATCCTGAAAGGCATAAAATGACTCTTAAACAAGACATCGCACAGGCGCTCTCCGAATTACGCGGGAGGGCGCCTCTCGTACATTGCATAACGAATTACGTCACCGCCGGGGACACCGCGAACATGCTTCTTGCCGCGGGCGCTTCCCCGATGATGGCTGACGACCCTGCGGAATGCGCCGAAGTCACCGCGAAAGCTTCCGCGCTGACGCTCAACCTCGGCACCCCGTCGGAAGCGCGGCTGCGCGCCATGATGAATTCCGGGCTGCAGGCGCAGAAAAGCGGGATCCCTGCAGTGTTCGACCCCGTGGGCGTGGGAATGACCAGCCTGCGCAGGGAAGCCGCAGCGGCGCTCATAAAACAGGGGATACCCACAGCGGTGCGCGGAAATTTGTCGGAGCTTGCGTTCCTTGCCGGGCTGGATTCCGGGGAACACGGGGTGGATTCCGCAGAAACCGGCATTCTGCCACAAGCCGCAGCGCAGGCGGCTTCAGAACGCCTGGGCTGCGTGTGCGCAGTCACCGGGGCGGCGGATCACATCGCCGGGGACGGCCGCAGCGCAGTTATCAGGAACGGCACCCCGCTCCTGCGGAAAGTCACCGGCGCGGGCTGCATGACTTCGGCGCTGTGCGCGGCATTCATCGCGGTGAGCGACGCGTTCACCGGGGCGGCGGCCGGGATCGCGTTCATGGATATCTGCGGGGAGCTTGCTGCGGAACGTTCCGCGGGGCTGGGGGGCTTCCGCGCGGCGCTGTTTGACTTCGCGGGGAATATCACCCCTGATACACTTATCGAAAGGCTTGACATTTATGAAAGTTGATTACACACTGTACCTGTGCACCGACAGCGGGCTAATGTCCTGCAAAACCGTTGAGGAAAGCGTGGAAAAGGCGATAGCCGGCGGCTGTTCCGTAGTGCAGCTGCGGGAAAAGACCGCAAGTTCGCTGGAGATGTACCAGCTTGCCTGCCGTGTGAAGCAGGTTACCGACCAGTATAACGTCCCGCTGATAATCAACGACAGGCTGGATATCTGCCTTGCTGCCGGGGCTGCGGGGGTGCACCTCGGTCAGTCCGACATTCCCTGCCGTGAAGCGCGCAGGATCCTGGGCGCGGACAAGATAATAGGCGTTTCCGCGGCTACCCCGGAGGAAGCCGCAAAGGCGCAGGCGGACGGCGCTGATTACCTGGGCGTGGGCGCGGTGTTCCCGACTTCCACAAAGACCAACACGCGCAAGGTCACCCCGGAGACGATCAGGGGAATACGCAGTGCGGTGCAGATACCGTTTGTCGTCATAGGAGGCGTGAACGCGCAGAATATCGTGCAGCTGTACGGCCTTGGGATAAACGGCGCGGCAGTCATTTCCGCAGTAGTCGCGCAGCCGGACATCACCGCAGCCGCGCGGGAAATGCGCCGTGCAGCGGAGCTTCTCTGATATATTCGTCAAATTTTTAAAAACTACTTGATTTTTTGTGCAGAATAGAGTATAATAGAAGATGTAAATGCTCTCGCTTATGGGGGCAGGCCCTGTGCAACAGAGTGCTGTGAACCATGTCAGGCGGGGAACCGAGCAGCATTAAGCGGACATCTCTGTGTGCCGCAGCAAGCCTGTTCCCATAATCGAGGGCATTTATATTTTTTCATTTTTGTCTGAAATTTTTGTCTGAAAGGGAGTGTGGCTATGTACCTTGCGCTGTATAGAAAATACCGTCCGAGGACGTTCGACGACGTTATATCTCAGCCGCAGATAGTCACCACCCTCAAAAACCAGATAGCCACCGGGCAGAACACCCATGCATATCTTTTTACGGGAAGCAGGGGAACCGGTAAGACCACATGCGCGAAGATCCTCGCGATGGCGCTCAACTGCAAGCACCCGGTCAACGGCAATCCCTGCCTTGAGTGCGAGAACTGCCGCGAGATAGCAGACGGTTCCGCGACTGACATCGTGGAGATGGACGCCGCCAGCAACAACAAGGTCGAGGACGTCCATATCCTGCAGGACCAGCTTGCGTACACCCCGGTCAGCTGCAAATACCGCGTTTACATCGTGGACGAGGTGCACATGCTTTCCACAGCGGCATTCAACGCGCTGCTCAAGACTATCGAAGAGCCGCCGGCGCATGTCGTGTTCATTCTAGCGACCACTGAACTGCACAAGGTGCCCGCGACTATCGTTTCGAGATGCCAGCGGTTCGAGTTCCGCAGGATAGACGTCGCAGACAGTTCCGCAAGGCTGCTCAGCGTTGCGGCGCAGGAGGGAGTTTCCCTCACCGACGGCGCTGCGGATATGATATCACGCATTTCGGACGGTGGAATGCGCGACGCGCTGTCGCTGCTGGACAGGTGCATTTCCGTCAGCCGTGAAGTCACCGAGGACACCGTGCGTGAATGCGCGGGCGTCGCAGACAACAGAAGGATGTACCAGCTTGCGGAGTTCATCGCGGCAAAGGATATTCCCGGCTGCATAATGCTGCTGGAACAGCTGTACAAGGCAGGCAAGGACATCGCAAGGGTGATGGACGAGCTTGGAATGGTGTTCCGCGACCTGATGCTCAGCAAGAGCGCGCCCGGAGAGCACGGGCTGCTTTCGGTAATGCCGTCGGATTATGACGAGATAGACCGTATCGCCGGGGCATTCACCCTGCAGGATATACTGCGCTGTCTCACTCTTATACAGGAATGCACCGACGGTATCTCAAAGACGCGCCAGCGCCGTACCGTTGCGGAAATGTGCTTCGTGAAGCTCTGCACCGGCGCTCCCACTGCGGCTCAGGCAGCTGCGGTCCAGTCTGCGGGTGCGGCGCCGGCGACCCAGCCGGTACAGAAGCCTGTGGAATTCAAGCCCATGGGCAGCGAGTTCGCGCCGCGTTCCGACGACAAGCTTTCACCCAGCCAGGCGGCAGCGGTGAAGAAGCTGCAGAAGATATTCGACCCCACCGCGCAGGAAGCGCCGAAGAGCCCCGCTCAGCCCGCTCCCATGCCGGCAGAGCCAAAGACCGAGCCAATAAAACCGGAGAAGTCCGAGATCCCTGCGGAACCGGAGAAGCTCGCTGAAAAAACAGCGGCCGCAGACATCGCAAAGAACCAGAACAGGCTGCAGGAACTGCTGAAGCAGAACGCCCCTGCGGCTAAATCTGCCGGAGCGCCGGAGTCCAGACAGGAAAAGCCAGCGCCCGCAGCCGTTCCGGAAGCGCCTGAATTCGCGCCCATGCCAGAAATGAACAGCGCGCCTGCCGCCCCTGAGAGCGATTTTGCGCCCCCACCGGAGGAGCCGCCTGCTGAGTTTGTTCCGCAGAGGGAATTCGACACGGCGCCGGAGCCTGCAATACCCGCTCAGCCAGAGCCGGTGAAGAATCCAGAACCTGTCGCGAAGCCTGTTCCCGAGCCAGAACGCGAGCCAGAGCCTGAAACTCCCCCGAAAAAGGAGGAAGCTCCTCAGGAAGAGCCCGCGGGCGGTTACGAGAAGATCAGCGCGATAACTCCCGAGGAGTGGCAGGGCATTCTCGCAAAGGTTAACGACGCGCTCTATGCAGCGATGCTGGAGGATTCCACCGCGACGGTGAGCGACGGCGTGCTGGTGGTGCACACCGGCAACCTGATGCTCCAGGGAATGACCGCGAAAGGCACCCAGGAGCTGGAGCGCATACTCTCGCAGGCGTCCGGAAAGAAGCTGCGCGCGATGGTTTCCGGCGAAGAAAAGGATACAGCAGCCGAGGATAAGAACTCAGCTGTGAAGGAGCTGCTTGAAAAAGCACGGCAGCTCAATATAGATGTACAAATCAAGTGAAAGGATAATACCGAAATGAAAGCAAGATTACCCCAGGGATATCAGAATTCCACACCTAACATGAACCAGATGGTCAGAAAAGCCCAGAAGATGCAGGAAGACATCGCGAAGATCCAGGACGAGCTTGCAGTCAAGGAGTTCACAAAGCAGGTCGGCGGCGGTGCGCTTGAGCTGGTTATGACCGGCGACAAGCAGCTCAAGTCCGTTACCCTCAAGCCCGAGGTGGTTGACCCCGAGGATATCGAGATGCTGCAGGACCTCATCATCAGCGGCGTCAACGAGATACTCAAGGAAGTTGACGATTACGGCGCAGCTGAGATGGAGAAAGTCACCGGAGGCGTTTCTTTCCCCGGCTTCATCTGATAGTTTCTTTTGATAATTATGGGTGGAAAGGTGCGAATGCGCCCTCTCCACCTGATTTATTATGGACGAAAAAATCAAAAAGGAACTTGACCTCCCGGCAGTCAGGCTGGGGATAGGCTATGCTGCGGGCTGCCTTGCGGGGGCGTTCAGCGACGACGTACTGAGGGCGATACTGCTTGCAGGCGCTGCCATGCTTGCTGCCTCCTGCTTCATCATGCGGCGTGAAAAACTGCGCGCAGCGGCGCTCTTCATGGGGCTTCTCAGCATGTCGGCGTATATGTTGGGCTACTGCCAGCCGCTGAAAGCGCATTCCGGCGAGGAGATGCGCGCCTCCTGCAGGGTGATGTCGGTGGAGTATTCCGCTGCGAATTACACCATATCGCATGCCCTGACGGTCGTGGGCGGCTTCCCGGCGCTGATCGAGCTCACTGGGAATTACGCGGCTCTGCCCGGCGACATTATCGACGCGGATATAACGCTGACCACGGCTGACGCGAACATGTTCACGTTCTCTGACGGCGTCGTGCTTGAGGGCGGCGTTGAGGAAGTCCACGGCACTGAGCGGAGTTTCAGCCTGCTTCGTATCGCGGACGCAGTACGCACTGCCGCTGCGGAAAGGCTGGACGTCGTAGGCGGCGACGAAGCGGAACTGTGCAAGGGGCTGCTGCTTGGCAACAAGTCGGGATTTTCGCTGCGGCTGAAACGCGATATCACCTATTCCGGCGTAAACTACATGACTGCGGTCTCCGGCGCGCATATCACGCTGGTGCTGATGATACTCATGGAGCTTTTCGGCAGGGGAAAGTACTCGCAGGCGATAATAGCGCTGGTGACGGTGCCCGTGCTGGCTGTGCTGTTCGGGTTTTCACCGTCGGTCATGCGCGCGGGGATAATGATGCTGTTTGCCAAGACAGCGCCGATGTTCCTGCGGCGTGCGGATATCATGAACTCGCTGTGTTCCGCGGTGCTGGCGCTGACGTTGTTCTCACCGTACGCAGCCACCGACCCTGCGCTGCAGATGTCGGCGCTGGGAGTTTTCGGCGCGGCTGTGCTGGGCAGAAGAATGAACCAGCTCCGCAGATTTGAGTTTGAACGCTTTAAGCTTCTCGCCAAGATCAAGGAAGCTGCCGTGATATCGATGTGCGCAATGATATGCATAGCCCCGGTGAGCGTTTCCTGCTTTGGAGGAATATCGCTGGTGGAACTTCCGGCTTCGGTGGCGCTTGCGCCGTTTTTTACGGCTGCGGTGACGATGGGGCTTGTCGTTGTCGTCACCGGGCTGCCAATACTGGCAGTACCGCTGATATGGGTGATGAAAGGCTTCCGGTGGATACTGGGCGTATTTGGAGGCGCTTCCTGGGCGTGGCTGCCGGCTGACGGCGCGGTATTTGTTCCGCTGGCGTTTCTGTCTGCGGCGCTGCTGGTGGTGGGGGTATTCTATGCGGAATGGTCAAAGCCCGCGCTGCAGTCGTTCGCACTGGCGCTGGTGCTGTTCGTCTGTGCAGGTTCGTTCGGCGTGAATACCCGCAGGCGCATAGATCTTGTCACCGATGGCAGGAGCGGTGCGGCGATCATCTGCACCCGCAATGAGGCTTCCGTGGTGGTGACTGGCAGCGGGTCCGGGCTGCGCAGCAAGCTGTTCAACGAGTTCCTGCGCTGCGGTATTACCCGCGTGACCCTGGTGAACGCCCCGCAGCTGAGCAGCAACGGAATGGCTGTGCTGGAGGAATTGTCGGAGCTGTTCCCGATGGACGAGGTACGTTCCCCGGAAAGCGACATGCCCGCTGCCGACGTCATATCGGTGGACGGCAGCACGATAGCCTGTGCGAAAGCCGGCGACGTTTCTGTGAGCGCCGACATAGTGCTCTATTATGGGAATACCGACGGCGTGCCGGAAAGTTCCGCGGCGCTCCCCGTGTACATCTCGGCATGGCAGCAGGAACTGCCGGCTGGCGGCGTGAATATTTATAACGAACCTCTCAGAATAAAGCTGTGAGCGTTCTCAAGGAGAAGAAAATGGCTGAATTTATATCTGCGCCGCTGGCGCTTGCTGCGGAGCAGTTTGCAAAGCTCCCCGGAATTGGAATAAAGACCGCGCAGCGGCTGGCTTATTACATGCTCAACCTGCCGCAGCACGAGGTGGAAGAATTCGCGTCGGCGCTGGTGCAGGCGCGCAGCGGGGTGCAGCTGTGCAGGTGCTGCCAGAACTTCACCGACAGGGAAGTGTGCGAGATATGCTCCGATGAAAACCGCGATAAGGGCGTGATATGCGTGGTGGAGTCCCCGAAGGACGTTTCGGCGTTTGAGCGCTCGGGCGGCTACGAGGGAGTTTATCACGTGCTGCACGGTCTGCTCTCGCCCATGGACGGCGTGACTGCAGAGGACCTGAAAATAAAGGAGCTCATGGGCAGGCTGTCTGACGTGCGCGAGGTTATCATGGCGACCAACCCCACCGTCGAGGGAGAGGCTACCGCTGTGTATCTCAGCAGGCTCATCAAGCCGATGGGGATAAAGGTGACAAGGCTGGCTTACGGGCTTCCTGCGGGGTCTGCGCTTGAATTCGCTGACGACGTGACGCTGATGAAAGCCCTGGAAAACCGCAGCACGCTGTGATCCCCACAGACAAAAAAATCCCACAGCTGTGCGGGCTGTGGGAGAAGTGATAACCGTCTGCACGAAAAAAGGAAGGAAAACGTACAGACTTTTCGGGAGCGCCGGTATCAACGGCATTCCCTGATGAAAACTCATCATAAAAAGGGGAGGTAGGTTATTGAAACGCTGCGTGTTACCGCAGCTGCTTGTCGGCATTGACCTTGCGGTCATCTGCTGTGACTATATGATACCCGTTTTGTATGAATTTAGAATTACGGGTTTGTGAAATAACCGTGAAAGACTGATGAAACAGTTTTTTACAGTTGCGCAGATGATACTCAGGTGAGAAATATTACAGGTGGAACTGCGGTTCCACTTTTTTTGCAGATTTTTTTGAAATTCCCCCTTAACATTTGCCCGGATATATGCTATAATAAATGTGTATGTATTCAAACCTGGACATTGAAAGGAAAACCATGGACGAGCTCAAAGAAACAAAAACCACCCCAGAGGAAAACACTCCCCCCGCTGAGATAACGGAAACCGCAGAACCGCAGGCCGACGGCGAATACACCGGAATGTCGAAAAAGAAAGCGGCATTCCTGAAAGTGCTGCCGATGCTGATAGTTCTCGCGTGCACAGGGCTTTTCGCCTGGGGAATAAAGACGATAATCGGCATTTTCTATGCGCCGCACGACGAGGTGTTCACCAAGACCGACGGCGAAACGCAGTACACCGTAGTCAAGTGCTACCAGAACCCGTCGTCGTATTTCTATGTTTACAATTCCGACGCGTTCGTGTTCAACGAAGCGGATTACGACAACGTAGCCGGAGAGCACAACGACGCGCATCTCACCAGGGTGCCGGAGGTGTATTTCGTGCTGAACGAGACCGCGCCAGATATGGAGACCACGACAGTAAAGCTCCTTGCCGAGGGCAACGGGCTTAAGGTGTTCCAGTTCGGGGAATTCGTGCTTTACCGGCTGGAGGGGCAGTACGGAGTTTTCGCACCCCTGCGCGATTACACCGAGAGCGCCACTTCACGCAAGAACGACCTTTATGTCGTGCGACAGCTGCTCAAAAACGATAACTGGGAAAAATTCGAGATGCCCTACCGCACCGACGAAAGCTTCAGGGATATCCTTGAAAAGCTGGAATGGCACCTCGATACCGAATACGTTGAGGATCAATAATTCACTGAAAGGAATACAAATACATGGCTGACACTAGCTATCTTTCCAAGATACGCAACTTCTGCATCATCGCACACATCGACCACGGCAAATCCACCCTTGCCGACAGAATCCTGGAGCAGACCCAGACCGTTGCCCTCCGCGATATGGAGGAGCAGCTTCTTGATAACATGGACATCGAGCGCGAGCGCGGCATCACCATCAAGGCGCGCGCAGTACGTCTAAAATATCACGCCGACGACGGCGAGGACTACATCTTCAACCTCATCGACACCCCCGGTCACGTGGATTTCAACTACGAGGTGTCGCGTTCGCTGGTGGCGTGCGAGGGCGCTCTGCTCATCGTTGACGCTTCCCAGGGAATAGAGGCGCAGACCCTTGCCAACACCTATCTCGCAGTAGAAAACGACCTGGAGGTCGTGCCGGTAATAAACAAGATAGACCTTCCCTCTGCGCACCCCGAGCAGGTCAAGGAGGAAATAGAGAACGTCATCGGCATTCCCGCTGAGGACGCGCCGGAGATATCCGCGAAAATGGGCATAAATATCCACGCTGTTATGGAAGCGGTGGTGAAGTCCATTCCCGCGCCCAAGGGCGACCCTGACGCACCGTTAAAGGCGCTGATATTCGACAGTTACTACGACAGCTACAAGGGCGTTATCACCTATATCCGCATTAAAGAGGGCAGCGTGAAGCCCGGCGACCGTATCCGCATGATGGCGACCGGCGCGGAATTCTCCGTTGTCGAGACCGGCGTTATGGGCGCGACTGAGCTTGTGCCCTGCTCCGGGCTGAAAGCGGGCGAGGTAGGCTACATCGCGGCTTCCATCAAGTCCATCGGTGAGACCAAGGTGGGCGACACCGTTACTTTCGCTGAGAATCCCGCGGACGAAGCGCTTCCGGGCTACCGCGAAGTCAACCCCATGGTGTTCAGCGGTATCTACCCCGCGGACGGCGCAAAGTACGTTGACCTGCGCGACGCGCTGGAAAAACTCCAGCTCAACGACGCTTCCCTCAGCTTTGAGCCGGAAACCTCAGTCGCACTGGGATTCGGCTTCCGCTGCGGCTTCCTGGGACTTCTGCACATGGAGATAATACAGGAGCGCATCGAGCGCGAATACAACCTCGACATCATCACCACCGCGCCCTCCGTTGTCTATAAGATAGAACTCACGGACGGCTCCGTAAAGATGATAGACAACCCGACCAACTATCCCGACCCGTCTGAGATAGCGCAGGCGTACGAGCCCATGGTCAATGCGCATGTGTACGCCCCCTCGGAGTACGTCGGCAATATAATGGAACTCTGCCAGAACCGTCGCGGTGTTTTCAGGGACATGAAATACATCGATGAGACCCGCGTTGACCTGCACTATGAACTCCCGCTGAACGAGATAGTGTACGACTTCTTTGACGCACTGAAATCCCGCACGCGCGGCTACGCAAGCTACGATTACGAGATGATGGGATTTGTTCCGTCAAAGCTTGTCAAGCTGGATATCCTGCTCAACGGCGACGTTATCGACGCGCTTTCCTTTATCGTCCACAACGACAAGGCGTACGAGCGCGCCCGCAAGATGGCAGAAAAGCTCAAGGAGCATATCCCGCGGCAGATGTTCGAGATACCGATACAGGCCGCAGTTGGCGGAAAGATAATCGCGCGCGAAACGATAAAGGCGCTGCGCAAGGACGTCCTCGCAAAGTGCTACGGCGGCGATATCACCCGAAAGAAGAAGCTGCTTGAAAAGCAGAAAGAAGGTAAAAAGCGCATGCGCGCGTTCGGTACCGTTGAAGTCCCGCAGGAAGCGTTCATGGCTGTGCTCAAGCTTGACGATGAGTGATCTGCGGGGACTTTATATCCACGTTCCGTTCTGCCTGCGCAAGTGCCCTTACTGCGACTTTTACTCCGTGCCCGGGGAAGAAGCGCTGCGGGCTGATTACGCTGCGGCAGTCGTGCGGAACCTGCGGAATTACCACGAGCGGTTCGACACAGTGTATTTCGGTGGCGGTACGCCGAACCTGATAGCCCCGCATATGGCTGAAATACTTGGCGCGGTGGCCATCGCGCCCGGCGCGGAGGTATCGTCGGAATGCAACCCCGCTTCCACCGCCCCTGAAACGCTGGAATTGCTGCGGAATGCGGGCGTGAACCGCATTTCCGTCGGGGTGCAGTCGCTGCAGGACAACGAACTGCGGAAGCTCGGCAGGCTGCACGACGCGGCGCAGGCTGAGGGGCTGATAAGATCCGCGCATGAAGCGGGATTCGACAATATTTCCGCAGATGTGATGCTCGGCATTCCCGGGCAGACTGCGGCTTCGCTGACGGACACGATAGAGCGGCTCGCGGAACTGCCGGTACAGCATATTTCGGCGTACATGCTCACTCTGGAGCCAGCGACCCCGTTTGGGAAATCCCCGCCCAAAGACATGGCAGACGACGACCTGATGGCAGACCTCTACGCGCTCTGTCAGCGGCTTTGCGGGGAGCATGGATTTGCGCAGTACGAGATAAGCAACTTTGCCCGCGGGGGCTTTCAGTGCCGGCACAACCTGAAATACTGGCGCGACGAGGAATATCTCGGCGTCGGCGCGGCAGCGCATTCATTCTATGGTGGGAAGCGCTTCGCGGTGCCACGGGATATACGCGCATTCATCAGCGCGGAGACCCAGCCGGTGGAAGTCACCGACGACAGCCCCGGGGATTACGACGAGCAGGTCATGATGAGAATGCGGCTCGCGGAGGGCATTCCCGAGGAGCTGTACAAGCCGCTTGAAAAGGCGCTGCGCCTGCTCCCGGAGGAATATTACACGCTCAAAAACGGCAGACTTGCGCTCACGGCAGAGGGCTTCCCGGTGTATAACTACATCGTGTCGCTGCTGCTGGCGCACAGGGAGGAAACATGAGAAGAAAAGACCGCGAAGTCACCGACAACGCCAGGATAGACGAGATAATCACCCGCTGCAGCTGCTGCCGCGTTGGCTTCAACGACGGTGGTGAAGTTTACATCGTGCCGATGAACTTCGGGTTTGTAAAGCGCGGTGAAAAGCGCGTGCTGTACTTCCACAGCGCAAAAGAGGGAAGAAAGACAGACCTGCTGAAAAACGGCTGCGACGTCGGCTTTGAGATGGACTGCGGCTATCAGCTGCACCCGGGTGAAGTCCCCTGCGACTGCTACGCGGAATTCAGCAGCATTATCGGCACGGGGCATGCGGAGATAGTCGCCGGCGATGAGGAAAAGATACAGGGGCTGCAGTCCCTGATGAAGCAGGCCGCAGGAAAGGAAAACTGCGAATTCCGTCCGGAAATGCTGGCGGCTGTCTGCGTTTTCCGGCTGGAGATAGATAAATTATCCTGCAAAGTACATTTATAAGGAGAATCAACATGGCTTACACGATAGAAAAAGGGAAAAAATTCGTTCCTGCGGACAGCGGGTGCTTTCAGTACATCGGCAGAATAGATTCCGACGACCCGAAACGACCGGTTATGATATGGCCGGGCTCGTATATCGACGTGGATTTCACCGGCACATATGCGGCTGTCGTGCTGAAGAATATAAACTTTCAGGAGGACACGCACTTTGCAGTCATCGTGGACGGCGTGATGAAGAAGATTTTTCTGCCCACCGACAGGCAGGATAACCTGTACGTCGCTGCCGAGGGACTTGAGGACAAGCAACACACACTGCGTATCCTGAAAACGCTTGCCGCGCATAATTACCTTGAATTCACCGGAATCGTAGTGGACGAGAATGCCAGCGTGACAAACCCGGACCACAAGTACGACATGAAGCTTGAGGTATACGGCGACAGCGTTTCTGCCGGAGAAGTCACCGAGGCGCTGTATTACGAGGGACAGTGTGACCCGGCAGACCACCGCAACAAGCTGGATAATTCCCACTTCTCCTATGCGCTGAGCCTTGCGCGCAAGCTTAACGCAGAAGTACACGACACGGCGCAGGGCGGTATTGCCCTGCTTGACGGCACCGGTTATTTCTGCTCCGACCAGCTCACCGGTATGGAAAGCTGCTGGGACAAGCTGGAGTACACCCCCTATGCCGACCGCAAGCAGTGGGATTTCTCAAAGTGGATTGCAGACGCGGTTATAATCGCCATCGGGCAGAATGACGCAAACCCCGAGCCGGAGCGCATCAGGACCCCGGAATACCGCCGCATGTGGAAGGACCACTACATAAAGTTCCTGCACGGGCTTATGGAGAAGTACCCGGAAGCAAAGTTCGTGCTTATCCTGACTGTCCTCGGGCATGACAGGACATGGGACGACGCCCTCGAAGAAATAACGCAGGAGGTCAATTCCGACCGGGTATCGCATTTCATGTTCCGCCGCAACGGAAACGCCACCAACGGCCACCCCCGCGCCACCGAGCAGGAGGAAATGGCAGGCGAGCTGTACAACTATTTCAAGGGCACGCTGGGCTTCTGACCAGTTTATTGCATGAATTAAGGACGCGCTGAATAAAACGAAGCGTGTCCTTAAGTGTATTTGCCCCTTTGTTTGCAGGCTGGGATTTGTTGATATTGCACAAAAATTTCTGAAAATATGAAATTTATTGCGCAGACAAGTTGCACTTTTGCAGATGTTGTGCTATAATATATGTGTGCTTAAAGAACTTTAGCGGATAAAAGCCGCAAAGCGTCAAAGCAGTATATTCATAAAGTACACAAAAGAGGAGAAACAACAATGAAGATGAAGAAATTATTAGCAGCTATCGCAGCAGCTGCAATGGCACTGACTGCAACGGCATGTTCCAGCGGCAACGGCAGTTCCACCGCTTCTGACAACAGTTCTGCAGCTGCAGACAACAGCAGCGCAGCTAACGTAGACGCCGGCGACTCCACCACAGACGGCAAGGTTTACAACATAGGTATCTGCCAGCTGGTTCAGCACGAGGCTCTCGACGCTGCGACCAAGGGTTTCAAGGACGTTCTCGTTGAGAAGCTGGGCGCAGATAACGTAAAATTCGACGAGCAGAACGCAAACGGTGAGTCCACAAACTGCACCACTATCTGCACAGGTTTCGCAGCAGCAAACGTTGACCTGATCCTGGCTAACGCTACTGGCGCACTCCAGGCAGCAAGCGCAGCTACAGCTACTATCCCGATCCTGGGCACTTCCGTAACAGACTACGGCACCGCTCTTTCCATCGACGACTGGACCGGCGCTACCGGCACAAACATTTCCGGTACTTCCGACCTCGCTCCTATCGACGAGCAGGCTAAGATGCTGCAGGAGATGTTCCCTGACGCAAAGACAGTAGGTATCCTCTACTGCTCCGCTGAGGCTAACTCCAAGTACCAGGCTACCAAGTTCACCGAGGCTCTTGACGGCTCCGGCATCACAGTCAAGGAATACAGCGCAGCTGACACAAACGAGATCAGCACCGTATGCACCACCGCAGTAAGCGAGTGCGACGTGCTCTATATCCCGACTGATAACACAATGGCTTCCTCCACCGAGACCGTAAAGAACATCGTTGTTCCGGCTGGTATCCCTGTTATCGCAGGCGAAGAGGGCATCTGCAAGGGCTGCGGCGTTGCTACGCTGTCCATCAGCTACGAGGATCTTGGCAGAACCACCGGCGAGATGGCTTACGAGATCCTGGTAAATGGCGCTGACATAAGCACCATGGAGGTTCGTTTCGCTCCCAACGTTACCAAGAAGTACAACGCAGCTATCTGCGAGGAGCTTGGTATCACTCCTCCCGAGGGCTACGAGGCTATCGCTGAGTAATTCCGCGGAAGAACTAAAATTTAATGCAAAACGGGGTGCGGGCTATGTCCGTTCCCCGCTTCTGCGTAAATAAAGACACTTTTCTTCTGGCTATTCCTAGGGAAACGCTGATTAAATCAAATTCGCCTCGCTCAAACGAGCATACTCACGCGGCTGAATTTGATACGCTGCGCTTTAATCAGCGTTTCCCTGGCAATTATAATTCACAAAAACAGTATCGGAGAGAAATATGGAGTTATTATTAAACAAACTTTCTACATTCGGTAATGCTCTTCCCGGCGATATCACGCAGGGGCTTATCTGGGGCATTATGGCTATCGGCGTGTTCATTACATACAAGATCCTGGACTTCGCCGACCTGACTGTCGATGGCACGCTGGGTCTTGGCGGCGTTACCGCCGTCGTGCTCATCTCTAACGGAGTTCCCGTTCCGGTCGCAATGCTCATCGCATTCCTGGCAGGGTGCATGGCCGGTCTGTGTACGGCGCTGCTGAATACCATGCTCGGTATCCCGGGCATTCTGGCAGGCATTCTCACACAGCTGGCGCTGTATTCCGTTTACCTCGACATCAACGGCAAGGCGAATGCGCCTATCAGCGTTGATAAGTTCCCGCTGGTCATTTCGTCGAGATACGTAACAGCCGGCAACGAGGTGGTGGATATAATCCGCACGGTGGGTACGGCTCTGCTGTTCGTGGTTCTCATCATCGCGGCGCTTTACTGGTTCTTCGGCACTGAATACGGCATGGCTATCCGCGCGACTGGCTGCAACTCCAGCATGTCCAAGGCCGAGGGTATCAACACCAAGCGCACGACTATCATCGCGCTGGTGCTCTCCAATGGTTTAGTGGGACTTGCGGGCGCTCTGCTGGCTCAGTACCAGGGCTTCGCTGATGTAAACATGGGTCGCGGCGCTATCGTTATAGGACTTGCAGCGGTAATTATCGGCATGGTGCTGGGTGAAGTCATTCTGCGCAAGCGCTTCAACTTCATCGGCAAGCTTTCGTTCACTGTCATCGGCGCTATCGTGTACTTCGTTGTGCTGAGAATTGTAATGCTCATCGGTCTTTCCACCGATAACACAAAGATGTTCTCTGCGATAATCGTTGCACTGTTCCTGGCTGTGCCCTATATCCAGAAAACGAGCAAGACTTCCTTCCGCAAGGCGGGCAAGCGCGCTGCCAATGCAGCCATTGACGAGGCTGAGCACCTGGGTGCCGCACTGGCAAACTCCGTGAACAGTCCTAAGAAGGAGGGCAAGTGATATGCTGGAATTAGTCAACATCAAAAAGGCGTTCAACCCTGGCACCATCAACGAGAAAAAGGCACTCAACGGCGTTTCCATCAAGCTTGAGGAAGGCGATTTCGTGACCATAATCGGCGGTAATGGCGCCGGAAAATCCACCACGCTGAACGCAATAGCAGGCGTATGGCCCGTGGACAGCGGTGCGATAATCATTGACGGGCACAACGTAACGGGACTTTCCGAGCACCAGCGTGCGAAGTACATCGGGCGCGTATTCCAGGACCCCATGACAGGTACTGCAGCCGATATGGAGATACAGGAAAATCTCGCGCTGGCAGCGCGCCGCGGAAAGGCAAGGCTGCTTAACTGGGGAATCACCCGTAAGGAGCGCGAGGAATACCACGAGCTTCTCAAGACGCTGGGATTGGGTCTTGAGGACAGAATGACCTCCAAGGTGGGGCTTCTTTCCGGTGGACAGCGCCAGGCGCGGCAGACCATATCGCGCGAAACGGAGGATCTTTCTGTCTGGGAGGACCGGATTGCGGCGCTTTGCGACGAGCGGCAGAGCCTTCAGAAATCCTGCACGCTTGCCGACCGGACGATGGAGCTTTTGAATCTTGCAAAGGACCGGCTTGCAAATCGCTATGTGGCAGACGTGGAGCGCGGGTTTACGCGGTACGCGAAAGAGCTTCTGGGAGAAAATCTCGGGCGCGCGCTGCTCGACAAGAATCTGTGCCTGTTCATCGACGAGCAGGGCGCGGCGCGCGAGGCGGCAAGCTTCAGCGCCGGAACGCTCGACGCACTCACGCTCTGCATGCGCCTGGCGCTGGTGGACGCGCTGTTTACGAAGGAGCAGCCGTTTTTGCTGCTGGACGACCCGTTCGTCAATCTCGACGACGCGAGGACGAAGCGCGCGCTGGAGCTGCTGCAGAAAATTTCGCAGCAGCGGCAGGTCGTGTATCTGGTCTGCAACAGCGCGAGAGTCTGAGCAATATCAAAACAGCCGCCGCAGGAGAGTTATCCTGCGGCGGCTTTGTTACGGTTGATAGAGTTGAAGCGGCGGGCGGGGGCTTTTGGTGCACAGGCAGATGC
>ERZ1106954.1392-NODE-1392-length-18286-cov-5.052877_pt1 | contig 18286 bp, 13 predicted proteins | sample MGYA00403678_ERZ1106954 | MGnify/ENA primary metagenome ERZ1106954 (study PRJEB35170, sample SAMEA104062445) | human gut metagenome | biome: human gut; feature: human-associated habitat; material: faeces | place: Denmark | collected 2012-08-20 ... | reverse complement strand
CTTATGAAAGGATATGATATGGGGCTTAACTATATCATAAAAGGTCACTATGCCTAAAAACACTCTTAATTCCCGAAGGATACTCGATGGATTCAAAAATATACTCGAACGTGCTGCGGATTCATATACCGAAATAAAAATAGAAACCGAACAGCAGAACAAGGCTATCGAAATGGAATATCTCCAGAGCATGGGCTCCGCCAAAGCAGCACTGGAAAACGCCAGAAAGAGTCTGAACAGCGGAAATCAGCTGATAGATCAGAAGCGCGATAACACAAAGCAGTCCATCATATCCATCATAAAGACAATAAAACTTGAGCGTGACTCCCGGATAGGCAGCCTGAATTGCAGCGCCGACACCCAGATTGAGGAACTGAAAGCCTGCATTGAGCGAATGGAAAAAGCAGAGCCGATACTCGCGGACTTTTTCAACTGCAGATACGACCACGACGGCAAGATCGTGGACGACAGGAACTTCAAGAACGAAATCAAGAAATGGTACGATATCTCCGTCGCGACCGATTATTACATATGGTATAAGAAAAACCGCTTCATATACGGCAAAACAAGCCTGCCGAATGTCCGCGATATACAGGAAAGGCTCAGCACGCTCGACTGCACCTCGGACAAGGAGCTTGTAGACTTTATATGCACCCAGGTGCACAAAGCGAATCTGGCTAACAGCTTCGCCGACAGGAAGCAGAAAAAGCAGCATGTCGAAAATGCGCTCTTTGCCTTCATACAGTTTGAATGCCTTCTGAACAACAACAGATCCGGGCAGGATTATCTGGCCGGGCTGATACTCTCAAAAGCTGAATCCGCCATACAGGCAATCGAGGACGAAGCGAAGAAGCAGATCGACGAACTGACTCCGCAAATTGAAGCTGCGGAGAACGAGCGTACTGTCTCGTCTAAAAATCTCCAAGCCGACTACAACGACGCCGCCAACAAGCACAAACAGGAAATCGAACGCATAGACGAGAAATACAGGCGCAGCCTTGACAAATTGAGAAAACAGCTCGCCGACAGTCGCGACAGTGTTTCCAGGATACTGTCCGATGATTTCCGGGAATATTTCGACGGCTGCCTCAGGAATGTCACCATCGGTCTTCGGGCGGATCCCATTTCGTTCAGAGAATTCGTGCAGATGACCTCTCCCCTCGACACCCGGCTCACCGGCGCCAGATACTTTACGCCGAAGGACTACATGACTTACATAGTCGTCGGAAGCGTGAGATTCGACTACGCGAAGATGAATAATCTCCAACTCAACGTCAGCCTCCTCAATACCGTGCAAAATTTTCTGACGTCGTATTTTGAGAACATACACAGTCCGCTTTTCTCTGTCGGCAACGGAAGTATCACGATACCCTATGTCATCGACTTTACGTTCTTTGAGGGAATATGCATGGACTATCCTTCCGCCAAATATGACGCCGCCAAGGCAGCGTGCCAGTCCATCATGCTGCACATGCTGACAGATACCAAGGCTTCCAGCGTATTCTACACAATGATAGATTCAAAGCTGCCAAACGGTTTCTTCAGCAAATTCAACAACTTCCGTGGGAACGACCCACGGATAGCCGTTATCTTAAACCACAAGGTTTTCAACGTTGACACCGAGATTGCTTCAGCCGTGCATAAGCAGATGGAGACCCTCCGCGCGGCAAACGCAACGTTTGAGTTCAGCAACATCGTCGAGTGCAACCGGAACATGCGCGCCAGAAAGAAGCCGATAAATCTCATCGTCATGACGGAATTCGAGGACAAACGACTGCCAAAGTCAGTACACGACGATTTCCGCGCCATCTTTTCCGGGGTAAAGCTGGGATACAGCTGCCTGCTCATGCGCGCGTCGGATTCCGGCACGGCTACCCTTGAGGGCCTGGGTTTCGGCGGAGAGATACTGGAATACATCAGCCAATACAGTTATCGCATCAGAAATTCAGAATACACGGTGGATATCACGCCGCTGCCTTCGGATAAGGATATCGAAGCCGTCGGATACGATGTGGCGTTATGTCTTTCTTCATCAACGACAGACATCATCGACTTCCTTGAAGTAGCAGACTCCAATGCCAAGGTAGAGAATGCCTACGACGGGATCTCCATCGACAACTGCATGTTCGACCTGAACAATACGCCGATGAGCTACGAGCTTAACGATGCTTATCTGAACGGACTTATCCTCGGCGACCCCAGATACGGAAAAACAAGATTCATTCACTGCATAATCGCCGGAATAATGAACAAATATTCCCCCGATTCCGTGCGCATACATATGATAGACTTCAAGGACAGCGCCCTCGGCGTTGGAGTCTATCAGAACATCAGACTGCCGCACCTCGGGATAGTATCCACCGCTTCCACCAGGATACTCGGGCTGAAACTCCTGCAGTACGTCGAGAAGCAGATGGAAGAACGCTCCGCCGCATTTCTGGAAGTCCAGAAGGTGTCCAACGGGAAAATGTTCGTTGACAAATACAGCGACTATATGCAATTCTGCGATGAGCAGAAAAGGCACGGTATCGAAATGAAACGTTTCCCGAGAGAGGTCGTTATCATCGACGAAGTGCAGGAGCTGCTGCAGGTACAGGACGAGATCACGACAAAGTGCACTGCCCTCATAAGGAAGATATTCCAGGAAGCAGGCGCGTTTGCGATACATCTGATAATCTCGCCCCAGTGGATCAATAACATTGAAACGGCTCTCGACTCGGAGCTGCTGGATATCGGCACGCAGAACAAGGTCCTCTTCTATTCCAAGAACGGATACGGAAGGCTGTCGGTAGATCCCGGCGCGGCTGCTTCCGTGACCGAACGCGGACAGGCGGTCTACATACTCGGAAAGAACGAAAAGGTATGCGATGTAGCGTATATAGACGGCAAAAATGAGAAGGCGTTCCTTGAAGGCGTATCCAACAGATATCAGAATGCGCCCTGCAGCACGCGTCTTATACGCAGCAGGATAAACGACGGCGTTTCGTCGGAATTCGTGCGCTTCTGCGCCGGAGAAAGAGCCGGGACGGACGTTGACTTCGAAAAAATGCCGGTCATCATGGGCGAGACCGTGGACAGCAGCGAACAGTTCTCCGTTGCGGTATCCGGCGCGATAAAGCTGATGATGATATCCAACGACCTGAAAACGATCGCCAGCGTTTCCGCCACAATGCTGCTCTGCCTGCTTGCAAAGATATACAGATCCTCCGGGTCATGCAGCACAAGGATACTGTACATTGATTTCTCCGACGAGCCTGTAATAGTGGATCTGATCCACGGCACCATGATCGGCGCTCTCGGCGATGACGGCGCAGGGACCCTGCGGTACCTTGACAGCCGCGACGCTGCGGACGGAATGAAGGAATGGCTCCAGGAAGTGGAACAGGTCCCGGGCTGCAGACCCTGCATATTCATCAATAATGTCGGGGAGGCGCTGAATCATAAGGGCATCACAAATTATCTGAAGCAACTGAAGGAAAACGGTATTCCGGTGGATCTTGTGCTTTTCGGGCGTTCCAGCGCGCACCTCTCCTCGTTTGAAAGCGAATCCGGAATAGAAGTCAGAGAATTCTACAAGGCCGTGTATATCGGCAGCGACGAGGATTTCAAATTTGCCCTCGGCAACTCCACGGATAACATGGTGAAGCGCGGTCAGCTCATTCTCTGCCGCGGCAGGGGCTATCACACTCACGAGATACTGCCGTTCGTCTACAGCAACAGCGATACCGGCGCCACTGATCCCAGTATCAGCAGCTGGATAAAGGATCTCATAGGCAAACTGAAACTCGGAAAGGAGGCGTGATCTATATGACCATCGAACCACCCTACAGCATTATTCAGCTCCGACAGCAGGTTGACAACTGCCGGACAGTCTGCAACAGCGGATCCAACAGCGAGTATGCTATCAGCAGCACTATCAACACTCTTTTAGCCATAGCAGACTACATAAGTGAAGATCTGAAGTTCTGCAGGCAGGTAAAAGAGGCAGGGGAAACGAACCTTGAGGCTGCCAGGAAGATCAGGGAACGCGCCAGCATGCTGAAAGTGGAACTTCCCGTAACTCAGGGCGAATATGCCATCGGCATAAAGATTAGCGAAGCGGAACAGTGCGGATCCGAGCTCAAAACGATGGAAAATGAAGTCGTTGAAATGCTCAGGCAGCTGAAATCGGACATTACCGGCATTTCAGCTGATACTTCCGGCAACAACGGCTGGCAGAAGGTTTATACAAAAGCCAATATCAACAATAAGCATTCTTACGGCGGCACGGACTATGGCGGCGCTTCCGGCAGGAGCACCTGCTCCGCAGGCAGCGCTCGGTATTCTTACGGAAATCACGGGGCGGCAGTTACGGGGAGTTACTCCGCAGAACAGGACGGATCGTCATTCCAGACGGCGCCGCAGACGGTCCGGACACAGCCGGAATATTCCCCGAACAGCGGCACGGGTGCGTATAATGTGTCCCAGAACACGCTCCCCCGGGGCTCCCTTTCGTCGGACGCATTCCAGGACGGCGATACAGTAAAAAAAACGCACGCGGTGACCGGAAGTCCTGCATTCCCCAGACCGGAAGCCATTCGCACGAACGCAGAAGCCGAAGCCTTTTCAAGGGCGCTTGCCCGGGAAATACTGTCCGTATCTTCCAAAACGCAGTCGGGATTCAGCATGTACATCTCGTTCGTTGACGATGTAGGCAATTACTTACGGCGGCGCCCGGACAATTTCGAGGGCGACCTGCTTCATTCCGTCATCGCACGCGCCGACGGATTCGACGGCAGCCCGAATGTAGTCACGGACAGCGAATTCCAGAAACTCGCCGCCGGCAGAATGATCCTGCACCGCGGGCTGTCCACTGACGTCGTGGACCCGGTATTCACCGCAGGCGACATGGCAAAGGAATTCATGCACGGCGAACTTTTCCAGGGAGTAGGATACCACGGCACCGGGACGTATTCCTCGCCAAGGTGCGATATTTCCATAGGATATTCTGCAGGCGAAAACGACGGCGTTTACGGGTCAATGCTGAAATTCCTGCTCAGCGACAATGCCAGGGTGATACCGCTTGATGAGGCATATCAGCGCCAGGCGGAGCTGCTTGACATCATGGACATATCGGACGACACGGGCAAGCTCGCTGCGACCCTCGTCCGTGACGTCGGACGATGTGCTGAGATACTCGGATACGACGCCGTTGCGCTCGGCGGAGATCTGAACAACTACCTTGTGCTGAACCGCACAATGCTGACCGTGAGCGAAAAATACACTCAAAACTAAGGAGGACCACCATGAAACACAAATCAACCGAGATCAAGGGAAACATCGACAACTTCAACCAGGACATCGAAAAGAACGAACAGAATTCCGGCAAGCTGAAAAACGAAGTCGGAGAGATGTCAGCGACAGCAGAACAGCTCGTTGACGTCGGCGAATACAACGACATCACGAAGAATATGATCACGGGACTGCGCAGTGAAATTACCGCCAGGAAGAACGGGATCAACAATGACCTGGGATCGGTCAACACCAAGATCGAAAGCGAAAAGGCGGATAACGGCGAAATGATAGAAGGTCTGTCCAACAACATCGAAGCCATGGGCAAAAATACAAATTTTGAGGTCGCGACAAATGCCAGCAGCATTATCGAAAATTCCAGCAAAAACATGAAGCAGGCACTGAATGAAAGAAACGAGATCGCGCAGAAGCTTGATGACTCCCAAAAAGCGCTTCAGAAAGTCGGCAGATCCACGGACGAAATAAACCTTTAAAATTCGAGGTCGATCATGGGAATGCGTTTCTTTTTTGAGCTGAAGGAACTTCCGGATTTCACGCTCACAAAATACCAGGCAGTGAATATTTCGGATCTGAACAGCGTTGTCAGGAACAATGCCGTTTTTCTCAAGCAGCTCCACAGCCTGGGGCTTGTGTCCGGGCTGAGCTTCCATCTGTTCTACAGCTTCCTCCCCTCCATGCCGGAAGGGCGGAAGCTGCAGATAATTCTCATGGCAGAGCGCAGCGGAGATGGCGTGGATATCACCGCGGACTCGCTCAGCCAGATAATTTCCTCGTTTGCCAACGCACAGTGCTTCTGCTTTACGCAGGTCCCGGAGGATAAACAGAACGACCTCATTGATCTGTCATACAAATACAGCTGCTTCTGCACCATAGCAAAAAAGGAATACCTCACCAACCCGAACTATTCCGGCGATGAAGCCGCGAACGGCATGAAGTACTACAGCATTTCCGAATGGAAAGCTCGGCAGGACGCGCGCATGTATAACTCGCTGAAGCTCCTGGTGAAATATAGTGCACCCACAGTCCTGCGTATCGACATATACCCCGTCAGCGACCCTAACAAGATACTCAACGACATCAGCCGAAGGGGTATCTACTCAAAGGTGCAGGCGCAGGCAGCATTCCGGGCGGTCAGCCCGGAATCCGGTATCGGCATGTCACGGCGCGACGAGGCAGCGAGCAGGGTAAACTCGTTCTACGACAGCTATTTCAAGACCATGTCGGCTTCGCTTCAGTTCAATGCGTCGGTCAATGTATTCAGCGACACCGAAGCGAACTGCCGCCTGCTTGGAGATGTACTCTGCTCCGAAGTGCTCGAAAAGGGACTGATATCCCAGCGCTGCGAAAAGGGCGCATTTTCCGCTGACCACAGGCTTGACGCGCATATTCCACCGAAAGTGTCCATATTCGACGATGACGGCAACAAGGTGCCGGAAATGACAAACTGCTTCACCATAGAAGAGATCGCGCCGTTCTTCTCATTCCCCTATCTGTATCCGGGCGAGGATATCGGTATCCGCAAGGAGACCGACCCCGTGCTGTCGAACAGCGGAATGAGACTGGGAAAGAATACCGCAGGATACGACGTCAGCATTCCCTATGACGTCTTTGCAAAGCACGCGTATATCTCAGGCGTCCCCGGCTCCGGCAAGACTTTCACGATGAAGCACATTATCCACACCCTCAGCAGGGCAGGTATTCCATTCCTGGTGTTTGAGCCTGCCAAGCGCGAATACAGAGGGCTTTACGATGTGGACTGCGATGATCCCACTGGTTTAGATCCCAGGGACAAAACGGACGACATCATACTTCTGTGTCCCAAGACCAACAGCCTTTTTCCGCTGCACATCAATCCGTTCATCATTCCCGACGGAGTGAGCGTGAACGACTACATAGACGTGCTTTTCGACGTATTCAAAGGCGCTTTCAGCTGGCCGCAGCCCACCCCGATGATACTGAAGCGATCCATCATCAGGGCGTACAGGAAGCACGGATTATACGGCTCGCTCGTGATGACCAGTGAACTCGCCGAAAAAACGGATTTCCCGAACATGAACGACATTTACGAGGCTTTTCAGTGGATAATGGACAACGACTCCTCATACCGGGGAGAAGCCCACGGAAATATCAAGGGCGTACTGGAAACGCGTATCGGCTCGCTGATGGAGGGAAATATCGGCGAAGTGTTCAATCCCGGCATTTCGACCATCAGACCGGAAAACTGGAACAAGCTTAAAATAATCATGGAGCTTGAAAACCTCTCCGGCGAACACGCCAACTTCATCACTCTGCTGATAATTTCGCTCATACGCCTTGAGCTGAAAAAGGATCCCGGAATGAGCACGATCAGCGATACGGATCCCCGGCGCGAACTCAAACTGCGGCATGTCATCTTCTTTGAGGAGGCGCACAATCTTATCGGCAGGATATCCGAGGCTTCCGACGAGGACGGCGCAAACAGCAAGATAGCGTCCACCGCTTTCATAAAGGCCATGCTGGCGGAGGTGCGCGCCTACGGTCAGGGAATAGTCATTGCGGATCAGCTCCCCACCGCGATCGCCCCGGAGGTCCTCAAGAACACCTCCATAAAAATTGCGCACAAGCAGACCGCCGAAGACGAACGCGAAGCCATCGGAAGCGTTATGTCGGCGGACGGGATACAGCTTGAAAAGCTGGCGAAATTCGACAAGGGAGAATGTCTGATAACCTTTGACGGCGTTCTGAAGCCCTTCGAAATGCACATCGAGAGCAGATTCAAATACTCCTCCGATGCCAGAGAGGACATTCCACTTGCGAAGCAGTTCGCTGCATCCTCCAGGTGGTATCAGACCATTATTTTTCACCACAGCCTCAAGCCCCGGCATGACGCGGCGGTGAATAAGCTGCGCGACTTAAACGACATCAAGTACGGGCTCAGCGCCAAGTTCGACGCGCTTATAACAAGCGCTGAGCAGTGCGTTTCGGGCGGAACGGCTATGGACGCCGGCAGTCTGGATCAGCTGCGATACGCCGACGGATTATTCAAACACTGCCGAAGCGATTCGGAGAAAGTCCTTGACGAACTGCACGAAATACAATACGTCACGGATCAGATAATAAATAACTCCATCAGCGGCATGGAACGCTTCAGCGATCTCTCCGGCAAAATCTCCAATGATATAGAAGCTGCGGAAAGGATCCGGGATCGCACAGGCGAAATATGCGACATGTTTGAAGCCTGCATAAATAAAATAAAGTCAGAAAGGTGATCAGTCCATGAACACATGGGTCAACCGGCGTACAGAATACGGCGCCTATAATATAGACGAGCTGCTGAACGATGATGAATCCGCAGAGCTTCTCTCCGCTTCGGGCGAGGGTCAGTCATACCTGGTCAGCGGAAGCAGTGGCAGGAAAGTGATCAAGGTCTACAAGGGCAGGCTCACCAGGGAACTTGAAACCGTCCTCAGGACTGTGACAGAAATGCGGCACCCTGCCATTGCAAGGATATTTTCATACGGCGAGCTGTCCGGTCACGCCTACGAAATACGGGAATACTACGAAAGCCGCACGCTGGCTGAATCCCCCCAGAGCTTCATAACTGCCGTCACTGAGCTTTCTGACGCAATAAACGAGCTTCACCTGGCAGGTTTTTCAGGGCTTGACATCAAGCCCGAGAACATTGTTATCACTTCCAGAAGCGCGCTGATCGTCGATGTCGGCTCGTTCACCTACTTTGGCTCAGATGAGATTTCCGGACACACGCTGACTTACAGCGCTCCGGAGCTGACAAGGGGAATGGGCAGCGCGTGCAGCGACTACTATTCCCTTGGACTGACCCTGCTGAACCTGATAACCGGTCACGATCCCATCAGCAGTCTGATGGCATACCGGGGGCAGGACTGCGACAAAACCGACATATACAATATCAAGATAAACCCCGGCTGGTGGTTCCCGGATAAAGAAAAAGGCACCTCCATCGGTCAGCTTATCTCCGGGCTTGTCGAGCCTGATCAGCAGAAACGCTGGGGATACAGCAGGATACTGGACTGGCTCAGGATAATTGATCCCGGTGCCACCACAAACGGAATTGCCGAGATGAACGAGCGCTTCTCGCACAGGCTGATGTACAACAATGCACCGGTGGGCGATTACGGGGAGCTGTTCACTTCCCTGCTGAGCGGCAATGACGTCAAGTACATGTTCAGCCAGGGCACGGATCTTGCATATTCAAGCATGTATCTTTCCGAACACGTCGGGCTGTTTATTGCCTACCGACAGCAGGAAAGCGTGGGCACCCTGGGCTACACGGATCAGCTCGCGCTTCTCGTGAGCCTTTTCTGCGAGTTCACGAAAGACAGTGACGGGGTATTCTTTGACGGCAGGCAGTTCTCTGATATATTTGAGCTCGGAAATTATGTTTTCTCCGCCACGAAGGAACAGTACGACATACTGAATGGGAACCGCAGCGCCGCGTACCCCGGCACCAACAACGGAATGTCGCGCCTGCTCAACGCTGCAGCGGCAGGGATCTTCTCGAAATACATGATCAAATGCCGCAAGAGGAATTCCGCCCGGAGAGCGCAGCTCATTGAGAAATACGAACGGGAACTCTCCAAGAGCGCCGACGGCTACGACAGGATCTACTCCCTGACAAGGATAGCATATCTGCTGATGGACATCAACGTTTATAAGATGAGATTCCCCGCACAGAAAAATGAAACGGAATGCAGATCCCTGCCCGAACTGGTCGAAAAAATCAAGGGCGCGAATTCCAACGCCGATAATTACTCCACTCTTCTGAAATCGCTGACATACAAGGACAAGATATCGCCCATCATCAAGGCATGGAGCGACCATACCAAGGAGGAACTTACATGAGCGGACCGAAATCATACACGCCTTATATTTCTCCCGAGATGAGGGAAAAGCTCCGCAGGGAAGCAGAGGAGCGCATGAGGCAGGAAAAATACAATGCGATAATGAACGATATCCGGAAAAGGACCTCTGATCCGGAATACATGCGCAGACTGGAAAACGAACTCGCCGCCGTGGGAGAAGAGGAGCGTCAAAGGATACTCGCGTCAGCAGTGGAATTCACCAAAGCAAGTATCGGGACGGACTTCTCGGAATACAAGGAGGACAGGATCCCCACCCAGGCTGAGGTCGCCGGGAAGAAACGCGCGGAATACGATGCGGCAATGCTGGATTACAGGTCAATATGCGCTGTGATGGGCATGCAGCCTGCGGACTGCTTCGACTACCAGGAGGAACGCTGCGACGAGCTTGTTTCGCAGATGATCTCGGAAACCGAGCGTTTGAAACAGGTGCAGCTGACCGAAGCGCAGAACCGAATGATATACGAATCATCGCTGCAGGTTCTCAGGGATATGGGCTACGAGATCATAGGCAGCGATACGATAAGGAAGAGATCCGGGGCGGAGGTGAGCTCCACGCTTTTCCGGCTCGACGACGACACCGCAATTAACCTCACCTGCACGTCAAACGGTCAGTACACCTTTGAAACGGTCGGTATCAGCAGCGACAGCCATTCGCCCTCCGAGAGCGAAATACGCCATATTTACGACGTGATGTGCACGACCTGCCCCATGGCATTTTCTGAATTCATGGACAGGCTCAGTCAGAAAGATATCCGTCTGACGGAGGTCAACAAAAGACCTCCCGACATTGATCAGTGCCGCGTAAAGAATATCAGCAGCTATTCACAGACGACCTCCGCCGCGCAGACGGCGAGAACCGTAGAAAAGAGGCAGACAGCAAGTGGGCAGTTATAGAATATGCAGCCTCTGCGGAAAGAGGAATCCAATAAACCTGGCGATATGCAGCTGCAACAATATCCTGCTGAATTGCCCGATAGTCAGCGATGAGGACGCGCAAGCGCAGCCTGTGCCTGCCGCAGATACCTGCAGGAAATTCCGGAAATGCCCTGAATGTGGTCATCTGAACAGACCCAATCTCAACTTCTGCGAAGCCTGCAGGGAATCGCTTGAGGACGTCTTTGACCTGGTGGACGGCGCGGATACGGGAACAGCGCCACAGAGCGCCGCTCTCACGCTGAGCCGGTTCCGCCTTGTGTCCGACGGCGGAGTGAGCGTGACGCTGCCTGTCGGCGACAGCATAGTCGGCCGCGGCGAACTTATGGGCGAGGACATTACCAGGACGAACCGCATGTTCGTAAGCTCCGCGCATATCAGGATACACTGCTCCGACCAGGAACTAGTGATAACCGACATTTCCAGGAACGGAACATTTGTCAACTCGGAAAGGATACCTGCCGGGGAGCCGACAGCGCTGAAGCCCGGGGATATGATAGGGCTTGGCGGAGTTTCAGCAAAGCTGGATCCGTATGGGTATTACATGACCGTCATAACCGGAACGCCATGATGTACATCGCAAGAATACTGTACCCCGTCCAAAATCTCGGTTCGGGGAACAGGCTCGGTATCTGGGTCAGCGGCTGCGGCAGGGACTGCCCCGGCTGCGCCAATCCGGAACTGCGTATAAAGAAGCCTGAACACAAGATGTCCCTCGGAACACTCGTCAGAATAATACACATGCTCCCTGCCCTGCCCGACGCCGTGACTATAACCGGCGGAGAGCCGTTCGACCAGCCGGAGGGGTTGTCAGAGCTGTGCCGGTGGCTGAGCGCCAATGTGAGCCTCGATATTCTCGTGTACTCGGGCTACACGCTCCGTCAGTTGCAAGAGCGGAAGGACAGCTTTACAGATATTGCGCTTATGAATATATCAGCGCTGATAGACGGAGAATACGTTGCTGCACTGAACAAAGGAAATCAGTTGAAAGGCTCGGAAAACCAGACGCTTAATGTGTTCCGTCCGCAGTACGCTGACGCATATTCGCGCCTTGACTGCCCGAGTGGCATCAGGCGCATTCAGCCGTTCCTGTCCCATGACGGAAGCATAATCGCGACCGGGTTTGAGGAAAACGGATTTCAGACGGATTTCTCGTCACGTCTGCAGCGATTAATAAATAGAGGAGAAAGCAATGAGTAAAAAACCGAACTGGCATTCTGAGATAGAAGCTTTCAGAATGTCCTCCAATATATTCATTATTTCCGGCAATATCAACGACCGCTTTGTATACCCCGACAACAACAATCAGATAATGTCGCTGCCCGATTACCTAGAGAGGGTGTTCATCGACATGGGCTACGAATGCGTCAGCATATACGACAACATTGCCGGATTCAGCGGAAAGACAGCGTCCCTGTCAAAGCTCGCGGCGATCACCGGCGCCGCAGTTGACGACCTGAACAGCATTCCCTTTCAGTACACCGACCCCGAAAGGATCAACGCCTGTTGCGCCGTAAAGAAAGTCCTCTCGCAGAACGGCATATCGTCTGCAATGATCATGGATCATGCGTCAAGATATATTCCGGATCCCAACTCGCAGCGAATGGAGGATATCAACAGCTTCCATATACTTATGCAGGCAGGACGGTCCGGAAGCGGCGCGCCGCTGAAGAACGGCACTCCTGCGCATAATCTTCTCATCATGATCGTGGACAAGGAAAACGACCTGCCGGCATGGTTCTATATGAACAATCCCACCATACGCCGAATAAGCATTGATCGCCTTTCCTACGACGAACGCCTGGAATATTTCAACTCCGGGAAATTCAGCAACATGTTCGATCCGCAGGTATATGCCGCCGATATGCTCCAGTACACGAACAAATCTGACGAACTGGACAAGATCAGAAACAAGATGGCGCTTATGACCGAGGGACTGATGTTCTCGGAAATCATCACCATCGCCCAACTGTGCCGCATAAACAGATTCCACATCAGCGAGTTCCATAAGGCTGTGGATCTTTTCAGATATGGCATCACAGATGAGAATCCATGGGACAGAATGAGCAGGAGCACTGTTTCCAGGGTCGAACGCGAACTCATGAAAAACATCATAGGGCAGGATCCTGCGGTCAGCCACACCATGGACGTCATAAAAAGGATAGTTTCCGGAATGTCCAATCTCAACAGCGGAAACACGAACAAGCCGCGCGGAATACTGTTCTTCGCCGGTCCGACCGGCACCGGCAAAACCGCGACCGCCAAGCTTATCGCCGAGAATCTGTTCCAATCGAAGGATTCCCTGGTCACATTCGACATGTCGGAGTATTCTTCGGAGAACGCAGATCAGCGGCTGCTCGGAGCGCCTCCGGGATACGTCGGATACGAGGCAGGCGGTCAGCTCACAAATGCCGTGAGCAGGAATCCGTTCTCGATATTCCTCTTCGACGAGATCGAAAAGGCGGATTCTCGGATCATGGACAAATTCCTGCAGATACTTGGAGAGGGCAGGCTCACGGACGGTCAGGGCAGGACTGTATATTTCAACGAGTCGATAATCGTGTTCACGAGCAATCTGGGAGTATATGTACCTGATCCGAACGACATCACCGGGCAGACGAAAATACCTGCATTCTCAACGGAGGACAGCTACGAAACGATACGCAGCAAAGTCACCAGGGCGATCGAGTCATATTTCACGACAAAGCTCGGCAGACCGGAGCTGCTCAACAGAATAGGCGACAATATCGTCGTGTTCAACTTCATTGAGGACAGAAACATCAGAAAGATACTTAACCTGAAAATAGGCAATATATCTGATTCCATGCTGAAAAGCAGGAATATCGCGATAATCGTGGAGGAAAGCGCAAAGGATCAGCTCATGGAACTCTGCAGGACTACCTGCAAGAACAAGGGCGGCAGGGGTATCGAAAACGTGATCGAATCCGCGCTGATAAATCCGCTTGCAAGGTATATATACGACAACTGCATTGGATCCGGGACGATATCCGTCGTTTCGATCCAAACCGATCAGTGCGGCGGTCATTCACTGCTGTGCAACGTATTTTAACGGGAGGATATATGAAGGCACATGACATTTTGGGAGTCACCATAATGGCTGATCCGGCGAAGATAGAAAGCGCATACTCCGGCAAGATGAATGCCCTGCTTGAAAACGGGTTCGACAAAACTCAGCCTGCGCTGTATTCCAGAAAGGCAGAGGAGCTCAGAAAGGCGCGCGAGGAATGCCTAGCATACATAAACGCGCCATTCGCCCGGAAAACTCAGATTGAAATGACGGACTGCATGAACAGAATGCAGTCGCCGAACGTGATGAACTCCTGCTGCTGCGGAAGCGGATGTGAAACCTTCTTAGAGGGTGTATGTTGTGTTGTAATCGGAGCAGTAGGATTGGCAGTGTTGGTAGGCGTGGGGGGATTAATATATAAGATATACAATAAGATATACAAGGTATGGGAACATTCAACGGCTAAACGGCTAGAAAAACGCGATAACGAGGAATATAATGATCTTGAAAGAATTCGTAAAAAAATAATAGAAAAAAAAGCAGAAAGAACTAAAAAAGGGGAGGAAAGGAAGAGGTTGCAGGAGCGGCTTGATTCCATTCAGGACAGTGCAAACATCTTGAACAGTTTCATTGAAAGCAACGGCGTCAGCGGCGACTTCATGGATTCGGAAGTGTGCAGGGAGCTTAAAGATAAAATCAACTTGCTCAGCGGAGAAATGAAAGATTTGGAAGATATAATAGAGTATGATAAAGCCCAAACCAATACAATAGAACAGCACCACCAAGAATATCTTGACTTTACAGGTAATGGGAAAAGGTGACGGAATATGTTCGGATACATTCAGACATACAGGGACGAGCTGAAATACCGCGAATATGCGCTTTACCGGCACCATTACTGCGAACTGTGCAAAAATATGGGTGGATATTCCACCATATCACGGTGGTTCCTTTCGTACGATATTACGTTTTTCCTTATGCTCGGGGATCCCGAAACCCCGGAATGCTGCTCCTGCAACAGGTGCAGCGCACTGAAATGCGCCCCCAGACGGACCGAGGGGATATACGACTTTTTTGCGGCGCTCAGTATAGCGCTGATCTACCACAAGCTGAACAACGACGTTCTGGACAAGGATAAGCTGAAGGCCGTCCCCAGGGCAATGATAAGGCGCGCGTACAAGGCAGTGGAAAAGAAGTTCCCCGAAGTCGCCCACGCATTCGAGCATGGACTCGGCGACCTAGTATTCGAGGAGCAGAAACGCAACACGAACTACGCCATGATGGCAAAGCTGTTCTCAGATACCGTTACGGAAGCGTGCTCGCCATTTTTCAGCCGGTTCAGCGATGGAAAGGTGCGCCTTGAAGTGATCGGGTGCGTTTCGGAATGCGTCTATCTCCTGGATATCGTTGACGACATCGACAAGGACCTCCGCCATAATGACTACAATCCGCTGAATATTCTCGCCAACGGAAAACCGGAAATGCATGAGATAGAACTGTGCATTTCGCTGATAAGGCAGAAGCTGTCACACGCCTGCGACCTGTCATCGCTGCTCCCGTTTTCTGACTGCACACCGGTGATACAGAACATTCTCACCCTGGGCATTCCTCGGAAGCTTGAACAGATACGGGAAAAATACTGCCGCAGCTGATACCGTTGCGGCAGTCCTATTATTACAGTGATATGCCAAGATCAAGGAGCAGCAGCTCCGACTTTTCCTGTATTCCTCAGACATCAGCGGAAGCTAGGGAAACGCTGATTAAATGTACCCGAAAAGCCAAAAATATGGTATAATAGAAACAAGAAAAAAGCAGAACAGGAGAAAAAAATGAAACAGATAACATTCAGCGATATGGAATACGGTAATAGGAAGAGAACAACAAAGCGAGAAGAATTTCTTGACATAATGGAAGAAATAATCCCATGGGAGGAGTGGGTAGAATATGTGCGCCCGTATTATCCCGATGGCAAGCGCGGCAGACCGACCAAAGGAATAGAAACAATGCTCAGAATGTATCTGCTGCAAGTATGGTTCAATCTTTCCGATGAGGGAGTAGAGGACGCGATTTATGACAGTTATGCATTCCGTAAATTTATGAAAATAAATTTCATGAGTGAGCAGGTACCCGACGCAACTACGCTTCTGAAATTTCGTCACATGATTGAAGAAAATCATCTTGGCGAAGAGTTTTTTAAAGCGATAAATCGTGTAATGGAAGCGACAGGACACATAATGCATGGTGGAACAATAGTTGACGCAACAATAATAAATGCGCCAAGTTCCACCAAAAATGCAGAGAAAAAACGTGATCCAGAAATGCACCAGACTAAGAAAGGCAACGAGTGGAAATTTGGCATGAAATGCAATATCGGTGTAGACTCTGGCTCGGGACTTGTACATTCAATTACGGCAACATCTGCGAATGTTCATGACATTACAGAAGCGCATAAATTGATACGCAGCGATGACGAAGTGGTGTATGGAGATTCGGGATATCTTGGAATTGAAAAGCGTGAAGAAATCAAAAACGACAAGCATCTTTCAAGTATTGACTATCGCATAAACCGCCGCCCCAAAAGTCTGCCTAAAGTATCGGATAACGCTATAGATTGGGAAAGATATATTGAATACAGAAAATCGGCTGTACGCTGCAAGGTTGAACACGCATTTAAAATCATCAAGGACACATTTGGATTCCGTAAAGTGAGATACAAGGGAATTGCAAAGAATCTCAACAAGCTGAATGTGCTGTTTGCTTGTGCAAATATGTTGATGGTGAAGCGTGTTCAAACAGATTTCCAACCTTCTAAGGGATAAGTCTGCCCTTTTATGGGCATTTACCCTGTGTTATGGGGATAATTTGATGGGTTTTATGCTGCATTTTCGATTGCTCAACTAAAATGTCAATTCTGACTTGTGGTCCGTGTCGTGACGGCTCTGCTGGGCTATTTAATCAGCGTTTCCTTAAGTATATGAGATTGAAAGGAGTATATACATAATGAAAAAAGAAATAAAGATAACTGACAAGCTGATAAATCAATTTATCAAATATTTGCAGGAGCAAGAAAAAAGTCAAAGCACTATTGTTTCCTATAAGCGTGAATTATTCTCCCTACAAATGTTCTTTGATGATTCTTCATTGAACAAGGATAGTTTATTGAGGTATAAAACTATTATCACGAAACAATACAAACCTTCGACTTGCAATGTTTCAATTTCAGCTATTAACTGTTTTCTAAAATACATAGGTAGGCAAGATTTATTCTTGAAACCCTTAAAAATCCAAAAGACAATCTTTGAACCTGCAGAAAAGGAACTTAGTAAAAAGGACTACAACAAACTTATTAAAGCCGCGCTAATTAACGGTGATGAACGCACCGCACTAGCTATTCAGACAATTTGCGCTACTGGTATCAGAGTGTCAGAGTTACAATTTATAACCATTGAAGCTCTTAAACAGGGTCAGGCACAAGTAAATAACAAGGGTAAAAACAGGGTGATATTTATTCCTCAGACTTTATCAAACCTGTTAAAAAAATATGTAGTAAACCATAATATATCATCTGGTCCTATTTTTGTTACACGTAGCGGAAAATGTCTAGACCGTTCAAACCTTTGGAAAAGTATGAAGCAATTATGTAGCATAGCAGGAGTTAAGTCCAGTAAGGTTTATTCTCACAACCTTCGTCATCTTTTTGCCAAAACATATTACACACAACAAAAGGATATCAGCAGGCTTGCAGATATCCTAGGGCATTCAAATATTAACACAACTCGCATATATACTCGTGAATCAGGAGCAGTCCACGCTAAGCAGATAGCAGCTTTAGATTTAGTTCATGATATCACATAAAATTACAACATAATATTTATTATGTGGTACTAATTACAAACCAGTTTTATCCCATATTGTTATTATAACTTATAGCGCTGAAAAAGTCAAGAGATTGATGATTTTTATTTAGTAAATATCAACCTTAAAACTAAGATAAAAGGATTAAAAGTGAAAAACAAGACAACTATAAAGCTAGTAATAATGCGGCTTTAGGGAGCATAACCACATAATATATATTATGTGGTTTATTAACTTAAACGCTCTGCTTTTAAGGGCTTCTTCATCTGTTGAGAAAGGAAAAGATATGAAAAAGATT
>ERZ1106954.1391-NODE-1391-length-18303-cov-3.406072_pt1 | contig 18303 bp, 17 predicted proteins | sample MGYA00403678_ERZ1106954 | MGnify/ENA primary metagenome ERZ1106954 (study PRJEB35170, sample SAMEA104062445) | human gut metagenome | biome: human gut; feature: human-associated habitat; material: faeces | place: Denmark | collected 2012-08-20 ... | reverse complement strand
TTGGAGGAATCGCTGTTGACGAAGGTGTTGTTGTAACTTGGATCATCATGGCGGTTCTTACTATTCTCAGTATAGTATTCGTAAGGAATCTAAGTATAGAGAAACCGGGAAAGGTACAGCTTATGCTGGAATCAGTGATCGGCTGGGCACAGGATTTCTTTGAAGGTATTATAGGAAAAGAAAACAAGGGCTATATTCCATATCTGATGACGGTTGCACTTTATCTGGCAATATCAAATGTCATCGGACTGTTAGGATTCAAGCCTCCGACAAAGGACATGAACGTAACAATCGCACTTGCCGTTATGAGTATGTTCGTGATCGAGTGGTCCGGTATCCATAGAAATGGTCTGGTTCACTGGTGCAAACATTTTGCAAAGCCAGTGCCGATCGTAGCACCAATCATGATACTGGAGATCGTGATCCGTCCGCTGTCGCTTTGTATGCGACTGTTTGGTAATATGTTAGGCGGATTTGTAGTCATGGAACTGATCAAAGAGGTCGTTCCGTTAATCGTGCCGATACCGTTTAGTTTTTATTTTGATATATTTGACGGATTATTACAGGCATATGTATTCGTATTCTTAACTGCATTATTTATGACAGAAGAGATGGAATAAGACGAATCAGACATTTACAACATTTAGTATAAGAAAACTTAAGACAAGAAAAGGAGAACAAATTATGAGTGGAACAATTATCGCAATTGGAGCAGGTATCGCAGTACTTACAGGTATCGGAGCCGGTGTTGGTATCGGAATCGCAACAAGCAAAGCAGTAGATGCTATCGCAAGACAGCCGGAAGCAGACGGAAAGATCAGAACTTCCCTGATCCTTGGTTGTGCACTTGCAGAGGCAACCGCTATTTACGGTTTCATTATCGCACTTCTGATCGTCCTTCTTTTGAAATAATGTTTGCTGACGATAACAGATTAAAAGAAGGGAAAGGCAGGTAGAGATATATGCTGAGAATAGATTTTAATCTGGTACTGACGATCATCAACCTGATCGTTCTGTATCTGATTCTCAGAAAATTCCTGTTTCGCCCGGTCATGGACATTATGGAAAAGCGGGAAAAGATGATTGCAGACGGAATCAGCCACGCGAATGAAGAGCAGGACAAAGCCCATGCTCTGAAGAAACAGTATGAAGATGCACTGAATGGAGCAAAAGAAGAATCCACAAAGATGATCGAACAGGCGAAACTGGATGCAAAACAGGAATACAACCAGATCCTGAACGAGGCTAACGAAAAGGCAGACAAGGTTATGAAGACAGCAAGAGAAAGCCTGAATCAGGAGAGAGAACAGGCCTTCGATGATATGAAGGCACAGGTTGCAGGGCTGGCAATGGATGCTGCGAAGAAGATCTTACTTGAGAATGCAGACAGCATAAGCAGCGCAGATGCATATGACCAGTTTTTGAAAGATGCAGGTGATGCCCATGACAGCGAAGAATAGAAAAGAAGCAGAGCCGGTATTCTGCCAGGTGGCAGCCCTCCGGTATGCGAAAGTTCTGAATGAACTTGGTATTTCGAAAGAAGCTGTCCTGGAGGCAGGGAATATTTTCGAAAAATCACAGGAATTGAAAGCAGCACTGGTTAATCCAGTGATCACAAAAGAGACAAAACACAACATTATTGATAAAGTATTTCCGGAAGAAATGCGTACCTTTCTGAAGGTTGTCTGCGATCATGGCAAGATGACGATCGCAGAACAGATCTTTGCGGCATACGAAGAGTTACAGAATCAGGCAGCAGGAGTTAAGACAGTCTATCTTCGTTATACAGCGCTTCCAAGTGAAGAACAAAAGAAACAGATGGGTGACTTTATCAAGAAGAAATACGGTGCCGGAGACATCAAATGGGTTATGGCAGAAGACAAGGCACTGATCGGCGGATTCATCCTGCAGGTTGACGGAAAAGAATATGACTACAGTGTGCAGGGCCGTCTGAACCGCTTAGAGCGGAAATTAACGAATTAACATGGAGGTGAAGGAATTGAGTGCAATCAGCTCAGATGAAATTATCTCTATATTAAAAGAAGAGATAAAGAATTATGATGTAATAAGCAGAGATCAGGAAGTTGGTACCGTTATCTCTGTTGGTGATGGAATCGCCTCCGTATACGGAATCGACCACGCAATGTATGGCGAGATCGTCACATTGGAGACTGGTCTTAAGGGTATGGTACAGGATATCAAGGAAAATGAGATCAGCTGTATCCTGTTCGGAGATGATTCAGAGATCAAACAGGGCACAAAAGTGTGCCGTACAGGTAAAAAAGCAGGTATTCCGGTAGGTGAAGGCTATATCGGAAGAATCGTAGATGCTCTTGGAGCACCAATCGACGGAAAAGGTGAGATCAAAGCCGACGGATATCGTCCGGTAGAGAATGAGGCACCGGGAATCGTTGACCGTAAGTCGGTAAGCGTTCCGCTTGAGACAGGTATCCTTTCAATCGATTCCATGTTCCCAATCGGACGTGGACAGAGAGAGTTGATCATCGGTGACAGACAGACAGGTAAGACATCCATTGCAACCGATACGATCATCAACCAGAAGGGAAAAGATGTCATCTGTATCTATGTAGCCATCGGACAGAAAGCATCAACCGTAGCAAGACTTGTAAATGACTTAAAAGCACATGATGCACTGGATTACACCACGGTATTCTGCTCAACAGCCAGTGAGTGTGCACCGCTTCAGTATATCGTACCTTATTCAGCAACAGCACTTGCAGAGTATTTCATGTATCAGGGAAAAGATGTATTGATCGTATACGATGATCTTTCCAAACATGCGGTAGCATACCGTGCAATTTCTCTGTTACTTGGACGTTCACCTGGACGTGAAGCTTATCCTGGTGACGTATTCTACCTACATTCAAGACTGCTCGAGCGAAGCAGCCGCTTAAGTGAAGAAGCAGGCGGAGGTTCTATCACAGCACTTCCGATCATTGAGACACAGGCAGGAGATGTATCTGCATACATTCCTACCAACGTTATCTCCATCACAGACGGACAGATCTTCCTGGAGAGTGACCTGTTCAATGCCGGTATGCGTCCGGCCGTTAACGTTGGTCTTTCTGTATCCCGTGTAGGTGGAGCTGCACAGACAAAGGCTATGAAGAAAGCCAGTGGTAGTGTTCGTATCGACCTGGCACAGGCACGAGAGATGGAATCATTTACCCAGTTCAGTTCAGACCTTGACGAGGCAACAAAGAATCAGCTGAAATACGGAAGTTGTCTGACAGAACTTTTGAAACAGCCTCTGGGACGTCCGTTAAGTCTTCATGAGCAGGTTATCACACTTTGTGTCGCTACTAATAAACTGATGCTTGATATTGACACAAAGAAGATCAAAGAATTCCAGATGGATATGCTTGCATTCTTCGACAGAGAACATAAAGAAATCGGCAAAGCGATCGATGAGAAGAAAGTTCTGGATGATGAACTGAAAGAGCAGATTCTTGCAGCAGCAAAGGAATTCAAGGAAAGAAGATAAGCGGGTGTAGCTATGGCAAATGCAAAAGAGATTAAGGAAAGAATGGCCAGCATCGAAGAGACGAGAAAGATAACAAATGCCATGTATCTGATCTCTTCTTCGAAGATGAAACAGGCCAAGAAAAAGCTTGCTGACACAGAACCTTTCTTCTATGCCATGCAGGCAGAGATCGCCAGAATTTTGCGGCATGTGCCGGATATGCACAGCCAGTTCTTTGATGGCCGTGAGAGTATCCCGGATGAGGAAAGAAAGATTGGCTATATCGTTGTCACCGCAGATAAAGGACTTGCAGGAGCATATAATCATAACGTGATCAAGGCAACGGAAGAACTGTTAAAAAAACCGGGAAAACACAAATTATTCGTACTTGGAGAAGCCGGAAGACAGTACTTTGCCAAGAGGGAAGGAATTGAGATGGATACTCAGTTCCGTTATACCGTCCAGAATCCAACATTACACAGATCGAGAGTCATTTCTTCGGAGATGGTAGAACAGTTCAGAAATGGAGATCTGGACGAGATCCACATCATATACACACGTATGATCAATGCTATGACAGCGGAGACTGAGGAACAGAAGCTCCTTCCTATGAAGAAGACGACCTTCCTTCCGGAAGATATGCCGGCTCTTGTCGGAACCGGACTGTATCAGGAAGATATGGTGTTCTGGCCATCCACGCACAGTGTGATGGCGAACATTGTTCCGAACTACATCAACGGTATCGTATATGGATGCCTGGTAGAGGCCTACTGCAGTGAGCATAATGCCAGAATGCAGGCAATGCAGAATGCAACAGACAGTGCAACAGATATGCTGAACGAATTAAATATTACTTATAACCGTGTCCGTCAGGCAGACATCACACAGGAATTGACAGAGATCATCGGCGGAGCCAATGCGCAGAAACGGAAGTAAGATACAAAGTTCGCAAATGGCGGAACTGTATACAGAACAAATAATAACCACGAAATAATAAAAAAGAAAGTGGGCAGCAGTAATATGACAAAAGGAAGAATCGTACAGGTCATGGGACCTGTCGTAGACGTAGAATTTAATAGTAGAGAAGAACTTCCATTTATCAAAGATGCCCTGGAAGTAGACAATGGCGGAAAACGTTGCGTCATGGAAGTAGCCCAGCATGTAGGTAACAACATTGCACGTTGTATCATGCTGGCTTCCAGTGAAGGTCTGCAGAAGGGAATGGAAGTTACCGCTACCGGAGCTGGTATCAAAGTGCCGGTAGGTGAGAAGACTCTGGGACGTCTGTTCAATGTACTTGGAGAGACGATCGATAACGGAGAACCAATTAAAGACAGCGAAGAATGGGTTATCCACAGAAAAGCACCAAGCTTTGAAGAACAGAGCCCGGCTGTCGAAGTATTAGAGACAGGGATCAAGGTCATTGACCTTCTGACACCTTATGCGAAAGGTGGTAAGATTGGTCTGTTCGGTGGTGCCGGTGTAGGTAAGACCGTACTGATCCAGGAGCTGATCCGTAACATCGCAACCGAGCACGGTGGATATTCCGTATTTACCGGTGTTGGTGAAAGAACAAGAGAGGGAAATGACTTATATCATGAAATGACCGAGTCCGGCGTTATTGATAAGACCACCATGGTGTTTGGTCAGATGAATGAGCCCCCCGGAGCCAGAATGAGAGTTGGTCTTACCGGTCTTACGATGGCAGAGTATTTCCGTGACAAAGGTGGAAAGGACGTGCTTCTTTTCATTGACAATATTTTCCGTTTTACACAGGCTGGTTCCGAGGTGTCCGCACTTCTTGGACGTATGCCTTCCGCAGTAGGTTATCAGCCTACCCTGCAGACAGAAATGGGTGCACTTCAGGAGCGTATTACATCAACGAAGAACGGATCCATTACTTCCGTTCAGGCAGTATATGTGCCGGCCGATGACTTAACCGACCCTGCTCCGGCAACTACCTTTGCACATCTGGATGCAACAACCGTACTTAGCCGTTCTATCGTAGAATTAGGTATTTACCCTGCGGTAGATCCGCTCGAGTCCACATCCAGAATTCTGGATCCCAGAATTGTTGGTGAAGAGCATTATGCTGTTGCCCGCGGTGTACAGGAGATTCTCCAGAAGTATAAGGAATTACAGGATATCATTGCAATTCTTGGTATGGACGAATTATCAGAAAGCGATAAGCTCGTTGTAAACCGTGCAAGAAAGGTACAGAGATTCTTATCCCAGCCGTTCTTCGTAGCCAGCAAGTTCCTGGGAATTGATGGAAAGTATGTACCGATTAACGAGACAATCCGTGGCTTTAAGGAAATTCTGGAAGGTAAACATGATGATATCCCGGAAAGCTACTTCCTGAATGCCGGAAGCATTGATGACGTACTTGCCCGCGTGAAATAACGGGAGGTGGTCAGATGGCAGACAGTAATTTATTTACCTTAAAAATTATTACTCCGGACCGTGTTTTCTATGAAGGTGAGGTTTCCATGGTGGAATTCAATACCACCGAGGGCGAAATCGGTGTGTTAAAGGGACATATCCCGTTAACGGTTATTGTAAGCCCCGGAATACTTACAATCACAGAGGCAGAAGGAACGAAGGAAGCTGCATTACATGCAGGTTTTGCAGAGATTCTGCAGGATCAGCTTGTAATTATGGCAGAGATCATTGAGTGGCCGGAAGAAATCGATCTGGATCGTGCAGAGCATGCAAGAGAGCGTGCTGAAGAAAGACTTCGCAGCAAAACTCCCGAGACCGATGTTCTTCGTGCAGAAACTGCTTTACAGAGATCACTCGCACGTATTCATGTATTAAAATCATAAGTATTGATACATCAGATGGTTGAAAAGTCCATTCCTTTGACAGGGATGGACTTTTGACTCTATTTTCACGACTACAGAGGGAATGCATATCATAACAGTAAAGAAACAAGGATGTTATGGTTATGTATGAACGCAGAATTATGCCGTTTTATATGGCGTATCCCATGCCGATGTTCGGGCAGCAGGAAAACACTGTGATGCGTGATCTGGAATATATGCAGCAGATGTACCCGAAGGAGGCAAAGCACTATCAGAAGCTGATTGCCGGGATTTTAGACAAAATGGACTATGAAGGAAGCATGATCTATGATGAATATCCGGACCGGCTCCGGTTATACCGGCTTGCCATGGATATTCTGGATCGGGTAAAAAGAGAAGAAAACAGTAACGAAGAGTCTGCACCGGATGCGGATTCCCCGGAAAAGTGGCAGAGAATCGGGGATCTCATACAGATTCTTCTGTTTTATGAAATTTATAAGAGAAGACACAGGGATGAACGATTTACACACTTATTTATCTGAATTATGCAATGAAAGACTCTATCAGATGATCCTGAGCAACCCACGGGAAAAGGATGGAATTTCAAGGATTAAGATCCGTCCGGTGATGGTAAAGCAGGAGCTGATGTTTCAGGAGACCTGTTTTCAGGGGACACAGGTTTTTCATAAGAATTATCAGGCAGGGGATATGGTATCCCTTGTGGAACGTTACATGGAAGACAAATTCCGACAGCTGGAGGCCTGGCACATGGAGGGCAGACTCCATGTGCTTGTAAGTAAAAAGGGAAGGACAACCATTAAGTTTAAGTCCACGGAATCTGGGGAGAAAACCCTGAAACCGGTTATGGAGCACAACCGTGAGAAGCACTATATTCTGAAGGAAGGAATTCCGGTTCCGTTTCTGATTGATTTAGGAGTGCAGACCCCTGAGGGGAAAATTGTACATGCCCGGTATGATAAATTTAAACAGATTAACCGCTATCTTGAATTTGTAGAGGATATTCTGCCGACCCTTCAAAAGAAGGGAACTGTGCATATCATCGATTTTGGCTGTGGCAAGTCTTATCTTACCTTTGCCCTGTATTATTATCTGCATGAGCTTAAGGGACAGGATGTAGCAATTACCGGACTTGACCTCAAACAGGATGTGATCCGGCATTGTAATGATCTTGCCCGGAGCTATGGCTATGAGAAGCTGCAGTTTCTTCATGGGGATATTGCAAAGTATGAGGGATGTGATGAAGTGGATATGGTGGTGACGCTGCATGCCTGTGATACGGCAACGGATTATGCACTGCAAAAGGCAATGAAATGGAATGCAAAGGTCATCTTTTCCGTGCCGTGCTGTCAGCATGAGGTGAACCGGCAGATTCAGAATGACATATTGGAGCCGGTATTGAAATATGGTATATTAAAAGAGCGTATGGCAGCGATCATTACAGATGCGGTCCGGGCAGAGACGCTCGAGATGGCAGGATATGATACACAGATTCTGGAATTTATCGATATGGAGCACACACCGAAGAATCTGCTGATCCGTGCGGTGAAGAGAAATCCTTCTGAACAGACACTTAATATACAGCAGAGTAAAGCAGCAGAGAGAAGATCACAGATTGAGACCGGACTATCCCGGATGACGCAGGAGCTTCACATTCATACCACGCTGCACAAGCTCATGGAACAGGAAGAATCGTAGTTTGTAATATAGGTATAAGAAATGAAGAAACTGATCATTAATATTGCAATTATAATTGTGGTATTCTTTATATCACTGTTTGTTGCAGGCAGCATCATTAATCAGGGAACGACCGATATGACAATGGAGATGGGCAAGGCGACATTTCCGGTTGTGACGGTGCGGTTTAATGGGATTGAAATGAATCCTATGCATGGATACCGCAAGGAAATGAAAACGAATCTGATGAGGGAATCCATTACACCGTTGATGAACGGACGAAAGATATCACTTCAGATTGACCGGTTCGGGGCGGAAATCCGCAGTATGGCATTCGAGGTCCGGAGTGTCGATGGAGAGCGTCTGATTGAGAATACGCAGATCCCGGAGTGGAAAGAGCAGGATGATGGAACGCTTTTTGTAACATTGGAGCTCAAAGACCTTATTGACATGAATCAGGAATATGAGCTGATTCTGCTGATCACTCCTGCCTCCGGTGAGACCATCCGGTATTATACGAGGATCATCAGCCAGGAGGATTATCATGTAACGGATAAGCTGGAATTTGTGAAGGATTTCACGATCAAAACCTTTGATAAGGAAGCGGCCAGGAGCCTTACCAAGTATCTGGAATCCAATTCCTCCGGAGATAATACAAATCTGGGAAAAGTGACGATTCACAGCAGCTTTGATCAGATCACCTATGCAGGTCTGCCAATTACCGCGAAAACGGATCCCCAGATCACGATCAGGGAAATTGATGAACAGACAGGCAGCTTTGTAACAGACTTTTATGTGACAACCTCAGATGCGGAAACAGAAAATCTGTATCACGTGCAGGAATATTACCGGCTGCGTTATACCTCGGACCGAATCTATCTGCTGAATTATGAACGTACCATGGATCAGGTTTTCCGGGAGAATGGAAACGTATATGCCAACAATAAGATCATGCTTGGTATTACGGCTGATGAGATTCAGATGGAAGAAAGCGATGACGGAAACATTCTGGCGTTTGTATCCGGTAACCGGCTCTTCAGTTATAATACGGTAGATAACAAAATGGCCTATCTGTTTGGCTTTTATGATAAAGACAATAAGGACACACGTACCTTTTACAATATGCACCGGATAAAAATTCTGGATGTGAGTGAGGGAGGGAATATTACTTTTCTGGTGTATGGCTACATGAATCGTGGCAGGCACGAGGGTGAAGTCGGAATTTCTGCCTTTTATTATGACAGTACGGTTAATACGATTGAGGAACTGGTTTATATCCCGAGCGAGGAACCACAGGATGTGATTATAGAAAAGGTGAACCGGCTTTCCTATATTAATCGTGATGGAATTTTGTATCTGATGGATAACCAACACATTTATGGTATTAACTTCACGGAGAGAACCTATGAGATGGTGGCAGATCATCTGCATTATAACGGATATGTGATTTCGGACAGCAACCGTATGATCGCATGGCAGGAGGGCGACAGCCTGGAAAACAGCCAGACAGTGGTATTGATGAACCTGAATACTGGCGTACAGAAGCGGATCGAAGCGAAGGCTTCAGAAACGATTGTTCCGATCGGTTTTATTGAAGAGGATCTGATCTATGGCATTGTGAATAAAAATGACATTGTGACAGACTATGCAAGAGAAACGGTTCTGCCGATGTATTGCGTGAAGATTGAGAATGAAAATGAAGGAGTCCTGATGACATATGAGCAGGAGAATGTGTATGTTTTGTCAGGCAGTGTGAATCAGAACCAGATCACGTTGCAGCGTGTGTCAAAATCAGAAGACGGCACTTATGTCGAAATCGCTGAAGATCAGATTGTGGACGCAGAAAGTGTAAGTCTGGGAAGAAATACCATAGAAGTCGTAGTTACGCAGAACTATGAGAAAATCAGGCAGATTGTACTTCGTAAAGAGATTGACGTGAATTCCATGAAGCAGCTTACACCGAAGGAAGTGCTTTTTGAAGGGGAAAGAAGTGTTTATCTGCGAAGCAGCGATGAAGAGCAGGAGCAGTTTTATGTGTATGGCAAATATGGTATCCGCGGCATCTATGGTAATGAGGATCAGGCAGTTGATGCAGCTGAAAGCGAGGCCGGAGTGGTGCTTAACAGTGCCGGAAACTATGTATGGAAAAAGACCATACGCAGTACCAGAAATCAGATTATGGCAATCCAGCCGGATATGGTTACGGAGGAGAGAGATTCGCTTGCAGTTGCATTAGATACCATGCTGTCCTATGAGGGAATCATGCGTAATTCTGCATATATGCTGCAAAGTGGAGAGACTATTCGCTCCATTCTGGAGGGTGCCTTAAGCGAATGCCAGGTGCTGGATCTGTCCGGATGCTCCCTGGATGCAGTTCTTTATTATGTGGATCGTGACATTCCGGTGCTTGTGATGCTGCAGGATGGAAATGCCGTGCTGCTCATTGGATTTAATGAAATGAATACAGTGATTATGAATCCACAGACCGGGACGATTTATAAGATGGGGATGAACGACTCAAAGACCTGGTTTAAGGAAAATGGAAACCGGTTCATCACGTATATACGAAACGAGAATTAACAGGAAGGGGATTGAAGATGTATCAGGAACAAAAGCTTTATATTGGAAAATCAGGAGAGGAAAAGGTCTGTATCTATCCGAAGATGGCAAACCGCCACGGACTGATTGCAGGTGCAACCGGTACCGGTAAAACCGTGAGCCTGCGTGTACTGGCAGAGTCCTTCAGTGATTGTGGTGTTTCCGTATTTCTTGCGGATGCTAAAGGAGATCTGGCTTCCATGAGCCTTAAGGGAACCGGCGAAGGAAGTGTCGGCGGACGTGTGGAAAAGCTGGGACTTGAAAAGGAAGGATTTGCCTATCATGCTTATCCGGTAACCTTCTGGGATGTATTTGGAGAAAAGGGTCTGCCGCTTCGCACGACCATCACCGAAATAGGTCCACTGTTGCTTAGCAGGATTCTGAATCTCAATGATACGCAGAGCGATATTCTGACGATTATCTTTAAAATTGCAGATGATGAAGGTCTTCTTCTGATTGATACCAAAGATCTGCGGGCCATGCTGCAGTATGTATCCGAAAATGCAAAGGAATTAAGCCTTACCTATGGAAATATAGCAAAGCAGAGTCTGACTGCCATTATCCGTGCCGTGATTACATTGGAGGAGGCAGGTGGAGAGCACTTTTTCGGGGAACCGGCACTCAGTATCAGTGACTGGATCGGAACGGACTGCGACGGCAAGGGCAAAATTCAGATCCTGGACTGCCAGAAGCTGATGCAGAGCCCGAAGATGTATTCCACCTTCCTTTTGTGGCTGATGTCCGAATTATATGAAACCTTACCGGAAGCAGGAGATCTTCCAAAGCCGAAGATGGTCTTTTTCTTCGATGAGGCTCATATGTTGTTTGATACTGCAAACCGTGCCCTGCTTGAAAAGATTGAGCAGGTGGTAAAGCTGATCCGTTCAAAAGGGGTTGGTATTTACTTTATCACACAGAATCCGAAGGATATTCCGGATGGGGTTCTTTCCTAGCTGGGAAATAAGATCCAGCACGCATTGCATGCCTACACACCGGGTGAACAAAAAGGGGCAAAGGCAGCAGCACAGGCGTTCCGTGAGAATCCGGAATTTAATACTTATGAGGTTTTACAGGAGCTTGCCATTGGAGAGGCACTGGTTTCGGTGCTCAATGAAGAGGGAATTCCGACTGTGGTGAAGAGATGCACGATGCTGCCTCCACAGAGTAACTTAGGAACGCTTGATGACCGGACCAGAGAGGAACAGATCAGGGGAAGCATGCTTTACAGTAAATATAAAGAATATTTTGATCGTGACTCGGCGTATGAATTTTTGCAGAGAATGAACCTTCAGGCACAGAAGGAGGCGGAGGAGGCGGCAGCACAGGCCGCAGCGCAGAAGGAGGAAGCTGTCCGCCAGAAGGAACAGGAAAAGCTGGAAGCAGCACAGTTAAAGGCGCAGGAAAAGGAACAGCTAAGATTGCAGAAGGAGCAGGAAAAAGAGGCACTTCGGATTCAGAAGGCGAAAGAAAAGGAAGAGGAAGTAAAGAAGAAGAAGGCAAACAGAGTTGCCGGAAGTGTAGCGCGCTCCGCTGCAGGAACCGTAGGACGTGAACTAGGGAATTCCCTTGGCAAGTCGATAGGTGGTTCCTTTGGAAAGCGGCTGGGCGGAAATGTAGGTGCATCCCTCGGAAGAGGAATCATGAGTACGTTGTTTAAGCTGTAATAGTTATATGATAATAATGCTTGCGCACTTGATATCAGAGGCAAGAGCATAGATCTGACCATGGTTCAAAGTGATCACAGTAGGGCGTGTAGGATAACCGGGGATGTTTTGCACAATTTTGGCAAACTCTCCGGTGCTTAATTTTATTATAGAATCAACGGGATAGAGAATCACACTGTTTAAGAAACTCTGGATCATGTGAATGTCAAGATCTCCGGTCATTGCCATAATCATTTCCACGGCATCACGAGGAGAAAATGCATCTTTATAGGGACGCTCTGTGACAAGGGCATCATAAATATCGGCAACCGAAAGAATCCTTGCAAAGGGAGTAATCTGGTCACCCTGTAATTTCAACGGATAGCCATTGCCGTTCATCTTTTCATGATGCTGCAGTACACCAAGCTTTGTGGCTGTAGAAAGCTCCGGCTTATCCTTAATCATGTTATAGCCAAGAACGGGATGAGTCTTCATTACTTCAAATTCTTCCTCCGTCAGCCGTCCCGGCTTATTTAAAATTTCATTCGGGATTCTGGATTTACCAAGGTCGTGCAGAAGTCCTGAAACACCAATCTGCTGCACTTCCTTCGTGGAAAGTCCACGGTTTTTCGCAATAATCATTCCCATGGAAGCAACATCCACACTGTGCTTGAAGGTGTATTCATCGCTGACTTTCAAAGCACCGACATCGACTGCCAGGGCATCATTCTCTTCCAATGCTTTCATAAGCTCACTGGAAACATTGTTGGTTGCATCCATGAAGCTTGGAGAGTCCGGATTACTGTAAAGGAACTGGATTCCTTCCGCAACTCTTTTCTTCACACTTTCATGTAGTTCAATCTTCGCACGGTCAGGAACCTTCACCTTCTCGATCTTCTCCATAACTTCCGGAGAAATGTTATAGGTGATTTCCTCATCGCTTTCTTCGCCTTCGCGGATATAAACACCACCAATGCTCATCTTGCGAAGGGAATAAATCATGTAATCGTCAAGAGCTGTCTTCCTGTGAATCAGGACACGTCCGGTTCCATCGATGATGGACTGGTCAATGACCATGCCGGGAGTTAACAGCCTGACACTGATAAATTTTCGTTTAATCATGGCTTTGCCTTCAGAAAATTAATTTAATATAGTAGTGTAAAACACTCACCATAGTATAACATAAATCAGGGGTAACATGCTAGAATAAACTATTTTAATGCGCCTTTTTGCTGTTCATGCTGTGCAATAGCCTGTCGAATTAAATACAGGACTTCTCCATTAATGGATCGCCCCTCATATTCTGCAAGACTTTTTAACTTTTCATGTGTTTCAACATCAATTCTTAATCCTAAATGTTTGTCTTTTTCCATGAAATATCCTCCATGCGGACTTGATATAAGTACATTTTAAGTTCTGCCTATGATATAATGACCAAAGTGGACTTATTTTAAGTACACATAATTTGATGGGATGTTTATGTGTCTGCAATCTATAATGAAAAGCACAATTATAAGGAGGCAGACAGAGATGGAACGATATGGGTATATCAGAGTATCTGCAAAAGATCAGAATCCGGAAAGGCAATTTCTTGCAATGCAGGAGCAACAGATTAAGAAAAAGAACATTTATTTGGATAAAATTTCCGGGAAAAGTTTTGTGCGGCCACAGTATTTACGACTGGTAAAACGGTTAAAAAAGGGTGACGTGCTTATTATCAAAAGCATTGATCGGCTGGGAAGAAATTATGAAGAAATACTGGAGCAATGGCGAAAAATCACCAAAGAAATAGGTGCGGATATTCAGGTGATAGATATGCCGCTGTTAAATACAAATGTAGCACATGGAGATTTGACGGGAGTATTTATTTCGGATTTGGTGCTTCAGATACTAGCATATGTGGCAGAAACGGAACGAGCATTTATCAGACAGAGACAGGCGGAGGGGATTGCGGCAGCAAAACGAAAGGGGACTCAATTTGGCTGCAGAAAAAAGAACGTGCCGGAGGGATTCGAAAGGTATTACCATCTGTGGTGTGAAGAAAAAATATCCCTGCGAAAGGCAGCAGAGGAGCTGCACATGAACTATTCTACTTTTTATCGTAGATGTATGGAATTAAAGAAAGAACAAAATAAGGAAAATTGTTCCAAATTGTAGACAACTAGAAACAGCCCATACATATAACCGTGTATACAAATCTTCAAAAAATACAACAACATATTTATTATATCTAAGGCGTTTCAAAAAGTCTACTTTTTGAAACGCCTTAAAATTGTCGCATTTAAGAAAATGATAGAGTATAAGAACCTATTCATCAGCAAACTAAATACAAAGGATGTGGATCATTTTACTACGGACACGGGGCTTTTCCTGCGCCGGAAAACTAACGGCGTCTTCCGAAAACTTTGTAATGTATTTACAAATGCGACGATCAACTATCCGCTATCCAAGAAGAGGAATGCAAATAATATTATCGTAGAGCGTTATCCTAAATTGGAAAAAGGGGAAAGTTATATTTTTGTAGGAAGCCATGTCTGCCCGGAAGATATTGAAACTATGCTGAACATCATTGACCGCAATGCATACTTGATATTGGGGTCAGTGGAAAACCTGAATTACAATCCGGAGGTATATCTGTCATGGCTGAATGGAATGATTGTTTTTAACGTTTTGGATCAAAAGGAGAGAAAAGACCTTCTTCCGAAAATGGAGCGGGTATTAAAGACGCAGAGCATCCTTATTTTTCCGGAGGGATCACATAATTATGATCTGAATAAATTGATTAAACCACTTTATGACGGTCCGGTGAATCTGGCATTAAAGACAGGGAAAAAGATAGTTCCTATCGTTATGGTAAAAGATTATGAAAATAGGGTGTCATACATAGATGTGGGTAATCCGGTCGATGTTAAAGAATTAAGTCTGAATACACAGGATTATTTTCCAAGAAAAGAAGACTGTGAAAAATATCGGATAAAGTCTATAAGCAATTATGTACGGGATCAAATGGCAACCGCCGTATATCATATGATGGAAAGGCATCTTACACCAATTATAAGAAGTGAGTATGAAGATATAGAAAAGCATTTTATTGATTTCTATGTAACCGATACATTTCAGAAACTGAATTGGAAGCATGATGTCTTTGACGCGGAATACCTGACGAAAAAGACGGGCGAAGAGCAGGAATATGAAGCGGTGGTGCGATCATTAAGTAATTTGCGATTAAAGAAGAATATTCTGAAAGAAATGGAATTGGACAGCAGGGAATATGTCCAGAAGGAAATAGATCTGGACAGGAAAAACGTAGTTGAAAATTTAAGAAAATGCTTTTATCAAAAGATGAGGAAACAAAGGAGAACATGAAAATATGATTGCGCAGACAGAACATGAGTTGACCGGTTATCCGTCTATCGATAAGCCATGGCTGAAATACTATGATAAGGCGCTTACAGAAGAGGACATACCTAAATGCAGTGCCTTTCGAATGCTATATGAAAAGAATAAGGATTATCTGACAGATACAGCACTTCTCTATTTTCATAAAAAAATGACCTATAAAATGCTATTTCAAAAAATAGAAAAGGCAGCAGCTGCATTGGCAGCACTCGGCATTGGCAAAGGGGATATTGTCACTTTACAGACATTAAATATGCCACAGACAATAATCCTGTTTTATGCACTTAGCTATATTGGAGCAGTGGCAAATAGTATCTTTGTTACGGAAGGGGAAGAGGAGCTACATGATATTTTGCTCACTACAGAGTCAAAAATGTATATTACGATGGATTCTTTTTGGAGCAGCCATAGAAATGCCGTTTCGGGTACAGATGTTACACATGTTTTGTTGCTACAGGTAGCGCAGGAAGCAGATACGGTAACAAAAATAGTTTTGTCAGTAAAAAGAAAATCCCCAAATGCAGAATGTCTGACGTGGAATACATTTTTAGCATTTGGAAATAAAAAAGCTGATGAAGTAAATGATTCATCTCTGCCAATGGCAATGGTTTACACAGGTGGAACAACCGGAAAATCAAAAGCAGTTGTGTTATCAAGTAAAAACCTGAACGCATTGGTCATGCAATATGAACATACTTATGTGGGTTTAAAAAGAGGTGGAGTATTTATGAACTCATTGCCAACGTTCATTGCATTTGGAATAGTTTGCTCAATGCACATGCCGTTATGTCTTGGAATTGTAAATATAATAGTTGCAGACCCAACACCAATGAATTCAGGAAAATACTTTGCAAAGTATAAACCCAATTATTTTGTAAATGGAATAGCGGGGATAGAGAGCATTATAAATCATCCTAAGGTCAGAAAAATGAAATTGGATTTCATAAAGGTACTTGCTGCCGGTGGAGAGCCGGTACCGGTATCGTTAGAAGAAAAAACAAACCATTTCCTAAGGGAACATCAATCGAATGCAAGGTTGTGTATTGGTTATGGAATGACGGAAGTGGCGTCAACCGTGGTAACTTCCAGTCCCCGCGCAGATCGAATGGGAACAGTAGGAATTCCTTTGCCAGAAACGGTTGTCAAAATTGTAGAACCGGAGACAACCAGAGAACTTACTTATGATGTAGAGGGGGAAATCTGTTTTCATACACCCACTATGATGCTTGGCTATTATAAAGAGGAAGAAGAGACAAAAAACATTATAAAGTTGCATCCGGACGGAATGTTATGGGTACATTCCGGAGATATTGGGAGAATTAGCATGGATGGCTTTTTAGTTGTTGTGGGTAGAATTAAAAGAATTATATCTATAAGGAAGGATGGAATTTATCACAAGGTCTTTTCAAAATTGATTGAAGAAACTCTGGGAAAAGCAGATGGAGTGGAAGGCATTGTGATAGTTGGAAGAGAAAAGCCGGCAATAGAACATGAACTTGTTGCATTTGTGGTAAAGAATAGTCAGAGGGAGGAGGAAGAGGTAAAGTGTCAGCTACAGAAATATGCGCAGAAGAATATGGAAACATGGGAACGGCCAATAGAATATCGTTTTGTCGAGAACTTTCCGAGAACAGATGTTGGGAAAATAAATTATAGGAAACTGGAAGAAATGGCTAAATAGCCATCGACACAATAGAATGAGTGCGAGAGAAAATATGTGGAAAAACAGATTTTTTCTGAAATACGCTGGATGGCAGATTGCAAAATCCAAAAAGAAAAAAGAGAGATTTGTCCATAGTGAGGCTGGCTTTAAAGGAAAAAATTTTCGCAAATGCATTTCTCCTTATGTGAAAGTGCTTTTACATATGAAGAGCCGGATTTGTGGTCTCACATATGAGGTGATTGGAGATGCGTCAAACCTTGAACCGAACGAAACCGTGGTATATGCCGGTACCCATATAGGAAAATATGATTGGGAAATGCTGAAGGAAGCATTGGAGCTATATAGCTATACGATCGCAGGTGACTGGGAACTGATGTATGGAGAGTTTGCCGATTATTTTTTTCGGCTGACCGGTGTGATATATGTGGATACCGAGGACAAAGCAGACCGAAGAAATACACTATCCATGATGATAAAAGCCCTTAAAAATGATGTGCCAATTTTTCTTTTTCCGGAAGGAATATGGAATGTATCAGAATCCCTTCCGCTATATCAAATTTATCCGGGAGCGCTTAAGGCAGCAAAAGCAGGAAGCGTTCCGATTGTCCCGATCGCAATCGATCAGAGAAAAAAGCATTTCACAATTAATGTGGGTGAAAAGTTTTATGTAGAGTCGGAGGACTGGAAAGCAGAATGTGAAAAATTAAGGGATGTTCTTGCAACCTTAAAATGGAAAATCTGGGAGCATTATCCACTGGAAAAGCGGACAGACATTCCGGAGAATTATTACCATAATTTCCTGACAGAGCGTCTGGCCGAGTGGCCGCAGTTTAATATGGAAATTATTAAAAATCGAATACACAGGTAAAGGGAGAAAGCCTGCCGATATTTTCAGAAGGCATCCAGTGTGCACAGACGAGCAGAAAATTAGGAATAGATTGACAAGAGGAGAAGAAGAAATAATGATTGCGCAGACAGAACATGAGTTGACCGGTTATCCGTCTATCGATAAGCCAT
>ERZ1106954.1374-NODE-1374-length-18407-cov-14.771033_pt1 | contig 18407 bp, 19 predicted proteins | sample MGYA00403678_ERZ1106954 | MGnify/ENA primary metagenome ERZ1106954 (study PRJEB35170, sample SAMEA104062445) | human gut metagenome | biome: human gut; feature: human-associated habitat; material: faeces | place: Denmark | collected 2012-08-20 ... | reverse complement strand
CTCCGACGGTGACGGTCATGCCGGTCTTGACATAGTCAAGAAATTCCTCGCCGAGCATATCGACAACGGGCATCTTGGCATCAGTCCAGACATCGCCGAGGATAGCACCGGAGGCGGCGAGAGAGTCTATCGGCATGCTGAAAAGCATGCAGGCCGGCTGCTTGCCGACGGAGCAGGCGGTATAGAGCACCATGCCGCCGGTGGTGGAGCCGATGGTCTGCGGCAGGCACAGCGCCTTGCCGATCATGGGCTGCTTATAGATATCGGGGTTATTCTGGTCGCCGCACTTGACCTTCTTATCGCCGAACATCAGCGCCATCTGGTAGCTTGCAAGAGTGTTGAAGCCGCCGTGGCTGACGAGCGCTTCTGCTGTGCAGGTGCCGGGGACTATAACGCGTCCTTTGAACTGCTTCATTATTTGCCCTCCTTGCCGGTGATGATGTCAAGAATTTCGGCTTCGGTGTAATACCTCGCGCTGGTGTAGGTGCGCAGCTTGTTGGAGCAGGTAATGACGGCCTTCTTCTTGCAGAGCGGATTATTCATATACATCAGCGGGCAGATGTAGCTGACGACAACGCCGTAGGTGGCGAGCTTATCGAGATACACCGTGCCTTCGAGAGCCTTGATGACAGCGGGTGCGGCAGTGAACACGGTGGGTACGGTGACCTTGCTCAGGCCGTTTGCGCGCAGCTTTTCTTCTATCGCGTCCGTCACCAGCACGACCACTGCCAGGCCGATCCAGCCTGCGGTGCGGATGTGCCAGAAATCCCGGATGGTAAATGCGTCGTTGTACATGCCCAGATAGTACAAGGCCACGCCGCCTACCACGCACAAAAGCCCCAGCACCAGGTCCAGCACCGCCCGGACCCGGTGGGCTCCCCGGCGCACAAAGAAGCACACGATCAGCGCCAGGGCGCACCAGAACAGCGCCGGCGACTGGGCATACAGAATATTCATACAGTGACCCTCTCTCGTTTATTCGTCACAGGCTGCACTTGCCCCGGGAGATATACTTCCCGTCGGGCCCGGCCAGGACAAAGCCGTCCTCCACTGCCAGGCGGCCCCGGAGCCACACCTGCCGGATGCCGCCCCGGATGGGGAAGCCCTCATACGGCGTGTAGCCCGCCAGGCTTGTCATGTCCTCCGCCCGGAGCAGATGGTCCGCCTGGGGATCGTACACCACGATATCCGCGTCGGCCCCGGCCTGGAGCACGCCCTTCCGGGGGAACATACCGTAGAGCTTGGCGGGGTTTTCCGACAGCACCCGGCACATGGTGGCCAGGCTGATCTTCCGGGTGGTAACGCCGTAGGTATACAGCAGCTCGCCCCGGGTCTCCACCCCCGGCAGGCCGCCGGGGATCCTGGTAAAGTCCCCGCGTCCGGCGTCCTTCTGCTCCAGGGTAAAGCTGCAATGATCCGTGGACACGGTCTGGATCTCGCCCTTGCGCAGGGCGGCCCACAGGACCCGCTGGTCCTCTGTCTTGCGGATGGGCGGGGCGCAGACATAGCGGGCGGCCCGGGAATAGTCGGGGTCGTCATACACGCTGTCGTCCAGCAGCAGATACTGGGGGCAGGTCTCCACATACACCCGCTGGCCCCGTTTGCGGGCGGCCTCCACCTCCCGCAGGGCGGCGGCATTGGTCAGATGCACGATGACCACTGGGATATCCACCGCCTGAGCGATGCGCAGCAGCCGGGACACGGCCTCCGCCTCCAGGAAATCGGGCCGGGTCCGGGGATGGGAGCCCACGCCCATCTCCCCTGCGGCCTTCTTCTCGGCGATCAGCGCGTCAATGACGCCGCTGTTTTCGCAGTGAACGCCGCAGATGCCTCCCTTTTCCCTGAGCTTTTTCAGGGCGTGATACATGGCCTCGTCGCCGATCATCATGGCCGGATAGGTCATGTACATTTTGAACGAGGAGATCCCGGCGGCGTACATGTCGTCGATCTCCGCCTCGATGCCGGGGTTCCAGTCGTCGATGGTCATATGGAAGCCGTAGTCGCAGCAGCAGCTTCCGTCTGCCTTCCTGTGCCACAGCTCCAGTCCCTGATGCAGGGTCTCTCCCTTATTCGGGCAGGCAAAATCCACCACCGTGGTGGTGCCGCCCCGCAGCGCCGACCGGCTGCCGGAGAAGAAATCGTCCGCCGTTGTGGTGCTGCACACGTCCAGGTCGAAATGGGTATGGGCGTCGATGAAGCCCGGCAGCAGCAGCTGCCCCTCCACGTCGATGACCGTGGCCTCCGGCGCGGAGATGCTGCGGGCCACCCGGAGGATCTTCTCGTCCTCCACCAGCACGTCCGCCCGGCGGGTGCCCCGTCCGGACACCACTGTGCCCCCGCGAAACAGATATTTCATGGAAAATGCCCTCCTTTTCCGGGTTGATTGCATGATTCTTTATTATATCATGAAATGCGCAAAAATCCATCCCATTTTCCCGGGTTTATACCCACGCAATTTCAACAAAATGAGAATGAAATTTTTGTATACCTTGCAGAAGGAAAAAGAATTTCTTTTTTCAGAGAAATCATGTATGATAAAGGTACAACAGAACGCGCACCGCGCTCTGAAAATTGAAGGAGGAAAGAATACCATGCGGAAAATCTTAGCGACTCTGCTGGCGCTGGTCATGACGCTGGCGCTGATGGTCCCGGCTTCCTGGGGCGAGAACAAGGAGACGTATCAGCTCCCTGACTCCCTGGCGGGCAAGACCGTCATCCTGCACACCAACGACGTCCACGGCGCCATCGACAAGTACGCCAAGGTGGCTGCTCTGCGGGACGAGTGCTACGACAAGGGCGCTCACCAGGTGATCCTGCTGGACGCCGGTGACTACAGCCAGGGCTCTCCCTACGTCAGCCTCAGCAAGGGCGCAACCGCCCTGGACATGATGGCCCTGGTGGGCTATGACGTCATCACCCTGGGCAACCACGAGTTTGACTATGGCTTCCCCCAGCTGATGGAGAACCTGAAAAAGCACCAGGGCGATTTCATGGTCGCCTGCAACAACCTGGTGGACGATGAGGGCGATCTGGTCTTCGCCCCCGGCGGCACCGCTCCCATCTATGCCGACGACAGCTACGAGAGCGAGCTGTTCCGCATCGCCATTGTGGGCATTGCCACCCCCGAGAGCCAGACCAAGGCCAACCCCGCCCTGATGAAGGGCCTGAACTTCATCGGCGGCAAGGATCTGTACAAGGTCACCCAGGAGGACGTGGACATGGCCCGCAGCGAGGGGAATGCCGACATCGTCATCGCCCTGGGCCACCTGGGCGTGGACGACTCCTCCGAGCCCAACTGCTCCTATAATGTGATGCAGAACGTCAAGGGCATCGACCTGTTCATCGACGGTCACTCCCACACGGTGATGACCGCCAGCAAGGACAACAACATGATCCAGTCCACCGGCACGGGCCTTGCCTATGTGGGCGCCATCGTCATTGACAACGCCACCAAGAGCATCGAGAGCAACGGCCTCATCGACCTGTCCGCCTTCACCAAGGAGGACGCCGCCGTGAAGGCTGCCGCCGACAAGATCATCAGCGACGTCAACGCCGAGTACGGCAAGGTCTTTGCCAGAACCGATGTGGAGCTCAACGGTGCCAAGGATCCCGGCAACCGCACCGAGGAGACCAACCTGGGCGACCTGATCACCGACTCCATGCTGTGGGCCATCCGCAAGGACGCTGAGCTCACCGTTCCCGCCGAGGACGTGGTGGCCATCACCAACGGCGGCGGCATCCGCGCTGCCATCCACAAGGGCGACATCTCCAAGCTGGACGTGAACACCGTGCTGCCCTTCGGCAACACCGTGGCCGTGGTATACGTCACCGGCGCCGAGCTGCTGGAGGCCCTGGAGGCTTCTACCTTTGCTCTGCCCAAGTCCCTGGGCGGCTTCCCCCAGATCGCCGGCATGAACATCTCCATTGACGCCACCAAGAAGTATGACGCCAATGCCGACACCTATCCCGGCTCCACCTACCATGGTCCCGCTTCCATCAACCGCGTCACCATCAACAGCGTCAACGGCAAGGCCTTTGATCCCAACAAGACCTATGCCGTGGTTACCAACAACTTCCTGGCCGCCGGCGGCGACACCTACTATGCCTTCGCTGCCGCCTCCGGCCAGTTCGACACCGGTCTGCCTCTGGACGAGGTGCTGATGGACTACATCACCACCGAGCTCAAGGGCGTGGTGGGTGAACAGTATGCCCAGCCCCAGGGCCGCATCACCATCACCCTGCCCGCCGAGGAGCCCACCACTCCCACCAAGCCCGAAAGCCCCAAGACCGCCGATACCGGCGTGGTGGTGTACGGCCTGGTGGCGGTCATGGCAGCCGGCGCTGCCGTGGTGGTCACCTCCAAGAAGCGCAAGGCCATCTGAGCGATCTCCTTTCGCTGACACCGCATCTCCCCTGCCCCGGCGGACAAGCTCCGCCGGGGCTTTTTCTGTCATGGCGCTATTCTCCAACTAAAATCACGAAAACCGCTTTTCAAATCCGGCGGGATATGCTATGATACAATTTAACAAAGAAGAATTACGAGGGCTTATGCCAGATATCGCGACTTCTTATTTTGCTGAGGAGGACACCATTCATGGCTGAGGTTGGAAAACGGGAGGTCCGGGTGGACGCCTTTGACAAGGCCACCGGACGCACCAAATATTACGAGGATCTGATGCCCCGGGATGCGCTGTATGTGCGCATCAAGCACTCCACCATTGCCCACGGCTTCGTGAAGTCTGTGGACACCACCGCTGCGGAGGCGATCCCCGGCGTGGTGAAGGTCCTGACCTGCTTCGACGTGCCGGAGCACCCCTTCCCCACCGCCGGTCACCCCTGGTCCATGGACCCGGACCACCAGGACGTGGCGGACCGTCATCTGCTCAACCGCCATGTCCGCTACTACGGCGACGACGTGGCCGTGGTCATCGCGGAAAACGAGGTGGCCGCCATGCAGGGCGTCCGGGCCTTGCAGGTGGAGTATGAGGAGCTGCCCCTGGTGCTGGACGCCCAGGAGGCCATGAAGCCCGGCGCACCCCGGCTTCACGATGACTATCCCGACAATGTCCTCAAGCACACCGACATGAAAAAGGGCGACTATCAGGCCGCCATCCGGGAGCCGGGACTCATCCGGGTAGAGGGCTGGTACGATACCCCCACGGTGCAGCACTGCCACATTGAGAACCACGGCTGCTTCGCCTATGAGGAAAACGGCCGCATCACCGTGGTGGCCTCCACCCAGATCCCCCATATCATCCGCCGGGTGGTGGGGCAGGCTCTGGGCCGCCCCTGGAGCGATATCCGGGTGGTAAAGCCCTATATCGGCGGCGGCTTCGGCAACAAGCAGGACGCCCTGTATGAGCCTCTGTGCGCCTGGTGCTCCACCCAGGTCCACGGGCGCTGCGTCCGCATCGACTGCTCCCGGGAGGAAACCTTCGTCTCCAACCGGGTGCGCCACGCCATCCGGTTCCACATCGTGTCCTGGCTCCGGCCGGACGGCACCTTTGCCGCCCGGAAGGTGGAGCTGTTCTCCAACCAGGGGGCCTACGCCTCCCACGGACACAGCATCGTGGCCAAGGCCATGGGCTCCTTCCCCCAGCACTATCCCTGCGACAACATGGAGTGCGACGCCTGGACCGTGTTCACCAACCGGCCCGCCGCCGGCGCCATGCGGGGCTACGGTATGCCCCAGGCCTCCTTTGCCGACGAGTCCAACGTGGACGACTGCGCCAAGGCCGTGGGCATGGACCCCCTGGCCTTCCGGATGCAGAACATCATGCCCCAGGGGTACGAGGACGGATTCTCCCACAACGTGAACTATGACGATTCCTTCCGCCAGTGCCTGGAGGCAGGCAAGAAGTACATCGACTACGACCGCAAGCTGGCAGAATTTGCCAAGGACACCGGCCCCGTCCGCCGGGGCATCGGTGTGGCCACCTTCTGGTACAACACCGCCGTGTATCCCATCTCCCTGGAGACCTCCTCCAACCGGATGCAGCTGAACCTGGACGGCAGCGTCACCATGCAGTGCGGCGAGACGGAGATCGGCCAGGGTGCCGACACCGTCTATGCCCAAATGACCTCCGACGTGGTGGGCCTGGGCGACTATCGCAGGGTCCACGTGGTGTCCTGCCAGGATACGGACATCACCCCCACGGGCCTGGGCGCCTACGCCTCCCGCCAGACGTATGTGGCAGGGTTCTCCATCCGCCAGACGGGCCTGATGCTGAAGGAGAAAATTCTGGACTACGCCGCCAAGCTCACCCGCCAGGCGGTGTACAACATGGACATCGTGGACGGGAACATCGTCCGCACCACCGATGGTAAGGTTCTCATGAGCCTGTCGGAGCTGGCCATGCACGCCCAGTATAACCCCAACGACTCCCTGCACATCACCGCCGAGAGCACCTACACCATCCGCAACAACGCCTATTCCTTCGGCTGCACCTTCGCCGAGGTGGAGGTGGATATCCCCATGTGCAAGGTGACGCTGAAGGACATCATCAACGTCCACGACTGCGGCAGGCTGGTGAATCCGGCCCTGGCCGAGGCCCAGGTCCACGGCGGCATGTCCATGGCCATCGGCTACGGTCTGTCCGAGCAGCTGCTGTTCGACGAAAAGACCGGCCGCCCCCTGAACAACAACCTGCTGGACTATAAGCTCTCCACCATCATGGACCACCCCCATCTGGAGGCGCAGTTCGTGGAAAATGCCGAGCCCACCAGCGCCTTCGGCACCAAGGCCCTGGGTGAGCCCCCGGCCTGCTCCGGCGCCCCCGCCATCCGCAACGCCATCTACAACGCCACCGGCGTGGCCATCGACCAGGATCCCATCACCCCCCACGTCCTTTTCCGGCGCTTCACGGAAGAGGGCCTGATCCGGGACTAAGGAGGAAATACCGCTATGTATGATATGTCAGCGCTCTACCAGGCCCAAAGCGTCCAGGACGCCATCCGCCTGCGGCTGGAGCATCCCGAGGCCCAGATCATCGCCGGAGGCACCGACGTGCTGGTGCAGATGCGGGAGGGCAAGCGGGCCGGAAAGGCCCTCATCAGCATCCAGGGCTGCCGCGAAATGCGGGGCGTGTCCCTGGATGACCAGGAAAATCTCCGCATCGGCAGCCTCACCACCTTCAGCCACATCACCGCCGATCCCCTGATCCAGCGGTACATCAACGTGCTGGGCGAGGCGGTGGACATGGTGGGCGGCCCCCAGATCCGCAACGCCGGCACCATCGGCGGCAACACCTGCAACGGCGTCACCTCCGCCGACTCCGCCTCCACCCTCCACGCCTGGGAGGCCATCATCGAGATCACCGGCAAAAACGGCGTCCGCCGGGTGCCCATCAAGGATTTCTACCTCAAGGCCGGCACCGTGGACCTGCGGGCGGAGGACGGCGAGATCCAGACCGCCATCCTGATCCCCAAGGCATCCTATGACCGGACCTTCGGCCACTATATCAAGTACGCCATGCGCAACGCCATGGACATCGCCACCCTGGGCACCTCCGTCAACGCCCGGCTGAGCCCGGACAAAAAGACCTTTGAGCGGGTGCGCATCGCCTTCGGCGTGGCGGGCCCCGTGCCCCTGCGGGCGCTGAACGCCGAGGCGTTCATCAACGGCAGGGCCGTCACCCTGGAGAACATCGAGCAGTTCGGCCGCACGGTGCTGGAGGACATCCATCCCCGGGATTCCTGGCGGGCCAGCAGGGCCTTCCGCTCCCACATCGCCGTGGAGAGCGCCAAGCGCTGCCTCATCGAGTCCGTAAAGCTGGCAGGAGGTGAGCTGTAATGGCAAAGAATCAGTATCAGCTGGTGACGTTCTTCCTCAACGGCAAGGAAGTGGAGAAAATGGTGGACATCCGGGCATCTCTGACGGATATGCTCCGCAACGACTTCTCCATGACCTCCGTGAAGAAGGGCTGCGAGGTGGGCGAATGCGGCGCCTGCAACGTGCTCATCGACGGCGAGTGCTACAACTCCTGCCTGTACCTGGCCGTGTGGGCCGAGGGCAAGCACATCACCACCCTGGAGGGGCTTATGGGCCCCAACGGTGAGCTGTCCGACATCCAGCAGGCCTTTATGGAGGAAACCGCCATCCAGTGCGGCTTCTGCATCCCGGGCTTTATCATGACGGCGGTGGAGATCCTGGACCGGGGCGTGTACTATACCGACGACCAGCTGCGCAAGCTGCTGTCCGGCCATCTGTGCCGCTGCACCGGATATGAGAACATCTTCAAGGCCGTGAAAAAGACCATGCTGCGCCGCCTGGGCCGCCTGGACGACCCGTATCTGAATACCTGACCCCTCAAAATCCCCTTATGCCCCCGCATAAGGGGATTTTTTTTGAAATTTTCTGTCAGATTCCGCTGCACCGCGCGTCTAATAAACAGAAAGGAGGGAGGACATGGCCCAGGATATGGAGCAGCTGTACCGCCGCCACTATCAGACGGTGTACCGCTACGCTCTGCGGCTCACCGGCAGCGAACACGCCGCCGAGGAGCTGGCGGCGGAGACCTTTTACCGGGCCATGGTGGCCCTGCCGGATTTCCGGGGCGAGTGCGCCGCCTCCACCTGGCTGTGCCAGATCGCCCGGAACACCTGGACCTCCCTGCGGCGGAAGGAGGGCCGGTGCCAGCCTCTGGACGACACCGCCGCCCTGCCGGACAGCCGGGACTTTGCCGCCGCCTTTGAGGACAAGGACCTGGCCCTGCGCATCCACCGGCTGCTGCACCGGCTGCCGGAGCCGTACCGGGAGGTATTTCTGCTGCGGGTGCTGGGGGAGCTGTCCTTCCGCGACATCGGCAGCCTGTTTGAAAAGGGTGAAAATTGGGCCTGCGTCACCTATCACCGGGCCCGGAAGAAAATCATGGAGCAAATGGAGGGAACGCCATGAAAACCATCGACTGTGCCTTGGCCCAGGATCTGATGCCCCTGTACACCGAGGGGATGCTGAGCCCGGAATCCCGGGAGGCCCTGGAGGAGCACCTGGCCGGGTGCGAAGCCTGCCGCCGGACGGCGGACGAAATGTGCCACCCCCTGCTGGAGCCGCAGTTTCAGGAGGAGGCCCGACTGCTGCGCCGCCTGCGGCGGCGGCGGAAAGCCCTGTGGGCGGCGGTGATCGTCCTGGCGGCGCTGCTGGTGCTGTCCGGCATTCTGCGGTACGCCGAAGCCCGGTACACCGCCCAGGCCCTGACGCCCCGCCTGACCAGGCTGAGCATTCCCAGCCAGGCCGTCCAGGAGAGCTATACGGTTGAGGACGGCAGCGTAGTCATCCAGAAGGCCCCCAACCAGAAATATCTTTACTACTTTCTTCTGCGTTCCAGCAGCAAGGACATCCCCCTGAAGCTGACGGAGGGAAAGGCCTACGGGTTCTATGACGGGCAGCTTTATCAGCTGAACGCCCAATTCTACATCCACGACACCTCCAAGGGCGTCCTGCCCCTGGGGTATGAGTCCGGCGTGGAGTTCAGCGATCAGGTGGTAAACGGCTGGCTGAACCCGCTGCCCGCCCAGGGGCAGCAGCTGGAGCTGGTGATGGTGCTGGACGAGTACCCGGACTATCTGGATCAGCCCGATCAATTCCTGCTGGAGCTGACGTATCAGCCCGCGGGCTTCGCGGCGTCGCTGCTGCCAGACAGCGACACCGCCCCACGGACGGTGCGGCTGTGGAGCGAATGAAATAGACAAAGCCCCGGGCGGCCATATCTGCCTTCCGCCGTCCGGGGCTCTGTCATGCCCAAAATGGCATTTTCCCGCCCTGCCGTATTGACAATCCCGGCGGATTTTGCTATACTGAACAAAAATTCATCTGGTTATCTAAATTTTTTTGAGATTCGTTATTCTATTTTGAAAATATCGCTATGGGAGGACGCCATGATCTTCTATACCGCCGACCTCCACTTTCACTATGAGCCCTTCCTGCCCTCCCGTCCCTTCGGCTCCGTGGAGGAAATGGACCGGGTGCTGATCGCCCGGTGGAACGCCGCCGTGTCGGAGGATGACACCGTGTATGTGGTGGGGGACGTGGGCTATAACCGGGGCCTGGTGCCGGGGGACGCGCTGGCGCGGCTCCGGGGCCATAAGCACCTGATCCGCGGCAATCACGACACCGGCTTTGAAAACGCCGGGGAGCTGTACCGCTATTTTGAGACCGTCACCGACTTCAACGAGATCGACGACGGAGAGGTCCACATTATCCTCTGCCACTATCCCATTCTCTACCGCAGGCGGGGCTATATGATCCACGGTCACCTGCACCAGGCCCGGGGCCCGGAGTACGGCATGCTGCGCCAGATGCCCCGGGTGCTCAACGCCGGGGTGGACGTGAATTTCTACCGCCCCGTGACCCTTCCCCAGCTCATCGAAAACAACCGCGCCTTCTACAGCGGGGAGAATGATGCCCTGATCCCCCCTCCCCCGCCGCCCCAGCGGCGGGTCGGTGACGGCTGGCTGCCGGGCCGGCCGGATTTCCGCCCCCTTCCGTCCCGGCCTGATTCTGATAAGGAGTGACCTATGAAACATCGTATTCTCGCCCTATTCCTGGCCCTGTGCCTGTGTCTGCCCCTGGCGGCCTGCGGCAAAAAGCAGGGCTACGACCCCCTGGAGGGGGTGCAGACCCGGGTCGTCACCGACTCCGCCGGCCGCCAGGTGGAGATCCCCGCCGATATCCGGCGGGTGGCCCCCAGCGGCTCCACGGCCCAGATGATCCTCATGCCCATTGCCTATGATCTGCTGGCGGGTCTGGCCAGCAGCCCCAGCACGGCCCAGATGCCGTATTTTCCGGAGGAGGTCCGCTATCTGCCCACCTTCGGCCAGTTTTACGGCAGCAAGGCCAACCTGAATATGGAGTCCCTCATCGACGCCCGGCCCCAGATCATCATCGACCTGGGTGACAAAAAGGACAATATCGCCGACGATATGGACCGTATACAGAAGCAGACCGGCATTCCCACGGTGTTTATCGAGGCAAACCTGGACGATATGGCCGCCGCCTACCGGACCCTGGGGGATATTCTGAACCGGTCCGACATGGCGGAGCGTCTGGCCCAATTCATTGAAAAAACCGTCTCCATGGCCCGGGAGAATTCCGCAAAAATCCCCGAGAATCAGCGGCTCTCCGTGCTGTTCGGCACCGGGTCCACGGGCCTTGCCTGCAACGCCGCCGGGTCGGTCCAGGCGGACGTCATCGACCTGGTGGGGGCCGTCAACGCCATTATCCCCCAGGAGGTCAGCAACCGGGGCGGCGGCACCACCGTCAGTCTGGAGGAGGTATACGCCGTGGAGCCAGACGTGATCCTCCTGTCCACCGGCGGCCCCTACGACACCCTGGCCCAGGGGGAGTGGGCGGGCCTGCAGGCCGTGCAGTCCGGGAAATACTACGAGATCCCCGGCCTGCCCTACGACTGGATGAGCTCTCCCCCCTCCGTGAACCGGGTGCTGGGCATCTGGTGGCTGGGGAATCTGCTGTATCCGGAGCTGTACGACTATGACATGGTGCAGGTGGCCCGGGAATACTATGGGCTGTTCTGGCACTATGACCTGACGGAGGAGGAGGCGCGGCAGATGCTCAGCCGCTCCACCCTGAAATGAGGAACGCTATGAGGAAAATCTGCCGCGCCCTGGTTCTGTGTATGCTGCTGCTGACGGCCTTTGACACCACCATCGCCGGACTGATCGCCGCGGCGGATAAGGGCCACGCCGTGACCGGCACCTATTGCATCATTCAGGACAGCCGAAGCAGCGGGGGCAGCAGATGACCGCGGCGGATAAGCGCTATGCCCGGCGGTTCGCGGTGCTGGGGGCTGTTTTCCTGGCGGTGCTGCTGGGATCGCTGCTGGTAGGGCGGTACGCCCTGTCGCCGGGGCAGCTGGTCCACATGCTGTGGACCTGGATCTCCGGCGGGGCGGCGGACTGGCCTATCAGCGATGACAAGGTGGTCTTTGCCGTGCGGCTGCCCCGGGTGGCGGCGGCGGCCCTAGTGGGGGCGGCCCTGGCGGTGTCCGGCGCGGCGTATCAGGGCATGTTCCGCAATCCCATGGTGTCGCCGGACATTCTGGGGGCCTCCACCGGGGCAGGCTTCGGCGCGGCAGTGGCCATTCTGCTGGGGGCGGGATACTTCGGCATCTCCGCCGCTGCGTTCTGCTGCGGACTGCTGGCGGTGGCGGCGGCCTGGCTGGTCAGCCGCCTGTCCAAATCCCACCAGGCGGTGGCCCTGATCCTGGCGGGCATGATGATCTCGTCCCTGTTTTCGGCGGGAACGTCGTTTGTGAAGCTGGTGGCGGATACCCAGCAGCAGCTGCCCGCCATCACCTATTGGCTCATGGGATCCCTGTCCTCCATCAAGGACAAGGACGTGGTATTTCTGGCCATTCCCGTGGCCTTGGGGATGATCCCCCTGTTTTTCCTGCGGTGGCGGATGAACCTGCTGACCGTGGGCGAGGAGGAGGCCCAGTCCATGGGCGTGAACACCCGGCGGCTGCGGGGCGCGGTGATCGTGTGCGCCACGCTGCTGACTTCCGCCAGCGTGGCGGTGTCGGGCATGATCGGCTGGGTGGGCCTGGTGATCCCCCACTTCTGCCGGATGCTGTTCGGGTACGACTACCGGCGGCTGATCCCCGCCGGGGCCCTGTTCGGAGCAGCATTTCTGCTGGCAGTGGACGACATTGCCCGGCTGGTGACCACCGGAGAGCTGCCGCTGGGCATTCTCACGGCCTTTGTGGGCGCGCCGCTGTTTCTGTATCTCATTGCGACGGGAGGTGGACGCCGTGTCCATTGACGTAAGGGAGCTGTCCTTCGCCTACGGGCGGCGGCAGGTGCTGCGGAACGTGACCTTCCGGGCGGAGCCGGGGCAGCTGGTGGCAGTGCTGGGCCCCAACGGGGCAGGCAAGAGCACCCTGTTCCGGTGCATTCTGGGCTTTCTGCCCAGATACCGGGGAGACATTGCCCTGGGCGGCCACGCTCTGCGATCCCTGGACCGCAGAGCTCTGGCCCGTCTGGCGGCGTATATCCCCCAGACCAGCGCGCCGGTATACAACTACACCGTCCGGGACACGGTGCTGATGGGGGCGGACCCCTTTCACGCGCCGGGACGGCGGCAGCAGGAGACGGCGGACCGGGCCCTGGAGCAGCTGGGCATTCAGGACCTTTGGGACCGGGGCGTCAACGAGATCTCCGGCGGCGAGCGGCAGCTGGCCCTGATTGCCCGGGCCATGGCCCAGCAGGCCAGGATCCTTCTGATGGACGAGCCCACCGCCAGCCTGGACTACGGCAACCAGTTCCGGCTGCTGCGGCAGGTGCGGGCTCTGGCGGACAGCGGGTACACGGTGCTGCTGTCCACCCACAATCCGGAGCACGCCTTCCGGTTTGCCACCCACGCCCTGGTTTTGCAGGACGGCGGCGTCCGGGCCTGGGGCCCGGTGAAGGAGACCCTGACGGAGGAGCTGCTGCGGGATATGTACCGCATTCCCCTGACGGTGGCGGATATTCCCCTGGCCGGAGGGCCGGCGAAGGGGTGCGTATACGGGGAATAAAACGTATAGAACCCTGAAGGGGTTGACAAACGGAAACCACACGCTATAATAGGGTACACAGGTGTCATGACACCTGTGTACCCTATTACTTTACATATGCGAGGTCAATGCTATGGAAGCGGTTCGCAAATTCCTGGCCCGGAAGAACATCGTGTTCTCGGCCAGGCGGTATTTTATCGACGCCATGGGCGCCATGGCCCAGGGGCTGTTCTGCACCCTGCTGGTGGGGACCATCCTCAACACCATCGGTCAGCAGCTTCATATCGGGTTTCTGACGGAGGTGATCGTCACCCTGGGCAAGGGGGAGGGCGCCGTGACGTATACCATCGGCGGCCTGTGCTCCGCTATGGTGGGCCCGGGCATGGCGGTGGCCATCGGACGGGCGCTGGAGGCGCCGCCCCTGGTGCTGTATTCCCTGATTCCCGTGGGCTTTGCCACCAACTATATGGGCGGGGCCGGAGGGCCTCTGGCGGTGCTGTTCGTGGCGATTCTGGCAGCCGAGATCGGCAAGGCCGTCAGCAAGGAGACGAAGATCGACATTCTGGTGACACCTATCGTCACCACTCTGGCGGGCATCGGCATTGCCGCCCTGATCGCCGCACCCATTGGTACGGCGGCCAGCGCCGTGGGCCGGTTCATCATGTGGGCCACGGAGCTGCAGCCCTTCTTCATGGGCATCATCGTCTCCGTGGTCATCGGCGTGGCGCTGACGCTGCCCATCTCCTCCGCCGCCATCTGCGCGGCCCTGGGGCTGACGGGGCTGGCCGGCGGCGCTGCCGTGGCAGGCTGCTGCGCCCAGATGATCGGCTTTGCCGTGATGAGCTTCCGGGAAAACCGGTGGGGCGGTCTGGCGGCACAGGGCCTGGGTACCAGTATGCTGCAGATGGGCAACATCGTCCGCAACCCCCGGGTGTGGATCCCGCCCACGCTGGCCTCCGCCATTACGGGGCCTATTGCCACCTGCCTGTTCCGCCTGGAGATGAACGGCGCGGCGGTATCCAGCGGCATGGGCACCTGCGGCCTGGTGGGCCAGATCGGCGTATACACCGGCTGGGTCAGCGATGTGGCCGCCGGGGTCAAGGCCGGCATCACCGGCATGGATTGGCTGGGGCTGGTGCTGATCTCCTTCGTGCTGCCGGCGGTGCTTACATGGCTGCTGGCCCTTCCCCTGCGGAAATGGAAATGGATCAAGGAGGGGGACCTGGCCCTGGATCTGTAAAGCCTGCAAGCGGCGTCTCTCCCGGGAGAGGCGCCGCTTTTTTTCTTCTATGGGAAACGCCGCTTGCCAAGCGGGACGTCCCGGGGTAAAATGGGACAAAAGGGGGAGGGGATGCATATGCAGCCGGGGATCATGGAGCTGGATCTTCACGGAAAAAACACCTACCAGGCCCGGGTGGCCATCGACGCGGCCCTGCGCCGCTGCGGCGGCGGGGTATACCGCCTGCGGCTGATTCACGGATACCACAGCGGCACGGCCCTGCGGGACCTGTGCCGGGAATACGCCGGACACCCCCGGGTGCTGCGGCTGGTGACCGGCAGCGGCTCCACGGAGCTGGTGCTGCGGGAATTTTAGGGGAGGAAGCGGATGTGTGCCGCCTGCGAAAAAGTAACATTTGCCTTTTGAGGGAATGTATGCTATGCTGGGGAGGCGTTGGGCCGGAAACCCGGCGCCACTACGGGAAAAGAGGGAAAGCATCATGAAAACTTATCAGGAAATGACCCTTGCGGAGCGGCAGGCGGAATACGCCGCCCTGTGCAGGACCCACCAGGAGCAGAAGGCCCTGGGGCTGGAGCTGAACATGGCCCGGGGCAAGCCCGGCCGGGAGCAGCTGGATATGGTCATGGAGATGTACAACATCCCCCTGACTGCCGACGACTTCATCACCGACGGCATTGATGCGCGAAATTACGGCTATGTGGCAGGTATTCCCATTGCCCGGAAGCTGTTTGCAGACCTTCTGGGCTGCAAGCCCGGCCAGGTCATCGCCGGAGGAAACTCCTCCCTGGAGTTGATGTTCGACGCCGTGTCCAAGGCGTATACCCACGGCCTGCTGCACAGCGAGAAGCCCTGGGGCAAGCTGGACCGGGTGAAGTGGCTGTGCCCGGTGCCGGGATACGACCGGCATTTTAAGGTGACGGAGTCCTTCGGCATGGAGCTGATCCCCGTGACTATGACGGAGAACGGGCCGGATATGGACCAGGTGGAGCGGCTGATCCGGGACCCGGAGGTCCGGGGTATGTGGAACGTGCCCAAATACTCCAACCCCACGGGCATCATCTATTCCGACGAAACCATTCGCCGGCTGGCCGCCATGAAGCCCGCCGCGCCGGACTTTATGCTCATGTGGGACAATGCCTACTGCGTCCACGAGCTGGAGGGGGATTTCGTGCCCTTCCCGGACATTCTGTCCCTGTGCGCTGAGTACGGCAACGCCGACATGGTGTATGAGTTTGCCTCCACCAGCAAGATCACCTTCCCCGGGGCGGGCATCGCCTGCGGCGCGGTCAGCGAGGCCAACGTGGAATACTTCAAGAATCTGCTGAACATCCAGATCATCAGCTACGATAAGATGAACCAGCTGCGCCATGTGCGGTATCTGAAGGATAAGGAGACCACCCTGGCGCTGATGCGGCGTCACGCGGCCATTCTGGGGCCCAAGTTCCGCACGGTGGAGGACGAGCTGGACCGCCATCTGTCCCCCTGCGGCATCGCCCGGTGGAGCCATCCCAAGGGCGGCTATTTCGTCAGTCTGGACGCCATGCCCGGAACCGCCAAGCGGACGCTGGAGCTGTGCCGGGACGCCGGCGTCACCATGACCGCCGCCGGGGCCACTTTCCCCTACGGCGTGGACCCCCAGGACAGCAACATCCGCATTGCCCCGTCCCTGCCGCCCATCCACGAGCTGGAGCAGGCCATCGCCATTCTGTGCGACTGCCTGCGTATGGCGGCCCTGGAAAAGCTGGGCGTATAAGACGATCAGCTCAGCGCCGCACCCGGAAGGATGCGGCGCTGAGCTTGTCAAGAATCCGTTTTGTCAGGCCGCTGCCGGCAGATTCGGCTGCCGGGGGCGGCTGCTACTCCGCCAGGAAGCCCAGCTGCCGCAGGCGGTCCGTCAGCTGACGGTAGGCCTGCTCATCAGGGCAGGACAGGGTATGCAGATGGACGCCCTCCGTCAGCTGGGACAGGGGCGCGGCCCCCTTCATGCGGTTCATGAACTGCTCCACATCCAGGCGGCTGTGCAGGTGCAGCGGCGCAGACAGCTGGCCGTATACCGGGTGGTCCACAATGACGTCGATGACCGTGCAGCCGCAGTCCACCATGGCGTTGAGCTCGTCCCGGGTACCCGCGCCGTCGTGGCGGCAGGCCACCTGGCGCACCGTGCCGTCTCCGGGGGCGGGGATCACATAGCCCCGGGCGGTGGCGGTGATGGCCTGGCCTCCGGCCCGCAGCAGGGCCACGTCCCCCACAATGATCTGGCGGCTGACGCCCAGCTCTCGGGCCAGGACAGTGGCACTGATGGGCTGCTGTGCTTCATGGAGCCGGGCGCTGATCCGGCTCCGTCGTTGTTCGGCGGTCATTTGAGAGAGCTCCCTTCCTGTTTTTCCCCTATCATACACCATGACGGCGCCGGATGGCAAGTGTTTTTGCCAAAGTAATCCCCGGTCCCATCTGCCCCCTTGACAGAAGCGCCGCCGGATGGTACACTATCCGCATATAAAGAATACAATGCGCAAGTGCCTGTGCCGCCGGTTGGGCGGCGTGGGAGAATAGTGAATCAGGTGTGAATCCTGAACGGTACCGCCGCTGTATACGGGGAGGCCGCGCACATGGGACGAAAGTCCGTCACTGGGAAACCGGGAAGACCGTGCGCCGCTGCTGATCCGCCAGTCAGAAGACCTGCTTGCCGCCATGCTGTCCCCGCTGCGCGCCCTACGGCGGAGGATGGGTCTGATCGCGGGAAACCGGCCGCGCCAATGGAGCATTGGCGCGGTTTTTTTGCAAGCCTGAGCGCGGCACAGCCGCAGCTTTCCACGGGGCGGGCAGGGGCAGCCACTCCCGCCCGCCCCCTACCTCATTTTCTGTCAGGAGGACGAACAAATGCTCATCAACTGGTTCCGGGACCAGGATCACCTGGTCTATATCAACGGCGAGACCCAGCTGGCCCAGCTGGAGAAAACCCTGCGCTTTCCCGGCCTTCAGGAGGCGGCAGAGGCCCTGCGGGACAACCCCAACCCCGAGGGCTACACCATCAAGGGGCCCAAGCGCACCTGCGGCCGCCTGTTTGTGCCGGATCTGACCTTCGGCAAGCACATTGAAATGGGCGAGAACGTGTTTTTCTACATGGGCGAGATGGCGGAGTGCTATGTCATCTATTGGCCCGGCAAGCCTGTAACGGAGGTGCACCATGGAGAAGTGTGAGGCCCTGTCCACCAAGCCCGAGGAGTGCCGCTACTCCTTCTTCCAGCACACGGCCTGCGAGTTCTTTCCCTGCCACGAGACGGCCCATCCGGAGGATTTCAACTGCCTGTTCTGCTACTGTCCTCTGTATGCCCTGGGCGACCGGTGCGGCGGCAACTTCCGGTATGTCGGCGACGGCATCAAGGATTGCAGCGCCTGTCTCCTGCCCCACGGGCGGAAAAGCTACAGCTATGTCACCGGGAAGTTCGGCCAGATCGCGGAGCTGGCAAAAAAGAACCGCCATACGGAAGAATAAACAGCTGAAATCCCCCCTGCCGGTTGGCAGGGCGTTCGTAAAACAGTCAATGGAGCGTATCGATACAGATACGCTCCATTTCTCATGCCAACATACTATGCAGCAGGGCGCAGCCCCTTGGCTCTCCCTTTGGGAGAGCTGTCACCGCAGGTGACTGAGA
>ERZ1106954.1355-NODE-1355-length-18495-cov-3.277603_pt1 | contig 18495 bp, 14 predicted proteins | sample MGYA00403678_ERZ1106954 | MGnify/ENA primary metagenome ERZ1106954 (study PRJEB35170, sample SAMEA104062445) | human gut metagenome | biome: human gut; feature: human-associated habitat; material: faeces | place: Denmark | collected 2012-08-20 ... | reverse complement strand
TGTCCGCTTTCTGTCTGCTTTCTTCCGTTTCCGTATTGGCTTTGGAAATCAGCGAGTGTTTTTCCAAATCAAGGTAAATGAGATAAAGAGATGCCAGCAGTGTCAGCGAACACACCACGAAAAATATTATGTTTTTCTTTACAAAATTCATACATTTCTCTCCTATACAAAATATTTATCATAACCTCAAATATTATGATAAATATTATACCTTAACATAGTATGATATTCAAGACAATAGACGACAATGATTCATTATCTGGACAGAGAATTGTATCAAAATTTACAGCGAGAAAAATTGCACAGGAAGAAGCTACTAAACAGTTAGAAATACAAAAGAAACAGTACGAACTTAATAGTGCGATGAATCAGAATACCAATAAAGTCTATGTAAATGGGCAAATGGTATGGCAGACAGACGATTCTGCAATCACCGATGCACGTAACGACCTTGAAGATGCAAAAGCTCAAGATGCCACTGATAAGTTACAGGATCAGATTGATGAACTTGATAAGGCTTCTGATGCTCTTGATAAACAGAAAGACGCTTTACAAGATCAGATTGATTCCCTTAATGATGAACTTGATAAAATTACCGAAGGTATTGAAAAACAGATTGACGAACTTCAGAAATACAGAGACAGATGGGCTGAAATTCCAGATCAGTTCACATATGTTCAGAATCAGATGATTGCTTCTATGATGTTAGGGCAGGATTGGCAACAGAAGGCTTTGTCAATGAATGAAGATATGCTGTATACATTTGGTACAAGTTACAATAACATTCAGGGGCAGTTACAGCTTGTCACTGATGCTTCTGCACAGGATATTGTCAATATGGCTCAGTTATCAGGTGAACAACTTGGTATTCTCGCTGCGCAGGCAGATGAATCGCTCACTGAAATGGGTGGAAGTATACAGGGGCAGAGTGAAATCAGCGAAGAAGCTTTAAATCAGCTTATGCTGGCTGGAACAGATTCACTCAGCACACTTGCATCAAAAGTAGGTGAATCCTCTCAGAGCGTATGTACATCTATTGGTGATATAATTGCTAAAGCTTCCGATGCCATTACAACTCTTAATCAGTTATCTGAACTTCAGGATAAAATGGATTTCGCACCTATTTACAGTGGTGTAACTGTAACCGCAATGCGTAATGGTGGTGTTGTTGAAGTTGAAACGGCACGAAATGGAACTGTAACAGGCTCTCACAGAAGCAAGATTGCAAAATCTCTTGGCGAAGATCATTTGGTTGTAGCAAGGGAAGGTGAAGGTTTTGTTCCACCTGAACAGGTAAAAGATGTTCAGGATTCTGTAAAGGCCGTTAATAAATTTGCTGATCTGTTAATACCAGCAGAACCTAAATTCAAATTTGACAACTTTGATGTCGGACAGACTGTTATGAGTAGTAATCTTATAAAACAGCCAGGATTAGATTTTAATGGTGTTAGCAATACTACATCTCAGAATCACACTATCAAAATTGAAAGCGGTGCTATCGTTCACAATGAAGTGACTAAACCTGATGCCGTAGGTGAGGCTATTATTAAGGAACTACCAAACTATGTAACACGTAAACTTAATCAGAGATGATATTGGCCAAGCAAGATCCTTACAGCAGAACTAAAGTATATTTTAATGAATTAAGTATGGCATAAAATAGGGATAGCAAAACTTTGATGATTACCTCTTCGTCCTGCTGTCCCTATTTTTATGATTCCAAAAAGTTTTTTATACTTCTTCCATTACTTTATCGGCGTCCCGTTAAGGTCATACGGTGTTGTCTGATATACAAAATAATTGAGCCAGTTGCTGTAAAGTATGTTAGCATGGCTTCTCCAAGACAGGATAGGACGCTGTGATGGGTCATTGTCCGGATAATAGTTGACCGGGATTGCAGGATTGATACCTTTGGCAAGGTCACGCTTATACTCCTGATCAAGCGTCATGCGGTCATATTCAGGATGTCCCATTACAAAGACATGCTTTCCGTTGCGTGACATTACTATGTACACTCCGGCCTCCTTAGAGTCAGCAAGTATCTCAAGCTCTTTACAGTTCTTAACTTCTTCGCGGTCAACCGTTGTATATCTTGAATGAGGTGCCATAAAATAATCGTCAAAACCTCTTACAAGCGGATGCTTCCTGTCAAGCACATGGCACTGATATATGCCTGAGAGCTTGGCATCAAGAAGATGCTTGCGGATGCCGTATCTGTGATAAAGTCCGGCCTGAGCTCCCCAGCATATGTGCAGTGTTGATGTACAGTGTGTATCTGACCAGTCCATGACTTCCGTAAGTTCATCCCAGTAATTGACCTCACTGAACTCAAGCTGTTCAACAGGGGCACCCGTAATTATAAGTCCATCATAATTATTATTGCGGACATCATCAATTACATTGTAGAACTTATGCAGATGTGATTCTGATGTATTCTTTGACACATGTGACTTCATCTGAAGGAATGTAACATCAATCTGAAGCGGTGTGTTAGACATAGAGCGAAGAAGCTGCAGCTCTGTCTCCTCCTTAATCGGCATAAGATTAAGGACAAGAATCTGCAGAGGTCGTATATTCTGTGTCTGCGCTCTTGTCTCATCCATTACAAATATATTTTCATGTTCAAGTCTTGCCTTAGCTGGCAGATCGTTCTGTATCTTTACCGGCATTATTAACACTACCTTTCCAATAATTATTCTTCAATCATCTTAATAAATTCATCTTCTGTTATAACAGGAACTCCAAGCTTGGCAGCAGTCTTATTCTTTGATGATGACGACGTACTGTCATTATTAATAAGATAGCTTGTCTTGCCCGTAACCGAACCTGTAACCTTGCCACCCAGCTTTTCAATAAGCTCCTTCAGTTCGTTCCTGTTTGAATAATGGTTAAGTGAACCTGTTATGACAAATACCATATCGGCAAGTACCGCATTCTCACCGGATGCCATCTCCTCTGCCTCAATATCAAGTTCCGCAACAAGTCTGTTGAGTCCCTGTCTGTGCTTGTCATCTGCAAAATATGATACAAATGAATCTGCTATGACCTCTCCGACTCCGTCTATGGCACACAGCTCTTCCCTTGTTGCTGACAGTATTCTGTCCAGTGTGCCTGTATTCTTTACAATCATCTTAGCATTGGAAAGGCCTACATTGGCTATTCCAAGGCTGTATATAAGCTTAGGAAGGGTTGTATGTCTCGATCTGTCTATCGCTGCCATCATATTATCATAAGACTTAACACCCAATCCGTCCATATCTATTATCGTATCACGATAATCATCAAGATGATACAGATCCGCAAATTCATGAAGCATGCCATGCTGTATAAACTTCTCGAGAGTTGCCTCCGAAAGTCCGTCTATATTCATCGCATCGCGTGCTACAAAATGCACAAAGCTCTTAACATGCTTAGCCTGACAGTCCGGATTGGTACAGTACAGCGACTTGGCATCATTAAGGCTTCTGATCTCCGTCTTCATGCCGCATACCGGGCATATCTGCGGTATATCCTTAACTCCGCTTCTTGTCAGATTCTTTGCAATCTGCGGTATTATCATATTGGCTTTGTATACTTCTATTGTATCGCCCACTCCAAGCTCAAGCTCTTCCATAATACTTATATTATGGACACTTGCACGGCTTACGCTTGTTCCTTCAAGCTCGACCGGTTCAAATACTGCAACAGGATTAATAAGCCCCGTCCTTGATGCACTCCACTCTATCTCAAGCAGCTTCGTCTGCGCAGTCTCGTCCGTCCACTTGAATGCAAGGGAATTACGTGGGAACTTTGCTGTCATCCCAAGCGAGTCTCCATATGCAATATCATCATACAGTATAACAAGACCATCCGATGGAAAATCATTATCCTTTATTGCATTCTCAAACCATGATACAGTGCCTCTCAGATTATCTGCAGTGACCTCTTTGTATTCGACAGTCTGAAAGCCCTGTGAAGCAAGCCACTCAAGCTGTTCCCTGCGTGAATTCTTAAAATCAACGCCGTTTGCCTTAACTAAAGTAAATGCAAAGAAATTAACATTACGTTCCTTTGTGATTCTGCTGTTAAGCTGTCTTACAGATCCACTGCAGAGATTACGCGGATTCTTATACTTAGCTCCCTCTTCCGGAATAAGCTCATTAATCTTCTCAAAATCCGAATATCTTATAACCGCTTCACCACGGAGTATAAGCTCTCCCTTGTACGGAATTGTCACAGGAACATTGGCAAACATCTTGGCATTACCGGTAATAACTTCGCCTACTTCACCATTCCCTCTGGTTACTGCCTTAGTCATCTCTCCGTTATTGTATGTCAGGACTATTGTCAATCCGTCCATCTTCCATGACAGCAGCCCTTTCTGGCTTCCAAGCCATGATACCAGCTCATCAACGCTCTTAGTCTTGCCAAGGCTTAACATCGGCTTCTCATGACGTTCTTTGGGAAGTTCACTTAATACTTCATAACCGACATTGACTGTAGGACTTGATGCAAGAACACATCCGGTCTTCTTCTCAAGTTCAGCAAGTTCATCATACAGCGCATCATATTCGTAGTTTGACATAATCTCCTGTCCCTGCGCATAATATGCCCTGCCTGCTTTATTAAGAATATCAACAAGTTCTTTTATTCTGTCAATGTCCCTGTTCATAGTATTCTCCATTCAACTCATTCAAAATGATAAAATCAATTCCTGTTATCAAGCTGTCTTACAAGCTCGGAATACTCTTCATCCGTGACATCCCTGTAACAGCCCTGCTTAAGGTCTCCAAGCATAATATTCATTATTCTTATTCTCTTCAGTTTCATGACTTTGTATCCAAAATTCTCGCACATTCTGCGGATCTGCCTGTTAAGCCCCTGAGTAAGTACTATTCTGAAGCAGAACTTGGTCACCTTCTCAACGACACAGACCTTGGTTGTTCTGTCAAGCTCCTTAAGATACACGCCATCCGACATACCCTTTACAAATTCATCCGTAACCGGCTTATTGACACGGACAATATATTCCTTCTCATGCCCATTGGCAGAACGCAGTATTCTGTCCATCATCGCACCGTCATTAGTCATAAGTATAAGACCTTCTGAGTCCTTATCAAGCCGTCCAACCGGGTATATTCTTTCGGGATATCCAATAAAATCAACTATATTATTACTGCCCTGCTTGTCCGTTGTTGTGCAGACAATTCCTGCCGGCTTGTTAAATGCTAGCAGAATATGACTTGACCTGCCTGAGACTTCTTTACCGTCAACACAGACTTTCTGCCCGTCTGCAACCTTGCTTCCGCATACGGCAGCCACACCGTCTATTGTAACTCTTCCGGCTTCAACAAGCCTGTCTGCTTCTCTTCTTGAACAGTATCCCGCTTCGCTCAGATATTTGTTAATTCTCTCTTCCATCATCTACTCCTGGGAAAAGCCTGCAACAAATGCAGCCAGCTCCTTATCCTCATCAAGCTTCCTGTCGTGTTCCTCTGCAACCTTTGCAACGATATCAGTAATCTGTGTACTCTTATACATCATCTCATTATATGAAGACACATCATCCCCCGGCTCCTTATTGGACACATACAGGTTACCGCTTGCATCCGTACATACATAGCAGTACATAGTTGCCGGTATTATCGTTGAATATCCATAATATCTGACATTATAAGTAACAAATACTATATAAGTATTATTAAGCATACCATTCATAGTATAGCAGTTGATATCAGTAACATCTTCCACATATCTGGCAAAAATGCTCTTATATGTACCATCAATATCTGCCGTGCTGTCCGTGTACTTGGCAAGCATCTCTTCATTGCCTTCCTTAAGCGCATCACAGTAGTTCTCTATCAGAATATTAACTGTCTCGTTGCCATTGCGTACAAACTGCTTTGATGAATCTGCCTTCAATGCTTCTGTCTTTGACGGATCTGTTCTTCCGTCAGTCTTGGAATTGTCAATTCTGTCAGACATATCATGTGATGCTGCCTCACTTCCTGTCTGCTTAAGAAGTGCAGTCTGAGAATACTGCTTTGACACAACAGCGCCTGACGTTGAAGAATATGGACTTACAGCAGGCAGGAGCGCTACAACAACTGCCGCTGCTGCTGCTATCAGCAAAATATACGCTGATATGTCTGCCATATGCAATTTTGCAAAAAAATCTCTGAAACGCTGCAATGCAAACTCCTTCCCATATTCTCTATTCCCTAACTTTTACAATCTGTCCCCACAAATAACAAAATGTCCGTGATGCGAGTCGAACGCACGACACCCGGCTCCGGAGGCCGGTGCTCTATCCACTGAGCTACAGGCGCTTATCTTCTGCGCCTAGCTATTATAGCACAAAAATGCAGTGCTGTCAGCCAAATCATCCTATATTATAATTCTTATGACAGCTCTGCATTAAGTTATTATATCAAATGGCTGTTTTTAAGTCAATCCAATGTCAGCGTGAATATCCGATTCTTTCTTCTGTATATATATACATTATCCGCAAGTGTCTCTTCCTCATCAACAATCGTATTATTAACCTCTTTTACAAGCATATTCAATTCCGATACATCATATTCTTCCTTAAGCGGAACCAGAAGTACCTCATGCACGCTGCTTGGAATTACTATGACATCCGCGGCAAATCTTTCTGCAAATTCATCAATCACGCCATCATACAGCAGACTTGCTGCGCCATTAATTCCGCTGTCATTCGTGAGTATGTACATCATATCATCTTCCCTGCAGCTGTCTTTTGGTATGTCGACAACCTCGTCTATCCTTGTAATTCTGTACGGAAGAAGATTAGGCGTATTCTTTCTTGCAAGACTGTATATCTCACTCTCACTCACTCCCCACAGCCCCAGATGCGAATTATGAATAAGTGCGGTTGCATTATAATTACTCTCACGCTCTATAAGACAGTAGAACACAACCGCAAGATTCATAAACCTCTTATGCGGTACATCCTGCAGTAGTTCCTTGTTTTTCTCGTAATTCACAAGTTTATATGCCACTCTCTTTTTTATCTCTTCAAAGTCATTGAATATTCCCGCCATGCTCTCAAGCTTTTCCCTGCCCGATTCGTATGTGTTCAGGACTTCACGTGTTATTGATACAATGCTGCGTCCCGCCTCAAACTGATTATAATACCCATTCAGGTATATTGTCGGTGAACCCGGACACCCCTTTCTTACAATTGTAAGTCCGTCAAGTTCACATCCGTTATTACGCATAATCTTAAGCATTCTGACTTCTCCGTCACAGTTGAGATTTGCTTCAACATTGCAGCGTATTTCTTCTACAAATTCATTATACTCCATTCATTAACCCTTTCATCAATTATTCATAACTTCCGTGCACTGAAGTCAATTGTTATTCTTCCCGGGAAATGTGGCTGAAATGCCAGTTAGTTAAAAGAACCTTCCGAAAAAGAAGGCATACAATAGCGACTGCCGTTGTATGCCCTACTATACGCTGTGTTATGCGTAATGTCAATCTGGAAAACTGCCATAAAATTTTATTCAAACTTTGTGACAGGTTAACAAAATTCCTACAAAGTGTAGCAAAATCATCTGTTGTTAATATTAATCTTATCCATAAGTGAAACTCTGTTGAACGGAAGCATAAAATAGAATCCGTCAACATAATCATACATCTGCCCAATAAGTTCATTGGCTATCTGTGCCCCGACAGCTTCACCTTCCTCCTTGGACATATCCGGTGAATATCTTGCCACAATCTCATCAGGAACATCAATTCCTATGAATTCATTCTTTATAAAGTTAGCATTGCGGTAACTTACAAGCGGCATTATTCCACAGAGAATCTTTGTATCCATCTTCTCTTTTATTATTGCAAGTCTCTCAATCCCTTCCTTTGAGAACACCGGCTGTGTCATAAAGTATGATGCACCATTATCTATCTTCTTCTGCATACGCTCCATAATCCTGTCAATTCTGCCAAGCGTCACATTCAGCGCTCCACCATAATAGAGCGGTTCATCTGCAAAATGTTCCTGATTCATCTCCTTTACAAAATTCATAAGTCTTATCGAATTATAATCAAACACACCTGTTGTTGACACTCTTGATACACTCGGTACCGGATCTCCGGTCACAAGCAGAAGCTGCCTTATGCCGTTTATGTAGGCACCAAGCAGTGTAGAACGCATTGCAATCACATTCTTATCCCTGCAGCATACATGAGGCATTACCATCATTCCTGTCTCCTGTGTCACCTTAAGGCTCATAAGCACGGAGTCAACGCGGCTTCTTCCCATAGGGGAATCTGCAAATGTGAGAATATCCACTCCTCTGCTCTTAAGGTACTGAGCCTGTTCTATAAGCCTGTCATACTTTGCATCATACGGAGGGTCAAGCTCAACAGCAACAACCTTGTGACCGCTTTTAAACAGCTGCATGAATTCATTCGGTCTTTTCTCATTCACTCTTATATCAGCAGCTTCCGCCGGATTATTGCCATTCACCGGTTCATTCCCGTCAGAAGTTTCTGTCCTTCCTGCAGGCACCGCATCACCGATACGTCTGCAAAGTTCTCTGATGTATGCCGGCTTTGTTCCACAGCATCCGCCAATGATATTCATTCCATATGCAGATATCTTCTGCATGTTATCGCAAAAGTACGATGCATTATTCATAAACACCATGCGGTTATTCATCTGTTCCGGATAACCTGCATTAGGAAGACATGACATGTATTTATCCTTTGCAAATGTAAGCTTCTGCATTATGTTATTCATATGCCCCGAGCCAATGCCGCAGTTAAATCCGCATGAATCAATGCAGTCCATCTGCCCTGCCTGCTGCATTATCCTTGCCGCACTTATTCCGCCTGCCGTAAAGCCATTCTTATTAAGGCAGAAATCCGCCATTATAAACATGTCAGATTTGCTTCTTACATACTCTGCCACCTCTTTTATATCATCAAAATCAGCAAAAGTCTCAAATCTGATTGCATCCACTTTCATATCCAGGAATATATCGCAGATCATCTTGTATTCTTCAACGGCACTTCCCTCTGATTCAGCATTTTCCTTGATTGGTCCTATATCTCCTGCCACATAAGCTCTGCCGTCTGCACATCTCTGGGCGATTCTGCACGCATCTTCAATGAGCTTTTTAAGCTCATCCCTGCCAATTCCAAGCATCTGGGTGTTCGCTGCAAATGTATTGGTTCTGATAAGCTTAGCACCCGCATCTATATATTCATTATGTATTCTCTCAATTATATCCGGTCTCTCAATGTTGGCAAACTCAGCAAATGCCTCTGGATTGTTGGTAATCTCCGAATAATACGTTCCCATTGCACCATCGGTTATAAGCCTGTGCCCTTTGAGATATTCTCTTAAACTCTCCATCATGTCCTCTCTTCTGCATATATTTCTTCTGAATATTATTCTGAATATATTTTACATACGGTTTATAATAACATGCATTTTTTTCATCAGCAAGGCATATTATTTCGATAGAAATACATGCACATATGAACAGCTCACATGAAGTATTCATTTAAACTGTTCATACGAACTGCCCATGCATGAAAATATATGTGGAAATGAGGTCAAACATGAACGAATTCAACCTATACAGTGACATCAGCGCACGAACCGGCGGTGAAATCTATCTTGGAATCGTAGGACCGGTACGAACAGGCAAATCTACTTTCATCAAACGATTCATGGATATCTGCGTTCTTCCGGCAATGACTGATGCAAATGCACGAACACGAGCTACTGATGAGCTTCCTCAAAGCGCTGCCGGTAAGACAATTATGACTACCGAACCAAAATTCATTCCTAATGAAGCTGCTGCCATCACCGTATCAGACAACATCAGTCTGAAAGTACGCCTTATCGACTGTGTCGGTTTCATGGTGGAAGGTGCATCAGGGCACATTGAGGACGGAAAGGAGCGTATGGTAAAGACTCCCTGGTTTCCTAATGAGATTCCTTTTACCAAAGCTGCTGAGATCGGGACTGACAAAGTAATACAGGAACACTCCACAATAGGCATTGTTGTCACCACTGACGGATCATTTGGAGAGCTTGCGCGTTCAAGCTATGTTCCTGCCGAAGAACGCACGATAAATGAGCTTCGCAGGATTGGCAAACCATTTGTTGTCCTTCTTAACAGTTCACATCCATATGATAATTCCACAGCCGCCCTTGCCAAAGAACTTTCTTCCAAATACAGCGTCACTGTTCTTCCTGTTAATTGTGACCAGCTGAAAGAAGATGATGTCACACGCATACTTGAGAATGTTCTTTATGAATTCCCGGTAACTGAGTTCAGGCTCTACGCACCTTCATGGCTCGAAATGCTTTCCGACAATCATCCTGTGAAGCTCTCCTGTATAGCTTCACTCAAAGACATGCTTGGACGCTATTCAAGGATAAAGGATTTTAAAGATTCACCGTATTCCATTTCAGATGATTATATTGAAAAACTCAGCATTAGCAATATAAATACTTCCGACGGAAGCATAAGACTTGATGCCGTAATGCGCCCTGATGTATATTTCAATACAGTAAGTGAACTTACAGGCACATCTATACATAATGAATATGAGCTGATCAGCACAATCAGCGACTTAAGCAGGCGGCGCCGTGAATTTGATAATGTAGGCTCTGCCATGGCTGATGTAGCAATCTCCGGGTTTGGTGTTGTTGCTCCTGTGCGTTCTGAGATTACACTTGAAGAGCCGGTTGTTATTAAAAACGGGAGTAAATACGGTGTCAAAATCAAAGCCTCTGCACCGGCAATCAACCTGCTTAAAACAAGCATTCAGGTTGAGATTGCTCCTATCGTTGGTTCAAAACAGCAGGCTGATGACCTTATAGATTATATAAAAGCCAATTCTGCCGGCAATCCCGACGGAATATGGGATACCAATATATTCGGCAAAACAGTTGAGCAGATTGTGGATGACGGAATTACCGAGAAGACCCGTAACATAACGGCCGAAAGTATGGGAAAGATAAGTGATACTCTTGAAAAGGTAATGAACGAGAATTCCGGTCTCGTCTGCCTTATCGTGTAAACTGCCCGGGAGTAATACCGTGCGAGACTGATAAAATCTTACCAAGATTATGCAAAACAGGGAGACTCTGCATATCATATTGCAGAAGCTCCCTGTTATTATTGCTGGAGTTAGAATAATCGCCTTGTATTATAATTTACATTGATATGTACTCAGACAGATGCTCATTATGCCACATATGGCCTCCCGGAAAGACATCATGCCGTATGTTATCACCGGCATCAAACAGGCTGTATGCTTTTTTGATTATATCTACCTGCTTATTAACATTATCAATTCCTCCCGGCCCGTTAAGATGGTCGTCCAGCCCCGACTGGATAATCAGCCTGCGCGGAGCAATCATCGCCGCAATATCTCCCATATCTACGTGTTCCCAGAGGTGTGGAACATAATTGCAGCTGCAGTTGTTGTTAAGATAAAGGTGTGCATCCCTGAATCCATACATATATCCGCTTATGATTACCTTCTTCACACGTTCATCAAGTGCTCCAAGCCACATAGCCTGCATTCCGCCCCCTGAGAAGCCAACGCATGCTATATCATCCGTGTCCCACTCGCCTCGCTCCTCGATATAGTCTATTAGCCTGAATCCGTCCCATGTGTTCATGCCTGCAACTGTCATTCCAAGCGGCTCTGCCATATGTGCAAGGTTATAACATGTTCCCTCAAGAAAATATTCGTCCCCCTGCTTTGCCATATCGCGTCTCTCGCCAAAACCACGGCAGTCCGGACATATGGCAACACACCCCTGCTTTGCCAGTGCAAGTCCGTAATCATAATTGAATCTGTCGATAGCTTCCTTTACCTGCGGGATATCTGCACAGCCGGCAACGCTGTACTTGCCACCGCCCTGATGTCCACACATTGCTATGTAACACTTGGCATTGCTGTTGCCTGCACATTCATCAGGTATAAGAATGTACATAGGCATCCAGACATCTTCTTCTGTCTGGATTATCACCTTCTCCCTTGTGATGCCTCCGTCAAGCCTCACCTTCTCTGCAACTATCGGCTTGATATTGCACATCTCCATCCTGTCAAGTCCGAGAAGCCTTATAAGCATCGCCTTAGTCTTCTCTTTCCATCCAAGAAACTCTTCTCTTGTGACAGCATTCATGCCGTCCTGCCTTGCGTACTTATCGTACTCCCTCTGCATGCGGGCAAGGCATGTGTAAAACCTGGTTATTCCATAATTCTCTGACATATGCCCTCCAAAACATTGTACGAATTACAAATTTACGTTATAATAATAACATATTAATTAGGAGAATGCATCATATGATTATATTATCTGTTAAGGAAATCAAATCTTTCATGTCACACCTTTTCATGAAAGAAACTCTTGATTCATGGCTTGTATCTGAAGTCACCATAACCACCCACAATACATTTCAGGTAGACGGCAGACTGCATAAGGATTTCTATGGTGAGACTATTCCCGACGAACTTGCATCCTGTGAATATTCCCCATGGTCTCTTCTGCGTCCTTTGTGCTTTGGCATAATAAAAGGCAGCCGCACACCTCTTTATATGAAGCTTGTTCTCCAGCTTAACAGTTCCATGGTTGAGAATATTCTTTCAGAAAGTGCTGCTCCTTTTGTACCTGAAGACATTAACGGACTATTCATAAATATACGTTACGAAGATGGCAGTCTGAGCATAACAACAGGTTCATCATTAAGGACATTTAGCATGGATAAGACTCTTGACGAAGCATTTGAGAATTATGTACGCAGGCTTTTTTTCCAATTCTGTGAGTAATATCTTTGCAAGTTTATATAAAGTTTATTCTTTTGTTAGCACTCTTTTATAATGAGTGCTGATTTTTTCTTGACATTCACTTATAAGGGGATTATTATAATCACATCATAATTTTTAAGGAGTGTGTTTTACAATGGCTAACGAACATGGAAGTCTTTCTATTAACAGTCAGAATATATTCCCAATAATCAAAAAGTGGCTTTATTCTGACCATGATATTTTTTACAGAGAATTAATTTCTAACGGCTGTGATGCAATCACCAAGCTTAAGAAGCTTGCTATGATTGGTGAGTACAATGAGCCTGATGATGCTGATTACAAGGTAGTAGTTAAGGTTAACTCAACAGACAAGACAATTAAGATTATAGATAACGGTCTTGGCATGACTGCCGATGAAGTTAATCAGTACATCAACCAGATAGCATTCTCAGGTGCCGAAGCATTTCTTGAGAAGTACAAGGACAAGGCTAACGATGACCAGATAATCGGACATTTTGGTCTCGGTTTCTACTCAGCATTCATGGTTGCTGACAAGGTTACGATTGATACTCTCTCATATACAGACGGTGCTAAGCCTGTTCACTGGGAATGTGACGGCGGTACTGAGTATGACATGAAGGAAGGCAGCAAGACTACTGTCGGTTCCGAGATGACTCTTTATCTTAATGAAGATTCTTATGAATTTGCCAACGAGTATCGTGCGCGTGAAGTAATTGAGAAGTACTGCTCATTCATGCCGATACCTATTTTCCTTGAGAAAGAAGACGGCGAGCCTCAGTACGAGACAATTGACGAGGATGATGTTAAGGATACAGATACTGTTATCGAGCACATTGTTGAAGAAGCCAAGACAGAGGAAGTTGAGAAGGATGACGGAACTACAGAGACTGTAGAGACTGTTCCTGCCAGGAAGAAAGCTAAGATTCTTAAGAGACCTGTTGCCCTTAACGATACTACCCCACTCTGGAATAAGCATCCTAATGAATGCACAGAGGAAGAATATAAGGAATTCTACAGAAAGGTATTCCATGATTACAAAGAGCCTCTGTTCTGGATTCACCTTAACATGGATTATCCATTCAACCTTAAGGGTATCCTTTACTTCCCTAAGCTCAATACAGAATATGAGACAATTGAGGGAACTGTAAAGCTTTATAACAATCAGGTATTCGTTGCCGATAACATCAAGGAAGTTATCCCTGAATTCCTTCTGCTTCTTAAGGGCGTAATTGACTGCCCTGACCTGCCTCTTAATGTATCAAGGAGTGCTCTTCAGAATGATGGTTTTGTCAAGAAGATTTCTGATTACATTACCAAGAAGGTAAGTGACAAGCTCTCAGGAATGTATAAGACAGATAAGGAAAACTACGAGAAGTACTGGGATGACATTAATCCGTTTATCAAGTTCGGCTGTTTAAGAGATGAGAAGTTCGCCGAGAAGATGAATGACTATATCATATTCAAGAATATTGACGGCAAATATCTTACACTTAAGGAATGCCTTGAGGAGAATAAAGAAAAGCACGAGAATACTATTTTCTATGCAAGCAATGAGACTGAGCAGAGCCAGTATATCAACATGTTCCGCGATGAAGGAATAGATGTTGTAATACTTAACCAGTCAATTGACCAGGCATTCATTACTACTCTTGAGAACAAGAACGAAGGTCTTAAGTTCGCCCGTGTCGATGCTGATATTGCTGACAGCTTCAAGGAAGAAACTACCGAAGATGAACTCAAGGAAGAGACTGACACTCTTACAGGCATATTCCGCAAGGCTCTCGGTGATGACAAGCTTGAAGTTAAGGTTGAGAAGCTTAAAGATGCCAATATCTCTTCTGTTGTCACACTTTCAGAGGAAAGCCGCCGTATGCAGGATATGATGAGAATGTATAACATGGGCGGTGGCAATAATATGGCTATGTTCGGTACGATGGGTCAGACTCTTATCCTTAACGCCAATAATACACTTGTTAAGTACATCTTTGAGCATAAGGAATCCGACAATGTGGATATGTTCTGTGAGCAGCTCTATGACCTTGCAATGTTAAGTCACGGTCCGCTGGCTCCTGAGCAGATGACTAAGTTTGTGACAAGAAGCAACGAGATTCTGTCTATGCTTGCCAAATAATTTCTTGTCATTTGCATAATAATAATTTATACTGAATAGGTTGGAGTTAGTAATACTCCAGCCTATTTATTTTTGATTTTGAAATGAGGAATTGATAATGGCAACACCTTCTAATAAATATCCGGCAGACACCGAAGCCATGCATAATACAATACGCAGAACAACGCATGCAGCATCGAATGAAGCAGCGCATGAGCCAAAACGTGAGCTTAAGCATGGACGCGTGAGTGAACGTATGCGCTCCAGTGAGCCTGACCCTGATCCTTCTGCTTATGCATCAGGTGATACCGGCGAATCCGGCGGTCACTTCTGGAGCGAAGTCTTAAGCTATATTAAGATTCTTGTTCTTGCTGCTGTCATTGCATTTCTGTGCAACACATTTATTATTGTCAACGCTGAAGTTCCTACCGGCTCGATGCGTGATACAATAATGGAGCAAGACAGACTTATCGGCTTCCGTTTGTCTTATAAGTTCTCTGCCCCACAGCGTGGCGATATAATCATATTCAAATTTCCTGACGATGAGACAGAGACTTATGTTAAGCGAATAATCGGACTTCCGGGTGACATGATTGAGATTATGCCTGATGGTGACGGCGTTGTTCATGTATATGTGAATGGCCAGATTCTTGATGAACCATATATAAGGGAGCCTATGGCTGCCGTATCTGATTACCAGCGCTATATCGTTCCCGAAGGCCATTACTTTGCCATGGGCGATAACCGTAACAGTTCACTTGACTCCCGCTACTGGGATAATAAGTATATCGCAAGGGATAAGATTCTTGCCAAGGCTGTTTTTAAGTATTATAAGGAATTTAAGATTCTGAAGTGAATATTTTAACCTTACTCCGCAGATACTATACTTGTATCAACTGATAATATTTATCATATGATGCATGTTTACGACTGCGCAAAAGCGCGTATAAGACTGATGGAGGTAAGAATTATGACATCATTAGGCTGTAACGTAACAAACTGCGGATACAATGAGGACCGTTGCTGCTGCCGTACAGAGATTGAGGTTATGGGTAGCAAGGCTGAGGAAAAGGACTGCACATGCTGTGGAAGCTTTGACAGCGACTGTGACTGCAAGAACTCAGTAAGCGGTCCAAAGGAGTCACTTTATGTACATTGTGAGGCATCTAACTGCATCTACAATGAGGATCTTGTATGCTCTGCCGACAGAATCGACATTCAGGGTGCTTCTGCCAATAATGCAGGACAGACAATATGTGCAAGCTTCACATGCAAGTAGTAAATGTATGGGCATAAGCCCGAAAGGCTGCCACCGGCAATGTGGCAGCTTTTTGTTTACCAGCATTTCTCGCCGCAAAGTGTCTTGTCAAGGATGTCTGCAAGCGGCTCCATTCTTCACTTCCTCTACGGTGTTGGTCTGTGCTCCTGCTTCTATCAGCATCGATTTGCCGCGCATATGAAGGCAATAACGGTATGCATTCACATAGATTCTACGCAGATACCCCGGATAATATGCATTGCCCATAAGCTGCATCTGAAGGCTTAGCGCAAGGTTGTCATCCCTGTATGGATTGGGAAGATATGATATGTCACCGTTAACGCGGCTGTAACTGAGACCGTTAAAGAACATTATCTTCGCTGTCTTTTTGCCATTTACCTCTGTCACAAGCCTCGTGGTGTCAGGCACACCATCACGATGCAGATCTATAACAACCTCTATTGACGGATTCTTTTCAAGAATCGAAGCCACAGACTGTTCAGCATATGTGTATGCCTTACTGCGGTCGAGCTTACCGTTAACCAGGTCGTATACGCTCTTGTCATGAATCACGTTATAGCCGTATTTTTCACTGAGCAGGCGTGTAAGATAATCCCCCACCCCGACTATTGTGTCCGCTTCATCTCCTTCTGCCGAATCAGCAAATGCTTCCTGCGAATGTGTGTGGAATATAAGTATCTGCGGCTTGGACGAATCCTGCGACATCTTCATGTCTTTCTGTAAGAATTCAGCCGGGCGCAGTTTGTCACTTCCCAGTTCTGTTATTCCCGTGACTGTATAAAAATTACTTAATACATAATTATAATTGCTAAGACTTGTCTTCGGATAAAGTGTTCCGGTTATTACATTGGCGGAGGCTGCTGCAGCTATATCTGACACCGATGTTTTCTCAGGCACAGCTGTTGCCTCGACGGAGGCTGCTGTTGTCATATCAGCTGCTGATTCCGCAGATTCCTGCGTTGCCAAAGATTGTGAAAAATCCGTGTTCCGGCTTTCGGTTTCCTGCTCTGTAAGCTGTCCGGACAACTCACTTTTCTTTATATACCGGTCTCTTGCATATCCGTTAATTGGATTTATATTATCCGCAATCTTTGATGCCGCACCGGTATCTTCCGAATCCATGCTGCTCACATATCCATACAGAGGCATGACTTCCATCCCCATTACCCTCACACTGTAACCGGCAAACACCGTTCCTGAGTCTGATATTACGCCATTACATACTGCATATATAATTACCAGTGTAATCACAATAAACGCCCAAAACCTGTATCTGCCATACTTTTTCATGTCATGCCCTATCCTGCCTGAATGCATTATATTTAATAATATGATTCCATGACAGAATGTATGACTATACGGTGGTCATTATATCCGGCAGGCGATCCAGCGCCCTTGCAACTATATATGCCGTGCGCTGGACTGCTGCATCAACATCTCTCGGTGTCACATACATTGTACTCATAGAAGGTGCAATCAGTTCAAGCATCAGTGCGCGTCTTTCCTTCTCTGTCATTGAATCCATGACATCATTCATCGTGCCCATTATGTCTGACCCTGCAAATGCCTTTGTAAAATTAACAATTGCGTCATGCACTATAGTAGCCGCCTCTATCACTGTCGGTATTCCAACCGCTATCACAGGTACGCCTACGCTTTCTCTGGTAAGTCCCATTCTGTGGTTACCTACTCCCGACCCCGGATTAATCCCTCTGTCCGATAGCTGTACTGTAGTGTTAAGCCTTGCACTGCTTCTTGCTGCAAGTGCATCTATGGCAATAACCACATCGGGTCTGGACGAAGCAACAATGCCGCGGACTATCACTGCCGTCTCCATGCCTGTCTGTGCCATAACACCGGGAGCGATTGCAGTCATTCTTATATGTGCGTCTCCTGCCGGCTCATCATCTCCATAATCAAGCACTGACACATATTCAGTTACAAGCGGTCCGAGGCTGTCCGGAGTTACCTCTTTATTGCCGAGACCAACAACAAGTATCTTAATTCTGTCATGCGGAGCTGCCGACGTATTTACCGACGATTTTATCAGTCCTGACATTATACCTGCAAGCCTGTCAGCCATGTAATTCTGCTGATCTGAATCAGCTGTTGCAAGCTCCATATTTTCGGCGGTAACATATCTTCCCATCTTTCTTCCGAGTGCTTTTTCACCATTGCTGTCAGTAATATCTATGCATGTAATCTTAAGCCCTGAAAGTTCATCATAATTCTCATGTACAATAATCCCACTTTGCTTACCTTCATTGCCTATAAAGTCTGACGCGCATTTTACCGCATG
>ERZ1106954.1342-NODE-1342-length-18670-cov-14.387053_pt1 | contig 18670 bp, 9 predicted proteins | sample MGYA00403678_ERZ1106954 | MGnify/ENA primary metagenome ERZ1106954 (study PRJEB35170, sample SAMEA104062445) | human gut metagenome | biome: human gut; feature: human-associated habitat; material: faeces | place: Denmark | collected 2012-08-20 ... | reverse complement strand
CGTCGGGCGCGCGCAACGCGGAGGAGGCGGTGCGCATCGCACGTCTCGCGCGCGAAGTGTGCCAGACGGACTTCGTGAAGGTGGAGATCGAGCACGAGGCGAAGTACCTGCTGCCCGACAACGAGGAAACCATCAAGGCCACGGAAAAGCTGGCGAAGGAAGGCTTCGTGGTCATGCCGTACATGTTCCCGGACCCGATCGCAGCGAAGCGTCTTGAGGACGCGGGCGCAGCTTGCGTGATGCCGCTTGGCGCGATGATCGGCTCGAACAAGGGCCTGCGCGCACGCGATTTCATCGAGGTGATCATCAAGAATGCCAACGTTCCGGTGATCATCGACGCGGGCATCGGCCGGCCGAGCCAGGCCGCTGAGGCCATGGAGATGGGCGCGGACGCGGTGATGGCATACACGGCGATCGCATCCGCCGGCAACATTCCGCTGATGGCGCGCGCTTTCAAGAATGCGATTGAGGCCGGCCGTGAAGCGTACCTGTCCGGCCTGGGCAAGGTGACGGAGGACCACGCCGTCCCGTCCAGCCCGACGAACGAGGCCGACTACATCGGCTGATTCGCGTCGGTTTCGTACGATTCGTGCACTAACGTTTCGCACTGTTTTATTGCGATTACACGACGAGGGTCGGTGGAGACGCACATTTTCGCAAGGTTTCCACCGGCCCTCTTTCGTCGGATGCGCGGCACGTAGCGCAACGCGCGCATGCCACGCATACCGCAGCGACAGGCAATACGTCTACTTCCCTAGAGCCGCTTTCAAATCGCGGTTCTGGAATCGCTCGTGCAGCAGGCAGTAGCCGCCGAACACGACGAGCCACAGCAGGCCGGCGATGGCGGAACCGCGCGTATCTGCGGACAGGAACAGCGTGACGTACACGAACACGTAGAACGCAATCGCAATCCAGTCGCACACCTGCCATGCCGGCATGACGAAGCCGTCCGGCAGGAAGTCGGCGCTTTGACGGTAGCGGCGGTGCGCAAGCATCGTCAGCACGTAGATGAAGATCACGACGGCGCTGGCTGCGGAGGCGAACAGCACGAACGCGCTGGAGATGCCCGGGATCGCGTTGATCAGCGGGGAGAACAGAATCATACAGCCGGACACGATAATCGCCTTCGCCGGCACCTTGTGATCCGACACCTCACCGAGGCGCTGCATAGCGGGCGATTCGGAGTCCTGCGCAAGCTGGTACAGGTGGCGTCCAGCCGAGTAGATCAGCGAATTGAGTGCCGACGCGGCTGCGGTGATCACCACGAAGAACACGAGCGCGGCAGCCCAGTCGAGGCCAGCGTATTTGAACACCATGATGAACGGGGAGCCGAACGAGCCGTCCGCGTTCTGGTGGAAGTTGCGCCACGGCACGATGGCCATGATGGCCACGAGCGCGCCCACGTAGAAGATGAGGATGCGCATGATCAGCTCGTTGACGGCCTTCGGTAACACCTTGCGTGGGTTCTGGGTTTCGGATACGGTCACACCTACGAATTCGATGAGCTGGTAGGCGAAGAACACCATCTGGAAGCTCATGAAGAAGTTCATCCAGCCGTTCGGCGCAAGCTGGAAGCCGTCGGTAATGTTCGTAAGGCTCACAGTGGCACCGGAAACCGTGCCGTCCACGCCTTCGATATGCGTGGCCGGGTAGCTGAAACCGAGGAACAGCATCACCACGGCGGTGACAATCAGACCCACAATCAGTGTGATTTTGATCATGGAGAACCAGAATTCCGCCTCGCCGAACACTTTCACGGCAATGAGATTGATGCCGGTGAGCGCCACAAGGAAGCACAGTTCGATAAGCCATTTCCACGCGTTGAGGTCTATGCCGAACGTGCCGAAGAATGTGACGAAATAGGTGCTGACGGCTGTGATTTCGGTCATGCCGGTCAGGATGAGCACAATCCAGTACGTCCAGCCGGCGAATTTGCCCCACGCGCGGCCGAGGTAGCGGGTGATGAAGTTGATGAACGTGTGCTGGCTTGGGTCGCTGTACATCATTTCGCCGATGGCGCGCATGAGCAGGAACATGATGAGGCCCACGCCGATGTACACGAGGATGATGCTCGGTCCGGTCAGCGCGATCGACTTGCCGGAGCCGAGGAACAGACCGGTGCCGATGGTTCCGCCGATGGCGATGAACTGGACGTGGCGATTTTTCAGGCCGCGTTCCATGTCGTTGTCTTTGTCGAGGCTTTCGATGGATTTGATTTGCGCGGTTTCCGTCGCTTCGGACGTGCTTGTACCAGTTTTTCCGGTTTTCGTATTCCCAAAAGTCATAATGTTCACACCCTACCGCGCCAACCGCACAATCTCCGCCGTTGTTCGCACCGCGAAATGCGCTATATGTGGCAGATTCGCATCTTTTCCAAAAAACGCTTTGCGACGGGTGGAGTCAGCTTGCCAAGGTTTTCAGCTTGCCACGGAGCGATTCGTTTTCGCGTTCCAGCTCGTCGATGCGCCGAGCCTGTTGTTTGATGATGACAAGCGCCGTCTCGCTGTCAAGGCCGCTGCTCGCGCTGAGAGGTGCAGGCGGCACGGCGATGGCAGCCGCATCGGATGGGACGGGCACGTCAGCGGATATACCCCCCCCCCCCGACACGTTCGCCCTGTCCAGCGGATGCGGAGCATTTCCAATGTTCGCCTTATCGGAATTGGCGATTCCTGCGATGCCGTCGAGTTTCTCCTTGCGCGTCACCGCATGAACATACAGGTTGACGAGCTCCGTAATGATTTCGCCGTTACTCATGTCACTGCTACCACTCACGGATTTGAGGACGGCAGCCTTCCAACGCGCCACACTTCGTTCTATACGTTTATACCCAATCAGTTCCGGCGGCAATCCCGCCTCGCGGAAGATTTTGGTCGGCGATTCCCCCGCAAGATACCGTATGACACACACCTGTTTGAAGGCGTTGGAGTACGTGATGCGGTCTTTCGACACGTTAGCCACCGCCGGCAGATCCCGCAACATTTGGAGCTCGTCCATGCTGAATGATCCTCCACCGCGCATCGTTTTACCCCCTTTGCTATACCCCGTGATGAAGCAAGTGTATATCCGACTTCTCACAAGCAGCTTTTCAAATATTGCTGACCGTATATTGCTTCAACCGATCGGCCACACGTCAATGCGGGCGATTATGGAATACCCACAACCGCCCGCATTGACTTTTATTGTGAGTGAGTCAATTCACAACTCACTCACACCGAACGCATGCGCTCAGTACGTGCGGCGACGACTCTTGACCGCCACAGCCACGCCAGCGCCACCCACCAGCAGCGCCACAACGGTGAACAACACGGTTCCCGCGGCACCGGTCAGCGGCAGCTGAGTGACAGACTTGACGTTCAGCACGGTAGCGGTGGCATTCGCAGTGGTGTTATTGACCGGTTGGACCTGGCGAAGGGCATCCGGCTCGAAGGTGATGAGACCTTCATCTGTGATCTCCACATTGAAAGTGACCCTGAAGTTCTGGGCGTAATCGGTCGGAGCCTGAGTCTCCACAACCGTGTAGGTTCCTGCCGCAAGACCCGCGACCTTCACCAAACCATCATTCTCAGTAGTGAACGTCTTGGCATCATTCTGATCGGAAACAAACGACCACGCACCGTCCTCAGCCTGCTTAAGGAACTTGCCCTCCGCATTCTTGACAACGAACTTGGCGCCGGCTAGAGGCTTGGCCTCATTCCCTTCCTTGCCAATCTTCGTGAACTGGAAACCGTAGGTCTTAAGGACAGTCTTGCCTTCACCGCTGGTACCATCCTTGGTGGTGATTGTGGCCTTGTTGTCCACACTGCCGCTCAAGCCATCCAACGCATCCTTGGTGACGGTGCCCTGGTACGACACGACGATCGTCCTACCGGCCAGCGTTGTGGCATCGGCAAAATAGATGGTCGTGGTGGTGCCGGATTGAGCATTGCCTTCCTGCGTTATCGTGTACAGATCGGGATTCACAGTAGTATGATCTCTGAACTGGACCTTGAAGTCACTCGTTTCCGCAATCCGCAAACCTTTGGACGCGATATCGGTAATGGTAAAGGGGTACGCATCCCAGCCAGCCGCAGCATGAGGAACCTCCGCGGCCACAGTGAAGTCCACGGTGTCGCCCACCTTTACGCTCTGACCGTTCACATCCACGTCATTCATCCGGGCGAACTTGAGCGGCTCGTCGGTCGGATTCGCGTTCTTCGCGTTGAACTGGCCTTCAGTCGTGATGTTGCCCTGACCGGTCGTCGCATCGGCAGCAATCCTCAGATTGGACAGTCCATTGACGGTGGTGGCCACCACAGCCGGAGTTCCCGACGTCACAGTCGTTTCGCCAGCCTTGATGAACGTATCCTTCACCAGATACCAGCCTTCTCCGTCCACATTGACCGCCTGGCTCGTATTTGCCTGCTCCTTGGTTACGGTCAGGCCAGTACCATCAGGTCCTGCCGGCGGAGTAATTCCAGCCAAGGTCTTGGCGAAGACACGGAGCTGATCCGCAGTGAACGTCGCCACATAGGCGGCTGGATTATCCTTGTACTCTGTCGGGATGCCGTTGTGACTTCCATCAGCCGCGTCAGCAGCGGTGGTCACAGCTCCCTTCCATGCGTCAACCGTTTTCACTTCGACCGAGCCATTGCCAGGATTCTCGAACGTGGCAAACTTGTATGGCGTGTACGTATGGTCTTCCTGTGCGTGGTTAACTTGCAGCAATGGAGCATCATCAGCCTGTGCGGCGGCGACGCCGATGGCCATGCCGCTCAGCAACGTTGCCGCGGCGGCCAGCCCTGCAAAAAGCTTCCTCATCTTCATGAGAATCTCCTCTTCCTAATTGTTGGTTACTGTGTTCTGCAATCGCGGGAGGCGGGAACCCAACATGCCCCCGCGATCCGCAAATCCTGTGTTGTTCAGCCGAGCCGCTTCTTGCGTCTCCACTGGTCGGCCGCAGCGACGGCGAGCAATGCCAGCACGCCAATCCCGCTCGCCGCCAGTTGCCACCATCGTTCCGCGCCCATGCGGCCCGTCAATGGCAGCGACGATGCCGAAATGTATTTGTTGGTGAACAGCATTGGCCGGGTACTATCCCAATTCGAACCAGCGGCACCATAATCGGTTTTCAGCTGGGTCACGGATTTGACAACGGCCTTCCATTCACCGGACGTTCCGTCTTTCATCACGCCCACGACCACCCGGTATTCCGCCTGCGAGTAATACATTGCGGAAGCATTACCAGCGTTCTCCGTCACAAGATATGTGTACTCGGCTTCACCTGCGTCATACGTGATGTCGCCGAAGTAAGCAACGTGATCGTCAGACGAATCGCGTTTCACCGTCACCGTGCACGCCGACTGGTTCTTGCAGGAAGCTGGCATCGGCGCGTCTGGATTGGAATCGTCTGCCTTCAGCTTGAAAGTGAACTCGTCGGAATCCTTCCAATCGCGCCCCTTCAGCTCCTTCTGCACGCCAATCGCATGCGTCAGCATGGTCTGCTTCAACGTGTTGGTGATGACTACTGTGGCGTTCTGCGATGCCATGGATTCCGGCACCGTCACCACATTGCCGTCAGCAAGATTTCCATCGCCGACCTTGTGCTGGTAGGAAGCCTTCCACAAGTGGCTGTCCGGTTCGACTTCCGTCACCGTGTACGTCTTTTGGGCGCCTGCCGGAATAATCACGTCGGTGGACCATTTGCCGCTATCGTCACGCTTCAGCGTGACCGTCTTATAGGTATCGTTGCCCTGTTTGATATCCACCGTGATGCTTTCCGGCTTCTGGCCGTTACCGCTCCACTGCTTGTCGACGTGCAGTGTGGAATGCACCACCTGGATTACCGGGTGCGGATACGGGTTCTCCCTGCACTCATGAGTCTTGCCATCGGCCGTATAGGTCAAGCATGCGGAATCGTTCGTATGGAAACCCGGCTGGTTCGAGGACGTGGCGTTTCCCGGCAGATCGGTGTTCGCGTTACCCTTTACGCCGTCATATCCATCCTTGCCGGCATTCAGGTTGGCGGCATACTCGTCATATGCCTTCTGCGTGGGCTTCACGTTGTATTCCAGCGTGTATGTCACGTTGTGGGCCAGAGCCTTCAGGAATGCGACCGTGAATTTCTTCGTGCTCGCGTCATACGTCAAGGTGTAATCGACATTAGTCAAGGAGACCACCTTGCCGGAAGCATCCTTGGCAACGACCCTGTAGTTGTTATCCGCAAGATCGACATAGTCGGAGAGCGTATCCTCCATGGTCACATTGGTGTATGCGGACGTGGTAGTCTCACTTTTTTCAATCTCGTCGAAGATGGTATTCAGCTCCGAAGCGTTCGTCGCGCTTTTATAATAGCCGGCTTCGATATTCCCTTCACCGAGCTGGTTGTATTTCGTTGCCTTTGGGAAATTGCTGGACACCGCATGCATGAACTGGTTCTCGTTGCTGGAGAGCGAGGACGGGTTGGCACTGGCGAAGATGCCGATGGAATACACCGCGGCGCCACCATCTTTCAATTCCTTGGCAGCTTCGACGGCCTTATTTGCCACTTTACCCTCGAAGCCACTAGACGATGTAGGCGAACCATCCGCGAAAAAGATAACGACCTTCTTCGCATCGGTTCGAGCACTAGCACTGCCCATCACCTTGACCGCACGATTGAATCCATTGTCGGCGCGGGTGGCGCCAGCGGCTTTGAGTTTGCTGACTTTGTTCTTCAGACCGTTCATATCCGCAGTCAGATTGCTAACGATTTGGGAGTAGTTGTAGGTGTACCCACCACTTCGGTACATGTCATCCCCGATTTTGTCCGTTTTATCGCCGGCGAACTTCACCAGTCCAACGTGAACCAGTTCGGAACCGGCCTCCGTATTAGTATTCGCAGCTTCATCAAGAAATGCTTTAACCGCTTCTTTCAGTGCGTCTAACCGCCTGGTCCGATCCGTCTTACTCATCGGATCGTCCATCGAACCGGACACATCCAGCACCAGCGTGAAGTCGATCGGCTGGGTGGTGGTGACCGTGGTGCTGTTGACGGCGCCCTTCACATCCACGTTCACGGTGTAACTGCCATTATCGTTCTTCTTGATGCGCTTATGCTTCTCCGGAGCGCCCAACTGAGAACCAGTCTCGTTCTGCGCAACCGACTGCGCCCGATTTGCTCGCGCAATCGGTTGAGCGGACAACGTAACTGGCTGCTCATCAGGTTGTTCAGATTGTTGTTCAACCTCCTGCTCAACCCACTGCTCAGTCTCTTCTTTCGTTTCTTGTTCCGTTTCTTGTTCGACTTGCTGGTAAGCCTCTTGATCTGACGGCTGCTCTTGCTCTGACGGCTGTTCTTCTCCCACCATCAAATTTTGTTCCACCGGCTGTGAATCCTCTTGCCCAGATTCTTGCAATACCGGCTGCTCGATTTGTTGTTCCAAGGCTCCCGTGGCATCTTCCGCCGCCGCTGACGAAGCAGTGACGCACCCCACGCCGGCGAGCATTGCGACCGTCGCGACGGCCGCAATGACACGACGCGTGAACAGACCTGTGCCCCTCGCCCTGTTTCGCTCAAAGACGTGTCTCATACGTCAACCCCCTTGTACCGTTAAGCGATCGGGGAAATACCTTCCTCCTTCGACCGGTATATTTGATGCGTCTTCGCTTCACATACCGTCCGACAATCGCTTCGTTGCCTAAACCTTAAGGAGAAAAACAGAGGGATACATACCCTCCCAACGAGGTAATCAAGGGGATATACTTTCCTTGAAATCGCACATATCATCGCGATTCTAGAGTATTCTTGCCCCCGTAAATCGCGATGCAAAAACTATAAGCAAACGTTGTCATGCCTCTTTCAGAATTTTCCCCGACAAAAAAGCATCTGTCAAGTGCAACATTAACGCCATCAACCCCTAGTTGCGCTTTGGCCACCAAGCGGCATGCCTACGGACATACCACGGACAGCGGAGCAGCCAAACCAACAACAAACCGACCAGCAACGTGGCAGCTGACACCACGCCCGCAATCACACGCACATCTTTTGCCGCATCATCCTCCGCGGGAATCTCTTCGGGAATGGCGGAACGTAATGCCGAAACCAACAGACGATGCGTATTCACACCGTACGGAGTGCATGTCATCAACGTGACCCGATCCTCGCCAGAGGTAATCTTCAATTGCGATGTGTCGTTAGGTTCGATTTCGGTAATACGATCCACCATATAGCCAAGAGTATGGCCCATCACATCGATATAGAAGTAATCACCAACCCGCATCTCATCCAAACGCGTAAACATTGAGGCTTCAACCAAACCCCGATGTCCGGTAATCACCGCATGCGTATCCTTGCCACCCACCGGCAGACTACTGCCATACAAATGCCCCGCACCGGACGCAAGCGTCTGCTCCGACGTGCCATGGTAGATCGGCAAATCCACAGAAATCTTTGGAATGCGGATGGAACCCATCACGCCATCGCCAGTATCCAGCAAACGCTGGTATTCCGCGTCTTTGGAGCTAGCGGAATCCTTGTTACCATCGCCAGTGGCGCCTGCGCCCGTCGAGCTGGAACCGGAACCGTCGCTGGAGTCGGACTGATTGTTGTTGTACAACTCGGCGAGCGGATCCTCAGCCTCGCCAATCACCGGCTGCCCCGACTTGGCGAGACGCTTGTTGTACGCCCTAGCCGCGGCGAATGCCTCGTCGGCCTGCGGATACGGCCAGCCCGCGACGCTCTGCTCGGAACGGGCGGACGTGCTCGCCAGCTTTTGCGCGGACTGGTATTGCAGCACTTTCGGGAAAAGACCAATGCCGATTGCGGAGAAAATCAGCACCGCCGCAAGCACGCGCATGGCAATGGACTTGTTGCGATCCGCGCGACGCTCGCGAATCTCTTCGGACACATCGGTCGCCTCCGCGAAAGTCGGGAGGGTGTAGGTGCGGGTGTTGCGCGTGGTGTCGTGCGAACCGCGCGAGCCGTCGTTGCCATCGTGCGAATCGCCATAAAAATCGTCGGCGCGTAAGTCCTTAATTTGCTGCGGACCGTCGCTTCTCGACCCGCCGCGCGCGCTCCCATGCGGAAAAACTGCCATCAGTCTTGCCCCCTTGAACTGCCAGCCATAGGGAACATTATATTGCACTCCGCCCGCGTGCCTTCTTCCCTGACGATTCCGATAATGTCGGTCGAACTTGGACGGTCTCCGGCCACAGCTCTGAGCGAACCACGTTTTACGCAAATCATGGGTTAGGACTTACGCAAATCGTGGGTTAGGTTTTATGCAAATCGCAGGTTAGCCTCCTCGCAAACGCGACCGACCCCCTTAATGTCGTGAAACGTGCTATATGTGGCAGATTCGCCCTTCACAAGAAAACGATTTGCGTTATGTGTGGCAGGTTCCTTGAGCAAATCCAGACCTAGGGGGTAGGAATCATGCCCCCTAGGTCGGTTTCCCCGAAGAAACCTGCCACAGACAGCGGAAATCACATTCTTCAACCTCCGGTCACAATGGCTCACTAGGCTCGACGGTATGACGCAAGAGCTTGTTTCCCTGACCATCATCATGGCGGTGGCGGCCGTCAGCCCGATTGTGGCGCAGCTGATTCCGGGAAGATTCATTCCACAAACCGTACTGCTGCTCGCCGCCGGAACCGCGCTCGGCCCGTACGGACTAGGCGTGATCGAAGTAAACGACGCCGTGAAACTCTTGAACGAGCTCGGCATGGCGTTCCTGTTCCTGCTCGCCGGCTACGAAATCGACCCCAAACGACTCGCCGGGCATCAAGGCAAAGTCGGACTGCTTACATGGGGAATCACGCTAGGCCTCGCCTGGCTGGTTGTGACATTCCTTCCGTTCTTCACCAAGCAAGGCATCAACGGCATCGCCACGGTAATCGCACTCACCACCACCGCGCTCGGCACGCTCATGCCGATTCTCAAGGAACGCAACCTCGAAGGCACCCCCATCGGCGACGCCATCATCTCGTACGGAACGTGGGGCGAACTCGGCCCAATCCTCGCCATGGCTATCCTGCTATCCACCCGAACCGGCTGGCAGACCATGCTCGTGCTCGGCGCATTCCTTGCCATCTGCCTGCTGTGCGCCACACTGCCGACGAAAGCACTGAAAACCGGCCATCGCCTGTACCGTTTCCTTACGGAAAATGCGAACACGTCATCGCAAACGCTCATGCGACTGACCACATTCCTGCTCATCTTCCTTGTCACCATTTCTGCACTGTTCGAACTTGACGCGGTGCTCGGCGCGTTCGCCGCAGGCTTCATCCTGCGTTACATCATTCCCGACGGCAGCAAGTCGCTGGAAATGAAGTTGGAGGGTGTCGGCTACGGCTTCCTCATTCCTGTGTTTTTCGTGGTGTCAGGCGCCGCGATCAACGTGCGCGCCGTGGCAGGCCGGCCCGCGCTGCTCGTCGCGTTCATCGTCATGCTCATGCTGATTCGCGCGGTGCCCGTATATGTTGCGCTATCGCTCGATAAACGCGAGAATCCGCTGTCATCGCATCACCGCGTCACCGTAGCGCTGTATTGCACGACCGCCCTGCCGATCATCGTCGCCGTCACGTCACTGGCGGTGAAGGTCGGCACCATGCAAAGTGACACCGCGTCGACACTGGTCGCAGCAGGCGCGATTACAGTGTTCCTGATGCCGCTGCTTGGCTCGATCACATATCAGGTGGCCGACGTGCATCCGGTCACCGCGGTTCGGGAGATTGCGCACACGCCATCCGATTGGCGGACGATTGTACGCGAACATGCGCAGGTGCGTGCGCTGCTGCACCATCAGGACCGGCTCAAGCGTATGGCGGAGACGTTGGACGCACTGGAAGCGCATGGGCACGGCGACGAACATCGGGCCGAACTTGTGGAACGCGCGCGACGTGAGATCGACCGGCAGCTGAAGGAACTCGGCCTCGACCCGCAGCTCACCACGCAACTGCCACACAACTACCGCTATCCGAAGAACTGAGACGCGAGCGAGCCTTTCCGATACTCTAACTGTCCGCTTCTGGTGAATCGGACAGTCGTCATTCCACTGACTTGAGGGAGCTGATGGGGTCGATGCGGTCGAGGACGGGGTTGACGAACAGCTGCACGAGCAGCGCGAAGGCCATGGTCGCCACGGCCGCGATCACGTAGCTCAGCGGCTTGACCTCCACCTCGAAATACAACGAGGGCATGTTGAGCGCCATCGTCAGCATGCCGCCGACGAGCCGGCCGAGCGGCAGGCCCAGTATCACACCCATGACGGTGAGGATCATCATCTCGCGGTTCACGTAATGGTGCACTTCGCGGTCGAAGAAGCCAAGCACCTTGAGCGTGGCCATCTCGCGCACGCGTTCCGACACGTTCGTATTGGCGAGCGTGAACAGCACCACCAGTGCCAGACCGCCGGCAAGCGCCACAATCAGCGCCACCACCGCGCCCATGAGGTCGAATTTGAAGCTGTCGGCCATGTGCGCGCAGCTTACGGCCTTCATCACCGAACTGTCCTCTTCGAGCGATTCCGCATAGTCGGTTTGCGAAGTGTCGGAGCCGGAAAGCTTGGCGAGCATGGCGTTCCACGTCAGAGCCTCGGAATCCTCGGAACTCTTGGAATTCTTGGTGTTCTTCGCGTCTTTCGAGTCGAAAAGCTTGGCGTAGTAGGTTTCGCTTACATACACATCCGAGCCGATGAGGTTGCGATTCACCGCGCTCACCTTCGCCGTCGCCTGCACGCCGTCGCCGTTGGTCAGTCGCACCTTGGAACCGGCCTTGACGCCCAGCGCGCTTGCCGCCGACTGCGCGACGATCACGCCATCGTCATCGAGCTTCAGCGAACCGGTTTTGCCGACGCCGGACGTGCCCAGTATGCCGGACGAGACCGGCTGCAACGTGACCATTTCGCCCAAATCGGACAGATGCTTTTCCGGCACCGCGACCAGCTGGATGCTTTCGCTGCCGCTGCTGCCGGCCTTGCCGCTGTCACCGTCGCCACTGCCCGCAACCGTCAAATCGCCCGACTCTATGCGCACGTCAAGCGATGACGTGACGCGCCCGTCTGACGCGACTTTCGTGCGCATCGCCGACGCGTCCGAATCGTCGGAAACCACCATCAGGTCGTACTGGTAGATGTCGCGGTATTGCTTGATGCCGAGGTCGGCGACGGTGTCGTTGATGGCCAGGCCGCAGACGATCAGCGCGGTGCAGCCGGCGACGCCGCCGACCGTCATGATGAGGCGCGACTTGAAGCGGAAAATGTTGCGCGCGGTCACTTTGCCGAGGAAGCCCATGCGATTCCAGACCGGCCGAATCCGTTCCAACAGAATGCGCGAGCCGGCGCGCGGCGCTTTCGGACGCAGCAGCGAGGCGGGCGTCTGCCTCATTTCCTGCACACACGCGTAGATGGTGGCGGCGAGCACGCCGACCACGAACAGCGCGATGCCGAGCGAGCCGTACAGCCAGTCGTATTCCAGCCGCAGACCGGGCATCACATACATGCCTTGCAATACGACCAGCAGGAACGCAGGAATGCCAAGGAAGCCGGCGATCAGGCCGAGGCCGCCGCCGATGAAGCAGGCGAGCAACGCGAACAGCAGGTAGCGCGACGCGACCGCCAGCCGCCCGTAGCCGAGCCCCACGTACGTGCCGATGAGCGAGCGGTCCTCTTCGACCATGCGCGCCATGGCGGTCAGGCTCATCATCACGGCCACCAGCAGGAACACAATCGGGAACGCGTTGCCGAGCGACTGGATGGAGTCGAGGTCGGATTTGAGCGCGCTGAACCCGCCGAGCGACTGCCGGTCCTGCACATACCAGCGCACTTGCGGAATGCTGGTTTTCAGCTCATTTTCCTTGGTTTTCAGCGTTTGTTCGGTACTTGCCTTCTGCTCGTTCAATTGCGATTGCGCCTGGTCGAGCTGCTGCTTGGCTTGCGTCAGTTCGGGACTAGCGGCGATGATGGTTTCACGCATTGTTTCACGCGTGGTTTCGTCAAGTTGGGGGGTAGTTGCACCTGCGGCCGCCGCCGCACCTGCGTTCGCGCCGTTTGCCGCAGCTCCCGCAGCTGCCGCGCCCGCCTGCATGCTGACAATCTGGTCGACCTGCTGGTTGAATTGCTGCCGATTCGCGTCGATTTGCGACTGCGCGTCCGCGAACTTCTTGTCGGCTTCCGCACGCGCGTCGGCGATCTTCTTGTTGCCCGCGTCGAGCAGTTCCTGCCGACGGGCCTTCTGGCGGTCGGTTTTCACGGTGCCGTCGATGCGGTCGGTCACCTGCTTGACAGTGTTTTCGTACGATTCGTCGAACGTGCTTTCGGCGGCCGCACCCTTGACGAGCAGCGTGGCGGACGTGTAGAGGGTGCCGGTCACGCCATCGGACGGCGCGAAGAACGTGTAGTCGGTGGTGGCGGTGGAACGGAACGAGGTCATGGCGGAGTAGCCGTCCGGGTTGCTCAGGTTCTGCGGATCGAGCACCACGCCCACGATGGTGAGCTTGGTCGGGAAGCTCGGCGCCTCGTCCGTGCCGTTCGTTTCATTCGTGCCGTCCGCACCGTTCGTATCGTTCGTATCGGAAGTATCGGAGGAAGCCGATTCGGGGATTACGGTGAGGCGGCTGCCGATACGCTTGCCCGAATCGCGAATAAATTTCCTGGTTACCGCGATTTCGCCGGCTTTCTTCGGCATGCGCCCTTCCTGCAAGTATGGCTGGTCAATGCCGTTCGTGCCGATTTCCTGCATGGTCGCCGACTTGCGGCCGTCCAAATCGAACGTCACTTCCTGCGACCGTTCCGCCTGCACTTTCGCAACACCGTTCACCTTGCGCAACGCGGCGATATCGCCGTTCGACAGGCCCGCGGTGGACAGCACCTGGACGTCGTGCAGGCCCTGCGCGTCGAAAAAGCGATCGGTGCTGCGGAACGCGTCACGGCAGCCCGCGTAAATGCCGGTGAGCACGGCCACACCGAGCAACGTGATCATGGCGATGGAAATGAATCTTTTCCACGAATGCGCCCACATTCGCAGCATGTCCTTGACGAATGCCATGTCGACCTCCGTTCGTAGCCCCTCATTCCATTGAACACCATGAAGCTTGGAAAGACGCGCCAAACCGCACATCCGCAACACGTGTCCAAATCGCGCGTTCGAATCGCACAGCAATCGCGCGAATCGAACTTCTAAACCAAACAACCCGTTAAGCAAACCAGACATTCCGGAACGAACAAACCAACACTTTGCCCGCCGCTTCCCGCTACAATCGGAAACGTTCCCTCACAAAGGGCGAATCGCAAAAAAGCAAGCAAAACAAGCACATGCAAGCGTGCAACAGCACGCAACGCAAGCAGCGAGCGCAACGCACAACGCGCAATCGCAAGGAAACAGAGAAGAGGAAATCTCCATGAGCGACGTCACCGCCGCAAAGAAGCCGCGTGGAACCGACGACGTGCCGGTTCCGCCGACGCTCCGTAAATCGTTGAAAAACCGCCATATCCAGCTCATCGCGCTGGGTGGCGCCATCGGCACCGGCCTGTTCTACGGCTCCAGCGAATCCATTCAGCTGGCCGGCCCGTCCATTCTGCTCGCCTACCTCGTCGGCGGTCTCGCGATCTTCATGATCGTGCGCGCTCTGAGCGAGATGGCGGTCGAGGATCCGAAGGCTGGCGCGTTCAGCTACTACGCGACGCGCTACTGGTCACGGCGAGCGGGCTTCATTTCCGGCTGGAACTACTGGTTCAACTACGTGCTGGTGGCCATGGTGGAGCTTGCCGTGGTCGGCTCGTTCGTGAACTACTGGTTCCCGAACATTCCGAAGTGGGTGTCGGCGGCGGTGTTCCTCGTGGCCATCGCGGCGCTGAATCTCATGGGCGTGAACAAGTTCGGCGAATTCGAATTCTGGTTCGCCATCATCAAGATCGTGGCCGTGCTGGCCATGATTCTCGGCGGCCTGTATGTGATCATCGCCAATGTGCCGACCGCTTCGGGCATTCGCGCGAGCTTCGCCAACTGGTTCACCGTGGACGGCGGATTCCTGCCGCACGGCCTGATGACCCGCAACGCCGACGGCACGTGGACCGGCCTGCTGATGGCGCTCGTCGTGGTGATGTTCAGCTTCGGCGGCACCGAACTCATCGGCATCACCGCCGGCGAAACCGAGAATCCGCGCACCACCATTCCGAAGGCCACGAACGGCATCATCTGGCGTATTCTCGTCTTCTACATCTGCGCGCTCGGCGTGATCATGGCGGTGATTCCGTGGAGCAAAATCGACGGCGATTCCAGCCCGTTCGTGCAGATCTTCGATTCCGTCGGCGTGCACGCGGCCGCCGGCATCCTCAATTTCGTGTGCCTGACCGCCGTGATGAGCGTCTACAATTCCGGCCTGTACGCCAACTCCCGCATGCTGTATTCGCTGGCAAAGCAGGGCAACGCGCCGGCTTACCTGGGTAAGCTCAGCAAGAAAGGCGTGCCGGTCGGGGGTGTTATCACTTCCGCGATAATTATTGCGATTGCCGTTGTCGTCGTGTTCGTATGGCCGGAATTCGCGTTCAATTACCTGATGTCGATCGCCACGATCGCGGCTGCGATCAACTGGATCATGATCATGATCACGGAGATCAAGTTCCGTCGCATGGTTGCGGCTGGCGATGGCCCGGCCGAACTTAAGGGGCTGAAGGGCAAGGAAGCGCTCGACAAGATCGCGTTCAAGCTGCCGTTCGCCAACGTGACGCCGTACGTGGTGATCGCGTTCATGCTGCTGGTCGTGGTGCTCATGTGCTTCTCCGCAAGCTATCGCATCGCCGTGATCGCCGGCGTCATCTGGCTGGCGGTGCTGTTCGCCGCCGCCCAGCTTGCGCTTGGCAAGTCCGGCAGCGAGCGTGGCGAGGACGCGGCGGTGATTGTCGACGCGGCTGCTGCAACCGCTGAGTAATCGCAAGAAACACAAAACGGCCCCCTCTTCCGGCTTTTGTTACCCGAATCGGCTGGTTACGGTAACAAAAGCCGGATGGGAATGCCGTTTTTGCGATTAGACGGGGCGATTAGACCGGCGCGACCAGACCGACGGCCTCAGTCAGCGGTGCCGTCGGGGGTGACGGGCTCGGCGGACTCGACGGGGGCGGTATGGTCGGTCAAATCCAAACGGAACGGCTGCGCGGGCAGGCCGTCGTCGTTGAACAGCGGAGCCGGACCCCAGCTGCGCCAGGCGTATCGCATCGCCATCGGCTCCGGCACATCCGGAGTCGCCAGCGTGATCGTGCCGATGCTGCGGCTGTTAATCGGAATGCCGAATTCCGTGGCGTTGTAATCGACCACGTTCACTCTGGAATTGACGAGATCATCGATGTCGCAATCCACGAAAATCGCGGCGGTCGCCGGGTGGAACATACCGTCGGAACCGGCCAGTTCGAAGCCGGAACGTTCCGGCACGCGCACCAAAGTCGGCAGCTGGCCATCGAAATCATCGTCGCCGCCGCCGGGCGTGGTGCCTTCGAAATGCAGGCCGTGCGCATAGCGGAAGAACAGGCGTACGCGGCCGTTCGGGTCGCATCGGAAGCCCAGCACCGTCGGGCCGTGCACCGGAACGCGATCCATGCCGTAGATTTGCCGCAGCGCGCAATTGGCAAGGCGTTCGCCGGGCGTGCGCTTGTCCAGCGGGTGGATGTTGTCGTATTCGCCGCAGTCGATCGTGCAGATGGCGTACACGTTGTCTATGGACTGCGCGGCGTCCCATTGCGCCTCACGCAGCACCGGCCAGCGCATCGGATCGTTGCCGTCCGCAGCCGTCTTGCCGTCGATCCATTGCGGCAACTGCACGATGAGGAACGGCAGATTCTCGCTCCACAGCGCACGCCATTCGCCGATCATCATGCCGAGCAGCTCGCGGTAGAAACCGCAGTATTGCTCGTCTTCCTCACCCTGATACCACAGAAAACCGGCCAGCGAGTAGGGCATGATACGTTCCAGCATGGCGTGGAAGGGGCCACACGGACGCCATTGCGATGTAAGGGTGAGCGGCGGCGGCCACGGGCAGGTGCCGCACTGTTCGCTCAACTCGCTGCTCGTTGCGTTCGGATTGGTCTGACGCACCGTTTCCACAGCCGCGTTCCATGCGTCCATCTGCGACTGCCATTCGCTGGTTTCCAGCTCGAACTGCTGTTGCGTCTTGCCTGCGATCGCACGCTGGTAGCGCGTCAGATAGTCGCGGCCGGCATCGCTGGAATTGAGTGCGTCCTCGCTCATCCAGCAGCTGATCGACGTGCCGCCGATATAGCAGTCGACAATGCCGACCGGCAGATCGGGGTCGAGTTCGGAGCGCAGCTTGCGTGCGAAATAGTAGGCGACGGCACTCATCACACCACTGTTTTCCGGCGACGATTCCTGCCAGCTCGACGCATTTTCCGCATTGCGATTGATTACACCGGTTTTGGGCACATTGTAGAAACGCAGCAGCGGATCGGCGCAATCCTCAAGTGCTTCGTCGGCATGCTCGCTGTTACGCAACTCAAGTTCCATATTGCTTTGGCCGCCGGCGAGCCACACTTCGCCGATGAGCACGTCGTCGAATTCGATGGCATCATTGCCCGCGACGATACGAAGCGTGTACGGACCGCCTTCCGGTTGCGCGGGCAGCATCACGCGCCACTGCGAAAAGCCGTTGACCACGTTCTGCGAAGAATAAGCATGTTCCTGCGCGATCAGGGAGCCGTCAAAGTCGTGTATTTCCGCCACAACCTCCATACCGGCGCAATCGGCAGCCAATGCGCCGAACACCGCAATGGGCTTGTTGCGTTGCAATACCATGTGCGAGGCGAAAATCGCGGCGACATGCAGCACGCCCGAGACATTACGCTCCTCCACCTGCTCCATCTGCGCCGTCATTTCGGAACCAGGCGCAATCCCCGTCGCAGTGACCATTGCTTCAGCTTCCTCATCAAACAATCCTACGTGCCTATCCTAAGCCACTTTCCTACCAAAATGCATGAAGCGTCACCTAAATAAGCACATGCTTGCCCACACAAACGTCATTTTCAGCGATTGAAACGTCACTTCGGTAGGGGCTTAATCGCAATTCCCAACGGAAACAACATTCCAACGGCCCGAAACGTCGCTTCCGTAGGGGTTTCGCAGGAAAGGTATCACGATTGCGCCGCGACGAATTTTTTACGATTTCGCGGCTCACTTTGTGGACTGGATACGTACCAAAACGGCCGCTCCGGTAGGATGGACCCCAGTTTGCAGGACAAAATCCATGCACGAAACCACGAATTTCATCTGCGAATGGTAGAAACCCGAACGCTTTTCAAGCGTTCACCCCACTACACAAAAGGAGTGCCAAGTACAATGGCTGCACAAATTTGGTATGAGAACGACGGCGATCTCTCGGTCCTCGAAGGCAAGAAGGTTGCCATCATCGGTTACGGTTCCCAGGGCCACGCCCACGCGCTGAACCTGCGTGATTCCGGTGTGGACGTCGTCGTCGGCCTGCGACCGACCTCCAAGTCCGTCGAGCATGCCAAGGAGCAGGGTCTGGAAGTCAAGTCCGTTCCGGAAGCCGCCGCCGAAGCCGACGTCATCATGATCCTGGCTCCCGATCAGTACCAGCGCAACATTTGGAAGAACGACATCGAGCCGAACATCAAGCCGGGCGCTGCCGTTGCCTTTGCTCACGGCTTCAACATCCACTACGGCTACATCAAGCCGAGCGAGGATCACCCGG
>ERZ1106954.1341-NODE-1341-length-18708-cov-4.319091_pt1 | contig 18708 bp, 16 predicted proteins | sample MGYA00403678_ERZ1106954 | MGnify/ENA primary metagenome ERZ1106954 (study PRJEB35170, sample SAMEA104062445) | human gut metagenome | biome: human gut; feature: human-associated habitat; material: faeces | place: Denmark | collected 2012-08-20 ... | reverse complement strand
GATTTTGATCTTGGCCCTCTCTCTTCCCACCATGGGCCTTATGTTCCTTGGCGGAAACCAATAAAGGCTCCAAGCGGCAAAACCACTAAGCGCTGCCCGTCGTTGTGCGGCTTGGTAGCGCTGAAGAGATAAGGAAGTACCAGTTGTTCGGCATTGGCGGATTTGAGCTATTCATAATCCTGCTGTTCGCGTTCTTGATTTTTGGCCCCGACAAGTTGCCCGAAATGGCAAAAATGTTGGGTGTTGCGCTCAACAAATTCAAGCAGGCGCAGGAAGAAATGAAGGCGGTTATCAACGACGAGGTTTTGGATCCCGATGCAGGCAAAAAGGCCGCGTCTGGTTCTGGCTCGAAGCCGGCACCGCATGCAACCCAGGAATCGTTTGCTGAGCGCAAGGCTCGCTACGACAAAGAGCGTGCCGAGCGATTGAAGCGCCAGCAGATCGACGCCAACCGCGCCGCCATGAAGGCGGAGGCGGCGAAAAACCGCGTGTCCGTCCCCGCCGCCGCGCCGGAGAGGATCGGCACGAGCGTATAGTCCCGCTTCAAAGGCCGGAACGCCTCCAGCGCGCGGGAAAACGTGCAGTGCGACCCTGTGACGGCGAGACCGAGACGGGGAAGAGGCTCCGCGGCGGCGGCGTACACCGCGTCGCGCAGAATGACCGCGGCTCGCTCCGGCGCGTATTTCGCCGGCAGGCCCGGCGCGCGGATGTAGCGAAGACCCCTCTCGTGCGCCGCGGCGGCATCGATCCCGCCGGGCGCGGAGGCAAGCTCCAGCAGCAGCGCGTCCTTCCGGACGAGCGCGAGCAGCGGCTCGGTGAGCACCGGCGCGGGGATCGTGCCGATGATGACGTCAAACCGGTCGAGCGCGCCGGAGAGCGCGTCGAGCGGCAGAGCCTCGATGCCCTCCGCCTCCGCCCATGCGCGCTGCTCACCGGAGCGCGCCGCGGCGGTGACGAGAGCGCCGGCCTTTTGCAGCTCCCGGGCGAGCAGGCGGGCGATGCGGCCGTAGCCAAGCAGCAGTATGTGCGCGCCGGAAAGCCCTGTTTCCGGGCGCAGCAGCGCGATCGCGCCCTCGGCGGTGAGCCGGGCGATCGCGATCTGATACTCCTCCCGGCGGGCGTACCGCGCCGAGGGATCCCACGGCGGCGAAATGACCATGTCGGCGGAGGCGGGGTCGGTGATCTCGTGCCCGTCGGCGAGCAGCAGCTTTCGCAGAGGGAGGAACCGGGCGTCCGTGCCGGTGATGGCAAAGCGCATAATGCACCACTCCTATCCAAAATCGTATTCCAGCGTATGCGCGCTCGTTGACTTGTGTCCCGGTTTGCGGTAAAATCTTTTCTGAAGAAACCGAGAGGAGATGCCCGCAGAAATGGCGAAGCTCTATTTCAAATACGGCGCGATGGGCTCGAGCAAGACCGCTCAGGCGCTCATCACCAAATTCAATTATGAGGAGCGCGGCATGGACGTGTGGCTTCTGAAGCCCTCTGTCGACTGCCGCGACGGGGAGACCCTGCTCCGCTCGCGCATCGGGCTGGAGGCGACCGCCGACGTCGTCCGCCCGGAGGACGATATCCGCGCGCTTTACGCCGCGCGCGGCCATCACGACGTGGTGATCGTGGACGAGTGCCAGTTCCTCACGCCCGAGCAGATCGAGCAGCTGCGGCAGCTCGTGGACGAGGAGAATCTGCCGGTGCTCTGCTTCGGGCTGCGCACCGACTTTCTCACGCACCTTTTCCCCGGCTCGCGCCGCCTTTTTGAGCTGGCCGACTCCATCACCGAGATCAAAACCATCTGCGAGTGCGGCTCGAAGGCCACGGTCAACGCCCGCATCGACGGCGAGGGTCACGTCGTCACCGAGGGCGCGCAGGTGTTCCTCGGCGGGAACGATTCCTATATCGCCATGTGTCACGCCTGCTGGCGCAGGCGCATCGCGCGCGAGCGCGCCGAACGGACGCAGAAAGAGAAGCAGTAAAACTTACACATAAAGATTAAAAAGGAGACGATCCGCATGTCCACACCGCATAACAGCGCCGCCCCCGGCGATTTCGCCAAAACCGTACTGATGCCCGGCGACCCGCTGCGCGCGCAGTTCATCGCCGAAAACTTCCTCAACGACTGCCGCCTCGTCAACAACGTCCGCGGCATCCAGGGCTACACCGGAACCTACAAGGGCGTGCCGGTGAGCGTCATGGCCAGCGGCATGGGTATGCCGTCCATGGGCATTTACAGCTATGAGCTCTTCAACTTCTACGGCGTGGAGAACATTCTGCGCGTCGGCTCCGTCGGAGCACTCAGCGAAAAGCTGCATGTGCGCGACATTGTCCTCGCGCAGGGCGCGTGCACCAACTCCGCTTACGCCGCACAGTTCGGCTGCCGCGGCGCGATCGCCCCGATCGCGGACTACGGCCTGCTGCGCACCGCCGCCGACATTGCCGAGGAGCGCGGTCTTCGCTGCACCGTCGGCAATCTGCTCTCTTCGGACACGTTCTACGACGATGACAAGACCGCGAACGCCGCGTGGATCAAAATGGGTGTGCTCGGCATCGAGATGGAAGCCGCCGCGCTCTATCTGAACGCGATGCGCGCGGGCAAGAAGGCGCTCACCATCTGCACCGTTTCCGACCATGTCATCACCGGCGAGGAGACGACCGCCGAGGAGCGCCAGAACTCTTTCCGCGAGATGATGGAGCTGGCGCTGGAAGTGGCTGTCCGCAGCTGAAAAACACTTGGAATCGCCGTGCGGACGGGCGGTGAAAACAGATAAAAAAGACCCGCATTTCCGACGGTGAGGCGGAGGACAGACCTTGCATATACCGCCCGGACATGGTATAATCATTGTTGCGAAAGTCCCGAAAAGGGACAAATTATTAAGGAGGAAAGATTCTACATGAAGAAGATCCTTGCCCTGATCCTGGCTCTCGTCATGGTCTTTGCCCTCGTTGCCTGCGGCACCACCGCCGCCCCGGCTGCGACCGAAGAGCCCAAGACCGAAGAGCCCGCTGCCACCGAAGCTCCGGTGGAAGAGCCCACTGAGGCCCCTGCTGAGCCCACCGAGGCCCCCGCGGAAGAGCCCGCGACCGTCAACGCCGACGACATCGAGGACACCATGACCTCCGCCGACGGCAAATATGAAGTTGCCTTCGTCACCGACGTTGGCCAGCTCAAGGATAAGTCCTTCAACCAGGGCACCTGGAATGGCGTTAAGCTGTACGCCAACGAGAACGGCCTGAGCTACAAGTACTATCAGCCCGCCAACGGCGATCAGGCGACCGACGACGACCGCTATGACGCCATGAAGGCCGCTGCCGAGAACGGCGCGAAAGTCGTTGTCTGCGCCGGCTTCCTGCAGGCCACCGCGCTTGAGCAGGCTGCCAAGGATTACCCCGAAGTGAAGTTCGTGTTCATCGACGGCTGGTCTCTCGGCCTCGAGAATGTTGCTGCCATCGCGTTCCAGGAAGAGCAGTGCGGCTACCTCGCCGGTTATGCTGCCGTTATGGAAGGCTACACCAAGCTCGGCTTCTGCGGCGGCGGCGGCGGCACCAACGATGCCTGCTGCCGTTACGGTTACGGCTACGTCCAGGGCGCCGAGGCTGCGGCTGCCGTTAAGGGCGTGAACGTTGCCATGAACTACACCTGGCTGTACGGCGCTTCCTTCCAGGCTTCTCCGGAACTGCAGACCCTCGCTTCCGGCTGGTATGAGAACGGCACCGAGGTCATCTTCTCCTGCGGCGGCTCCATCTTCGACTCCATCACCGCTGCGGCTGCTGCCAACGACGCTTACGTTATCGGCGTTGACGTTGACCAGTCCTTCTCTTCCGACACCGTTATCACCTCCGCCCTCAAGGGCATCGGCGAGGCCGCTTACCTTGCTCTGACCGCCGCTTACGACGGAACCTGGGCTGAGAACTACGGCAACCAGTGCGTGACCATGGGCGCTGCGCAGGGCGCTGTCGGCCTGCCGGTCGATACCTGGTCTCTCGAGAACTGGAGCGTCGAGGAGTATGAGGATATGTTCCAGAAGATCGTCTCCGGCGAGATCGCTATCGACAACGACTTCTCCAACCTCGCTTCCACCGAGCACGTTGCTCTGAACATCGTCGAGTAATTTACCTGCACAAAACGTCGGGAAGGTTTTTCCTTCCCGACGTTTTTCTTTTTAAAACAGGAGCTGATTCTTGCAATTTGTTTGTAATATATATATAATAAATGAAAATGCATATGCACATTGCGATTCCTTGTGCAGCAAATCTGCTGGAGAAAGAGAAAGGGAGGTGGGGACATGGACACGACGCCGAAGTATGTGATCGAGATGCTCCACATTACCAAGGTATTCCCCGGAATCAAGGCAAACGATGACATCACCCTGCAGCTGAAAAAGGGCGAGATCCACGCTCTGCTGGGAGAGAACGGCGCGGGCAAGTCCACGCTGATGAGCGTTCTCTTCGGCCTGTATCAGCCGGAAGAGGGTATCATCAAAAAGGACGGCAAGGAGGTCACGATCAACGACCCCAACGACGCCACGGCGCTTCACATCGGCATGGTGCACCAGCACTTCAAGCTGATTGATGTGTTCACGGTGCTCGACAACATCATCCTCGGCGCGGAGGACACGAAGCTCGGTTTTCTGGAGAAGAAGACCGCCCGCAAAAAGGTGCAGGAGCTTTCCGACCGCTACGGTCTGAAGGTCGACCTGGACGCGAAGATCGAGGACATCACCGTCGGCATGCAGCAGCGCGTGGAGATTCTCAAAATGCTCTACCGCGACAACGAGATCCTCATTTTCGACGAGCCGACGGCGGTGCTCACGCCACAGGAGATCGAAGAGCTCATGCAGATCATGCGCGGGCTGACGAAGGAGGGCAAGAGCATCCTCTTCATTTCCCACAAGCTCAACGAGATCATGGAGGTCTCCGACCGCGTGACCGTACTGCGCAAGGGCAAGTACATCGGCACCGTCAACACGAGCGAGACGACGAAGGAAGAGCTCTCCCGCATGATGGTCGGCCGCCCGGTGCAGCTCGTGGTGGACAAGACGCCCGCCAAGCCCGGCGAGCCGGTGCTGGAGATTGAAAACCTCACCGTGCCGTCGCAGCTGCACAAAAACGATGCCGTGAAAGGCGTTTCCTTTACTGCCCGGCGCGGCGAGATCGTCTGCATCGCCGGTATTGACGGCAACGGCCAGAGTGAGCTTGTCTACGCGCTCACGGGGCTGGAAAAGGCGTCCGGCGGCAAGATCACGCTCTGCAGCAAGGACATCACCCACGCTTCCATCCGTCAGCGCTCGTTCGCTGGCATGAGCCATATTCCCGAGGATCGCCACAAGCACGGTCTCGTGCTCGACTATACGCTCGAGCAGAACCTCGTGTTGCAGCGCTATTATGAGCCGCAGTTCCAGCACGGCGGCTTCATCCGCTTTGACGAGGTGCGCAAATACGCCGATAAGCTCATTGAGGAATACGACATCCGCTCCGGCCAGGGGCCGGTGACGATTGCGCGCAGCATGTCCGGCGGCAACCAGCAGAAGGCGATCGTCGCGCGCGAGATCGACCGCGAGCTGCCGCTGATCGTTGCGGTGCAGCCGACGCGCGGTCTGGACGTTGGCGCGATCGAATACATCCACAAGCAGCTCGTCGCGCAGCGCGACGATGGCAAGGCGGTATTGCTCGTTTCGCTGGAGCTCGACGAGGTCATGAATCTCTCCGACCGCATCCTTGTGATGTACGAGGGCGAGATCGTCGGCGAATTTGATCCGAAGAAAGTTACTGTGGAAGAGCTCGGCCTTTACATGGCGGGCGCGAAGCGGCAGAACGGGGAGGAGAAGAAATGAAAGAACAAAAGACCTCCTTCTGGCATAAGGACAGCACGCGCTCGGTCATCGCGTCGCTGCTCTCCATTCTCATCGGCCTTCTGGTCGGCGCGGTGCTCATTCTCATCGTAGGCGTTTCCAACAAGTCGCTCGGACTCAAGAGCGCATGGGAAGGCATCCGGCTCGTCCTGTTCGGACTTTTCAGCACCGGGCGCGACGCCTCCGGCGCGCTGACGTTCGGCTTCAACCCCACGAGCATCGGCAATATGCTCTTCCGCGCCACGCCGCTGATCCTCACGGGACTCTCGGTGGCGACGGCGTTCAAGACCGGCCTTTTCAACATCGGCGCTCCGGGACAGTATCTCGCCGGTACGTGCGCCACGCTCTTCATCGCGCTGAGCATCCCGTCCGAGCAGGTGTCCCCCGTGATCATCTGGCTGCTGGCGTTCCTTGGCGGCATGGCGGCGGGCGCGCTCTGGGGCGCAATTCCCGGCATGCTCAAGGCGCTGCTGAACATCAACGAGGTCATCGCCTGCATCATGACCAACTGGATCGCGGCGAACGTTGTCACGTGGCTTTTTGATATCAGCAATCTCAAGAACATGGTCGAGAACACCAAGTCCGGCTACATCTACAAAACGACCTACAACAATGTCGCCACCTCCAAGCTCGGGCTCGACAAGCTCTTCCCCGGCTCGCAGGTGAACGGCGGCATTATCATTGCGATTCTGCTCGCGATCCTTGTGTACATTGTGATCACGAAAACGACGTTCGGCTATGAGCTGCGCGCCTGCGGCGCGAACCGCCATGCGGCGCGTTACGCCGGTATCCACGACAAGCGCAACATCATTCTCTCCATGGCGATCGCGGGAGCACTTGCCGGTGCGGCCGGTTCGCTCTATTATCTTTCCGGCAATACCGAGTTCTTCTGGACAACGTACCAGAGCCTCCCGGCGGCGGGCTTCAACGGCATCGCCGTGGCGCTGCTCGCCGTGAACAACCCCATCGCCGTGATCTTCACCGGCTGCTTCATGTCCATCCTTGACATCGCCGGTCTCCAGATCACCAACCTTACCGTGTACAATGAGTACATCACCGACGTTATCATCGCTGTGATCGTGTACATGGCGGCGTTCTCGCTCATCATCAAAATGTGGATCGCTGAACGCCAGAAGAAACGGGCGAAGAAAGCGGAACAGGCCGCCCCGGCGGCTCCGGCGGCGGAAACGCCCGCCGAGAAGAGAGAGGAGGTACAGAAGTAATGTCCTTTCTGATCCGACAGACGCTCATTTATGCGATCCCTCTGATGATCGTGGCGCTCGCGGGCATTTTCGCCGAGCGAAGCGGCGTTATCAACCTTGCGCTCGAAGGCATTATGATCTTCGGCGCGTTCATCGGCGTGCTGTTTGTGCGCATTCTGCAGGCGACCGGCTGCATGGATATTGCCAAGGAAGCCTCCAACTGGGCGGCGCTGCAGGGCTATATGTTCCTCACCATGCTGGCCGCAGCAGCGCTCGGCGCGTTGTTTTCCATGCTCCTTGCCTTTGCGGCAATCAAACTCAAGGCCGACCAGACCATCGGCGGCACGGCGCTGAACATGCTCGCCCCCGCGCTGGTGCTCTTCCTCATCCGCGTCATCGTCAACCAGAACAACATGACGCTCCTCAGCGGCGACAGCGCGACGTGGTTTATGATCAAAAAGACCATGCTCGGCTTTGCCAAGAACGACAAGCTGAACTTCTTTCAGGAAACGTTCCTCAACAAGGTGTATCTGAGCACATATATCTGCATTATCATCTTTATCGTGCTCTCCATCGTCCTTTACAAAACGCGCTTCGGTCTCCGGCTGCGTGCGTGCGGCGAAAACCCGCAGGCAGCGGCGTCGCTCGGCATCAATGTTATCAAAATGCGCTACGCCGGTGTGCTGATCTCCGGCGCGCTCGCGGGCATGGGCGGCTTTGTCTACGCCATGACGACCGCCAACTGCAGCGCCAACGGCGACGTGGCGGGCTTCGGCTTCCTCGCGCTGGCCGTTATGATCTTCGGCAACTGGAAGCCGCTGAACGTTGCGGGCGGCGCGCTGCTGTTCGGCCTCTTCAAGTGCATCGCGGCGTCGTACTCCACGCTCGACATCAACGGCGACGGCATCTACTGGCTGAACACCATCGGCCTGAACGGCCACTTCTACCGGCTGCTGCCGTATCTCATCACGCTCATCGTGCTCGCATTCACCTCCAAGAGCTCCCGCGCCCCGAAGGCCGAGGGCATCCCCTACGACAAGGGTACGCGCTGATGGCGGAGAAAGCAAACAGCGCCGCACTGCCGGACATTCTGGTCGTCGGCATTGCCGGCGGCTCCGGCGGCGGGAAGACAACGCTTACGACCAATCTCATCCGGCGCTTCGGCGACAAGGTGTGCATCGTCCACCACGACAATTACTACCGCGCGCACGATGATCTCACCTACGAGGAGCGCACCAGACTCAACTACGACTGCCCTGAGGCGTTCGAGACCGAAATGATGATCGAGCATCTGCGCCTTCTGAAGCAGGGACGCTCGGTCCACTGCCCGGTGTATGACTTCAAGGTGCACAACCGCAGCGGCGAGACCATCGAGATCGAGCCGCGCCCGGTCATCCTGGTCGAGGGCATACTGATCTTCGCCGATCCTGCGCTCTCCGATCTCATGGACATCCGCGTATTTGTGGATGCCGACGCCGACGTGCGTCTTGCCCGACGTGTGCTGCGCGACACCGAAAAGCGCGGCCGCACGGTGCGCAGCGTTGTGGAGCAATGGCAGAACACCGTCAAGCCCATGCACGAAAAGTACGTAGAGCCGTCGAAGAAGAACGCCGACATCATCGTGCCGCAGGGCGGCAAAAACCCCGTGGCGCTCGATCTCATCGTAGGCCGCATCCAGCGGCATCTCGACGAGAATGCATAAGGAAAGAGCCTCTCTTTATACAAGAGAGGCTCTTTTCATAGGTTCGGTTTGACGAGGGCAGATTTGTTTCGGCGGGCGGAGCAGAGCCCCGCCCCTACTCTCGGCGGGCGGAGCAGAGCCCCGCCCCTACAGAAAATCGAAACTGCGCCCGGAACGAAACCGCGGGCAAAAAACTGCCCCTCTTCCAAACGGAAGAGGGGCGATCTGCTGTTCGGATCACTGCCGGTCGCGCTTGCCGAAAACGGAGAGCACGTACAGAAGAAAGCGGAGGAAATACACGAACGATGTGAGCAGCGACGCGAGATAGGTGAGCGCCGCGGCGGAGAGGACTTTTTTGGCCGCGGGCAGCTCGTCCTCCGCGATCACACCCGCGGCGAGGAGCATTTCCCCCGCGCGGCGCGAGGCGTCCAGCTCCACGGGCAGCGTGACGAGCGAGAAGAGGAACGATCCGCCGTAGAGCACGACGCCGGCCATGGCGACATAGAAGCCCGTGTCGGGGTCCGCCGTGCGGACATAGGTGTCGAGCAGGATGCCGATGAGCACGAGCGGCATGGCGAGCCGCGAGCCGAAATTCACGACCGGCACGAGCGCCGTGCGCACGCGGTAGGGGCCGTAGCCCTCCTTATTCTGCATCACATGGCCGATCTCATGCGCGGCGACCGCTACGGCGGCGACGGAGCGGCTGTCTGCGGTGCCCGTCGAGAGATTTACGATGCTCTGGTTCGGGGCGTAGTGGTCGGTCAGCTCGCCGGAAACGCGGCCGAGAGCGATGTTGTATACGCCGTTCATGCGCAGCAGCCGCTCGGCGGTCTCGCGGCCGGAAAGCCCGCTGCGGCAGGGCACACGGCTGTACGCCGAGTACGCGCTCTTCACCTTGCCGCCTGCGATCATCGAAAACACCATGCACGCGAGCAGGGCGAGAATAAATACAAGATAATCGGAAAGATACATATAGACTCCTTTCTTATAGGGCTTACAGGCGCTCGATGCGCCCGGAATACCAGCCGGAAACGCCGTTTTTCTTGATCCAGTATCCGCGGTCGGTCTCGCGCACGATGCTGAGAGTTTCGCCCGGCGCGATGGCGGGGCGGTAGTCGGTCACGTCGTTCACGCGCAGCACGCCTTTGGATTCATAGAGAAAGTCCGTCGGCACGTCCATGACGTACCCCGTGCGGATGTGCCGGATGCGGCACCATTCGCGCCCGAGCTCAATGGGCTCCACGGCGTTGTCGCCCCAGCGGATGTAGGTCGAGCGCGCGCTTTTTTTCTGCGCGTCGAGCGCGCGGCCGAGCGGGAACGGGTCGTACCACTCGCTCGTGAATTTCCCGCGGCGGAGAATGAGCGCGTTGAGCTGCCCGTCGTCCTTGAGGACGCACCCGCCGTCGATGCTCGCAACGCGGCACGCCGGATCGACGACCGGCACGGCGGAGATGGTGTTTGTCCCATAGAGACACACCGGCGTGTGACCGGTGATGACCCATTTTTTAAAGTGCGGGCGGGCGGCGTAAAAGCTGTTGATCTTCATGCAGCGCCACGGCCCGGCGCTCTCCAGCGTTTCGCCGTGGGGAATGCCGCCGTGGACGAAGATGTATTTGTCGCTCTCGAGCGCGAACGGCATGGCCCGGAGATATTCAAACTCCGGCGCGAACGCCTCACGCAGCAGCGCCTTGAGCGCGGCAAGATCGGTGTCCGGAGAGAGCACTTCGCCGAGCTCGGCGCACATTTCGAGAATGAGGCCGCTTCGCGCCGTCGCCTTCTGGCGCAGGAGATGGGCGAACGTCCGCACGTCCCATTCCATGTCGCACCCGTCCACCCAGAGATGCCAGAAATCGCAGTTGCCGAGCACCGGGTACACCCGGCACTTTTCCCGCAGCGCCATGGCGTACCGGAGCGTAGCAAGGCTTTCCGGCCCCTTTTCCACCAGATCGCCGAGCAGCACGAGCGAGTCGTCCGCGCGCAGATGGAGCTTTTCCACAAGACCGCGGAAATACGGGAGATTCCCGTGGATGTCCGATATGGCGATGATGCGCGAATGATCGTCAAACGTCGGATGCGCAACAGTGTAGGTATTGTTAGGGTAAGCGGGATTATCGTAAAAATGCGTTACAAAGTCCATTCCATCACCAAGAGGTCGCCGAGAGCGCCCGCCTCCGTGCCGACGCGCACAAAGCCCGCCTTTTCGTAAAAGCCCAGCGCGGGGTTTTCGGGCGCGACGGTGAGACGCATGACCCGCCGCCCAAGCTGGCGGAAGCGCATCGCCGCCGTGCCGACGAGCTGGATGCCGCAGTGGTGGCCGCGCAGCTCCGGCACAACGTACAAAAACGCGATCCAACCGATGCCGCGCTCGCGGCCCCGGCGCTCGTCGAGCGTGAGGATCCCGGCAAATTCATTTTCAACCAGCGCCTCGGTGATGCACCCCGGCGCTTCGGCGCTGTGGAGCTGGGCACTGAGCCAGCACGCGGAGGCATTGAACCCCTCGGTCGTGCCGTGCGCGCCGCGCCAGGCGTCGCGGTAGCAGGCGATGTAGCGCTCCTGCCCGGCATCAGGATCGAACGGGCGGTAGCGCAGATCATAGCAGCGCGGGCCGCCCGCCTTTCCGTTTTCCCGGAAGGGCGTATACGGCGGCGCGGGGAGATGCGTCGTGTCGTTCACATAGAGGACGGAGAACGTGTCGTTTTCAAAGCGCAGCAGCGTTACGGACGTGTTGTTCACGAGCGGGACGCCCTCGAAGATGCGCTCGCTCGGCACGCCGAGAATGCGCGCCAAAAAAGCGCGGATCGCCATGCCGTGGCACGCGACGGCGACGGTTTTTCCGTCGTTCGCGCGGGCAATGTCCGTCATGGCGGCAAGCATGCGCTTTTGCACCGCGGTGTGCGCCTCGCTGCCCGGCACGCTCCAACGGTCGGGATCGCGGAGAAACGCGCGCTTCAGCTCCGGTGATTCGAGATTCACCTCGCCCCAGGGCCGCATTTCCCACGCGCCGAAGCACATTTCAATGAGTCGCTTGTCCACAAAAACGGGGATGTCCCGCCCGCCAACGATGGCGGCGGCAGTTTCCTCCGCGCGGCGGAGAGGGCTGGTGTATACGGCGGCGAGCGGCGTTTCGGCAAAGCGCTTCGTGAGATACGGCAGCTGCGCTTTACCGTCGGCGGTGAGCTCCACGTCGGTCTGCCCCTGTACGCGGCGGAAGAGGTTGCCCTCGGACTGTCCGTGGCGGACAAGGAATATTTGGGTCATGTATTGCCACTCCTTCGGAAATGGGGTATAATATCAAGTCAATGTAAGTATACCACAGTCCGCCCCTGCGGGGCAAGACAACAGGCTGCGGAATTTGTCCGCGGTCATGGGAGGACCGCCGTGAAAACCGTACATCTCATCAGCGGCGGCGACGCCGGGGGCGCGCGCACCCATGTGCTCCGGCTGCTCGGCGAGCTGAACAAAACCGGCCAGGCGCAGCTTCTGTGTCTGGGCGGCGGCGTGCTCGCCGACGATGCCCGCGAGCGCGGCATCCCCTGTGAAACGCTCACCGGGAGCTTTCCCGCGCAGCTTCGCGCGGCGAAACGATACATCCGCTCCGGCGGGTTCGATCTCGTCCGCTGCCACGGCAGCCGCGCCAATCTGACGGCGGCGCTGCTCCGCCCGTCTCTCGGCGTGCCGGTCGTCTCAACGATCCACAGCGATCACCGGCTCGACTATCTGCACCGCCCTTTTGCCCGCCTTGTCTACGGCACGCTCAATGCTTTTGCGCTTCGGAAAATGGATGCGCTCGTGTGCGTGTCGGGCGCGATGCGCGATAAATACGCCGCCCGGAATTTCCGGCGCGGGAAGCTCTTTTCCATTTATAACGGCGTGGATATGGCGTCGCCCCGGTCGGAAACGGACCGGGAAGCCTTTCTCGCCGCGCACGGCATCCCCGCCGCGCCGGACGATATTCTTGCCGGGACCGCGGCGCGGTTCGACGCGGTGAAGGATCTTTCCACGATGCTGCGCGGCTTTGCTATCGCCGCGAAGGAGGAGCCGCATCTCCGTCTCATCCTCGCCGGGGCGGGCGCGGAGGAGGAAAAGCTCTGTGCACTGGCAAAAGATCTCGGCGTTTCCGACCGCGTCTACTTTACCGGCTGGCTCGACGATACGGACGCTCTCTACGCGAGTTTGGATATCTGCCTTCTCACGTCCCTTTCGGAGACGTTCCCCTACGCGCTCACCGACGCGGCAAAATACCGCGTGCCGATCATTGCGACCGCCGTCGGCGGCGTGCCGGAGCTTGTGGAAAACGGCGTTCACGGCCTTCTCATCGCCCCCGGCGATACAGCCGCGCTTGCATCGGATATTTTGACGCTCTCCCGTGACGCGGCGCTGCGCAAAAAATTCGGCACGGCGCTCCACGACCGGACGGAAAGGGAGTTCTCCCTCTCCGCGATGGCGCTGCGCGAAAAGGAAATCTGCCGCGCCGTCCTTTCACCCCGGAGGGAGGTCGTGATCGCCGGAGCCTACGGCTGCGGCAACCGCGGCGATGAGCTGATGCTCGAAAATCTTCTGCGCGAGGGGCGCGCCGCCGCGCCGGAATGCGCGGTCACGGTGCTCTCGCACCGGCCAAAGGAAACGGCGCGCCGGTTTGATGTTGACAGTTTGTATTATCTGAACGTTCCGGCGATCCGCCGAAGAATGAAGAGCGCCCGCGCGCTCGTCTTCGGCGGCGGGAATCTGCTGCAGGACGCGACATCCCGCCGATCGCTTGTCTATTATCTCGCGCTGCTGCGAAAGGGAAAGCAAAGCGGCTGCCGCACGCTCCTGCACGGCGCGGGGCTTGGCCCGCTCTCGCCGCGCGGCTGGGCCAAATGCACGGCGGCGCTGAACAAATGCGCCGATACGCTCGTCTTTCGGGAGAGAGAAAGCCTTGCCGCGGCAAGGAAGCACGGCATAAACGCTCCGGAGCTCATTCTCGGCGCAGACGGCGCGGCAGAAACATCCGTGTCCGCCTCGCCGCGGGAGAACGTCCTTCTCGTCTGCCCCCGGCGGGGCCGCGGCGCGCCGCCGTTTCCGGCGGAATATGCCCGCGCCGCCGCGGAGATCGCCGCAAAGCGCGGCTGGAAGCTGCGGTATATCGCCATGAACGTCCGGCAGGATCTGCCGCTCTGCCGCGCGCTGGTCTCGGAGACCGGCGGGGAAGCCGCCGCCGCGCCGGAGGATACCGCGGCGCTCACGCGCCTTTTCGCCTCGGCCCGGCTCACGGTATCGATGCGGCTGCACGCGCTCACGCTCTCGTATCTTGCCGGAACACCGGCGTTCGGCATTGACGGCGACGGACGCATCGCCGCGTTTGCGAAGGAATGCGGCATACCGTACCGCACCGTGGAAGAATGCGGAGATATCGCCGCCGCGCTCGAAGAGGCGCTTGCGGCGGAAACGCCGGACGCAGCCATATGGAACGACCGGCTCGCGGCGGGACGCGCCGCGCTTGCCCGCGCGCTTCGCGCGCCGGAAAAGGAGAAAGAAATATGATCTATACCGATCAGCACATTCATTGCCAATGCTCGCCGGATTCGCACACGCCGCTGCGCGAAATGGCAGCGGCGGCGCGAGACCACGGCATGAGCGCCGTGTGCTTCACCGACCATATCGACATGGACTTCGGCAATCTCGGCGATCTGCGCTGGGAGCCGCGGAAGGACATCCTGCGCGCGGCATGGGCGGATGTGCGCGAAAACCCCGTGGAGGGTATCACCGTCCGCTGCGGCATTGAGCTCGGCGAGGCGAACCACGACCCTGCCGCGGCGAAGGAAGCCGCGCTCGAACCGGGGCTGGACTTTGTTCTCGGCTCGCTGCACAATCTGCGCGGGAAGCCGGACTTTTATGAGTATCCGTACACGTCCGAGGAACAGTGCGCGCAGCTCAACCGGGAGTATCTCGCAGAGCTCCTGGAGCTGACGGAGTTTCCGTACTTTGACGCCATGGCGCACATCGGGTATACTTCCCGGTATATGTACCGCGACGGCTTTTCCGCCGAGATCACGGCGGAAAACTGCCGCGACGAGCTTGCGGCGATCTATGAAGCGCTCATCGCGCAGGGGCGCGGCATTGAGATCAATGTATCCGGCCTGCGCGTCGGCCACACGAGCAACCCGAACGCCTCGGCGCTCGCGCTCTATTACGATCTCGGCGGCGAGATCATCACGCTCGGCAGCGACGCCCACACGCCGGAGGATGCCTCCATCGGCATCCGCGAGGGCGCGGAGCTGCTGCGGACGATCGGCTTTCGGTATTACACGGTGTTCGAGCAGAGAAAGCCCACATTTCTATCGCTGGAATAAACAAAGGAGATAAACATCATGATCGTTATTGCATCTGACCACGGCGGCTACGCCCTCAAGCAGGAGCTGATGGCGCACCTGAAGGAAAAGGGCGTCGAGTTTGAGGATATCGGCACCTATTCCGAAGCGAGCTGCAACTATCCCGAATACGCCGAGCGCGCCGCGCGCGGCGTTGCGGAAGGGAAGTACGAAAAGGGTATCCTTGTCTGCGGCACGGGCATCGGCATGTCGCTCGCGGCGAACAAGATCCCCGGCATCCGCTGCGCGCTGCTGTCCGACTGCTTCAGCGCGGAGATGTGCCGCGCGCACAACAACGCGAACATGTGCGCGCTCGGCGGGCGTGTCACCGGCCCCGAGCTTGCCAAGCGCATGGTAGATCTCTTCCTCACGACGGAGTTTCTCGGCGGACGCCATGCTGACCGCGTGAATATGATCTCCGCACTCGAAAACCATGATCGTTAAGGGCCACCGCGTATACCGCGGCCGCCGCGGCGCGGGGCGCAGCGGCTCTCCGGTGCTGCTCACGATCCTCGTGCTCGTGATTCTGGGGCTGCTGCTCGCGTTCTCGCTGCTGCCGGAATACGTTGTCTACCACCGCGACGGTGTGGAGATGGTCGTGCCGATGCTGCAGGAGGATGGGAAGGGTTACACCGTGGAGGGCATTTCTGCCCCCGTGCCCTATACCGGCGACGCTTCGGCCACCATTCAGGTCGCCGAGCCGGATTATACCAACGTTTCGCTCGCAAGCAGCGCGGGGCTGCAGTATCTGACCGGATACTATGTCCCGTTCTCCAAGGTGAATGCCAACGGGCTGGAAACGGCGGTCAAGGAAGCCGAACGCAGCGGCGTGAAGGGTCTTGTGCTGGAAATGAAGGACGAAAGCGGCAAGCTCGCGTGGATGTCCGGCGTGGCGACGGCGTCGTCCAACGCCGCGAACAGCACCTGGGACCCGACGGCGTATCTGAGCGAGCTCAAGGCGCAGGGGTGGACCATCACGGCGGAGATCTGCTGCGCCGTGGACACGCTGCTCGCCTCGGCCAACCCGGACGTTGCGCTGCGCGACCGCACCGGCGCGCCCTATGTGGACGAGTCCGGCGGCTGGGTGGATCTCTGGAACCGCGATGTGCGCACGTATATCGAAGAGCTCTGCACCGACCTCATGGCGATGGGCGTGGATGAGATCATCCTCTCCCGTGTGGAGCATCCGTTCGCCGAGGTCATGTACACGCGCGAAATTGCCTCCAGTCTCAACCGCGAGGCGTTCTGCATGAATTTCTCCATCGCCGTGCGCGAAGCGATCGACAAGACGATGAAGGACAAAAACGTCCATCTGAGCGCGCGTGTGCTGCACGACGTGCTCACGACCGGTACCGACAACGGCCAGTCGATGGATAATTTCCTCAAGGTCTACGACCGGCTCGTCATCGAGACCGAGACCTACAGCGACGACGCGCCGCTCTTCACCGAAAAGAAGATCGACAGTACGCTGCGCTTTGTGCCGCAGATGACGTGGACGTTCGGCGGCGGCTCGTGGATCCTTGACCCGACCGTTGGCGCATCGAAATAACAAAGGAGGAAGCGCGCTTTGATCGAGCTTCTTGCGCGGCTGTTCATCCGAAACAGCCGCCATACGGACGATCCCCGCGTCCGCACCGCTTACGGCACGCTCTGCTCGGCGGTCGCCATCACGCTCAATATCCTGCTGGCGGCGGCCAAATTCGTCGTCGGCACGCTCGCCGGGTCGGTCTCGATCACGGCGGACGCGATGAACAACCTCTCTGACGTTGGCAGCGGCGCGCTCACGCTCGTCGGCTTCCGCCTGTCGGGGAAAAAGCCCGATCTCGAGCACCCGTTCGGCCACGGGCGGATCGAGTATGTGATGGGGCTCGTCATCGCGGGGCTCATCCTCTATGCCGGCGTCGACGCGCTGCGCGGCGCTGCCGGCAAGCTGCTGCACCCGGAGGCGATGGAGTTCACGTGGGCGGCGGTCGCGGTGCTTGTGCTCTCCATTCTCGTGAAAATTTATATGTCGGTGTTCTACCGGCGGATCGGACGGAAGATCGGCTCGACGGCCATGGAGATGTCCGGCGCGGACGCGCTCAACGACACGATCTCCACGGCGCTCACGCTCGTGTGCCTGCTCGTCTATAAATTTACGGGGCTGGATCTTGACGCTTACGCCGGTATCGTCGTGGCGGTACTGCTGCTCAAGACCGGGTACGAGGGCGGAAAGGAAACGCTCGGGCAGCTCCTCGGCCAGCGGCCGAGCGCGGAGCTCGCGGAAAAGGTGCGGCAGATCGTGCTGTCGTACCCGGAAGTTCTCGCCATCCACGATCTCGTTATCCATGACTACGGCCCCGGCCGCTGCCACGTCTCCCTCCATGCGGAGGTGGACGGCGAGGGGAACATTTATGAGCTGCACGAGGCGATCGACCGCGCAATGAGCGAGCTGGACCACAAGCTCGGCTGCTTCTCCGTCATCCACATGGATCCCGTGGACACGAAAAACGAGCGGCTGGCGGAGATGCGTGAGGAAACGGTGCAGCTTCTGCGGAGCATCGATCCCGTGCTCAGTCTGCACGATTTCCGCATGGTGCCGGGAAAGCACCGGACGAATCTCGTCTTTGACGTGCTTGTGCCGTTCGGGTATAAGCTCTCGGACGAGGACGTGCGCAAAGCCGTCCGCGCCGCCGTGGAGGAGCGCCACCCGGACTGCCGGTGCATCATCCAGATCGATAAATCCTATACATAACGCGAATTTCGCCGCAGGGCGTACAAAATCCGTGGTTTTGTACGCCCCGCGGCGTTGACAAGGCGCGAAAAACGTGGTAGAACAATAGACGCCGGGTAAACCGGCAGAATTCTTGAATCGCCAAACCAAATACGGCTTATCAAGAGTGGTGGAGGGAACGGCCCTGTGAAGCCCGACAACCTGTGCGTGAGCATAAGGTGCCAAATCCGTCGGCGGAAGTCGAAAGATAAGATTTTTTATCGCTCCGCCGTAAGCACGGGATCATCCCGGCCAGAGGCGCGGCGATATTTTTTTACATCAGGAGGAAACCATGGCAAACTATCTCTTCACATCCGAAAGCGTCACCGAAGGCCATCCCGATAAGATCTGCGATCAGATCTCCGACGCGGTGCTCGACGCCATTCTCGAAAAGGACCCCGACGGCCACGTTGCGTGTGAGTGCACTGCCACGACCGGCCTTGTTCTCGTCATGGGCGAGATCACCACGAGCTGCTACGTTGATATCCCGAAGATCGTGCGCGACGTCGTGCGCGACATCGGCTACGACCGCGCGAAGTTCGGCTTTGACTGCGAGACCTGCGCGGTGCTCACGTCCATCCACGAGCAGTCCGCCGATATCGCAATGGGCGTCAACGAATCGCTCGAGCGCAAGCAGGGCGGCGAGGGCGACGATCTCACCAACGGCGCCGGCGACCAGGGCATGATGTTCGGCTACGCCTGCGACGAAACGAGCGAGCTTATGCCGCTGCCCATCTCTCTCGCGCATAAAATGGCGCGCCGTCTGACCGAGGTGCGCAAGAACGGCACGCTCCACTATCTCCGCCCGGACGGCAAGACCCAGGTCACTGTGGAGTACGACAAGGATAACTGCCCCGTGCGCATCGACACGGTCGTC
>ERZ1106954.1337-NODE-1337-length-18730-cov-73.681017_pt1 | contig 18730 bp, 12 predicted proteins | sample MGYA00403678_ERZ1106954 | MGnify/ENA primary metagenome ERZ1106954 (study PRJEB35170, sample SAMEA104062445) | human gut metagenome | biome: human gut; feature: human-associated habitat; material: faeces | place: Denmark | collected 2012-08-20 ... | reverse complement strand
AGGACTTAACAAAAGTCAAAACAAAGGTCATGTTCAATCTGACCAAGCGGCAGCTGATCTGCTTCACGGGCGGAGCGCTTTTGGGCGTACCGCTGTTCTTTCTGCTCCGTGGCTCTGCCGGGAACAGCACAGCGGCCCTGTGCATGATGTTCGTGATGCTGCCCTTCTTTCTGCTGGCGATGTACGAAAAGCATGGCCAGCCGTTGGAAAAGATTGTGGGCAATATCATCCGCGTCACGGTGATCCGCCCCAGGCAGCGCCCCTACCGCACCAATAACTTCTATGCCGTGTTGCAGCGGCAGGCAAATCTCGACGAGGAGGTGTCACACATTGTTTACGGCAATCAAAAACTGGCTGCACCAGCTGTTCGGAAAAAACGAGGAAAAAGCTGTGCAGCCGGTCAAAACAAAGAAAAAGCTGTCCCGCGCCGACAGAAAGCAGATTGAAGCTGCCATTGCCCGCGCCAACCGCACGGACAAAAAGGAAAAATCCGCGCAGGACAGTATCCCTTATGAACGGATGTGGCCGGATGGTATCTGCCGGGTATCAGACGGTCACTACACAAAAACCATTCAATTTCAGGACATCAACTATCAGCTTTCACAGAACGAGGATAAAACCGCGATCTTCGAGGGCTGGTGCGATTTCCTCAACTACTTCGACAGCTCGATTCAGTTTGAGCTGTCTTTTTTGAACCTTGCAGCATCGGAGGAAACCTTTGCCCGCGCCATCAACATCCCCCTTCAAAGGGATGATTTTGACAGTATCCGGGTGGAGTACACCACCATGCTGCAAAACCAGCTGGCAAAGGGCAACAACGGCCTCATCAAAACCAAGTATCTCACCTTTGGCATTGACGCGGACAGCATCAAGGCGGCCAAGCCCCGTTTGGAGCGCATTGAGACCGACATTCTCAATAACTTCAAGCGGCTGGGCGTAGCGGCGGAAACGCTGGACGGAAAGGCGCGGCTTGCCCAGCTGCATGGTATCTTCCACATGGATGAGCAGCTGCCGTTCCGTTTTGAGTGGGACTGGCTCCCCACCAGCGGCCTGTCCACCAAGGACTTTATCGCCCCCAGCTCCTTTGAGTTCCGCACCGGTAGGCAGTTCCGCATGGGTAAAAAGTACGGAGCCGTCAGCTTCGTACAAATTTTGGCCCCAGAGTTGAATGACCGGATGCTGGCTGATTTTCTGGACATGGAAAGCTCGCTGATCGTCAGCCTTCACATCCAGTCGGTGGATCAGATCAAGGCCATCAAGACGGTCAAGCGGAAAATCACCGATCTGGATAAATCCAAAATTGAGGAACAGAAAAAAGCTGTCCGTGCCGGATATGACATGGACATCATCCCTTCGGACCTTGCCACTTATGGTGTCGAGGCCAAAAAGCTCTTGCAGGATTTGCAGAGCCGCAACGAGCGTATGTTCCTTGTGACCTTCCTGGTGCTGAACACGGCAGACAATCCCCGCCAGCTGGACAACAATGTGTTCCAAGCCAGCTCCATCGCGCAGAAATACAACTGCCAGCTGACCCGTCTGGACTTCCAGCAGGAAGAAGGGCTGATGAGCTGCCTGCCCCTGGGTATCAACCAGATTGAGATTCAGCGAGGACTGACCACCAGTTCCACGGCAATCTTTGTGCCCTTTACTACGCAGGAACTGTTCCAGAATGGGAAAGAAGCCCTGTACTACGGCATCAATGCTCTGTCAAACAACCTCATTATGGTGGACAGAAAGCTGCTGAAAAACCCCAACGGCCTGATTCTCGGTACGCCGGGTTCCGGCAAGTCCTTCAGCGCCAAGCGAGAGATCGCCAACAGTTTCCTGCTCACTTCGGATGATGTCATCATCTGCGACCCGGAGGCAGAGTACGCCCCTCTGGTGGAGCGTCTGCATGGGCAGGTCATTAAGATTTCGCCTACTTCCACCAACTACATCAACCCCATGGATTTGAACCTGGACTATTCGGACGATGAAAGCCCGCTGTCCCTCAAGTCCGACTTTATTCTCAGCTTGTGCGAGCTGATTGTGGGCGGCAAGGAGGGCTTGCAGCCGGTGCAGAAAACCATCATCGACCGCTGTGTGCGGCTGGTCTATCAGGACTATCTGAACGACCCGCACCCGGAGAATATGCCCATTCTGGAGGATCTGTATAACCTCTTGCGGGAGCAGGACGAAAAGGAAGCGCAGTACATCGCCACAGCGCTGGAAATCTATGTAACCGGCTCCCTCAATGTGTTCAACCACCAGAGCAATGTGGACATCAACAACCGCATTGTCTGCTATGACATCAAGGAGCTGGGCAAGCAGCTGAAGAAAATCGGGATGCTGGTGGTGCAGGATCAGGTGTGGAACCGCGTCACCATCAACCGCGCCGCCCATAAGTCCACCCGTTACTACATCGACGAGATGCACCTGCTGCTGAAAGAGGAACAGACCGCCGCTTATACGGTGGAAATCTGGAAGCGATTCCGTAAATGGGGCGGCATCCCGACCGGTATCACGCAGAACGTCAAAGACCTTTTGAGCAGCCGCGAGGTGGAGAACATCTTTGAAAACTCCGACTTCGTGTATATGCTCAACCAGGCGGGCGGAGACCGGCAGATTCTTGCCAAACAGCTGGGCATTTCCCCGCACCAGCTTTCCTATGTGACCCACTCCGGCGAGGGCGAAGGACTGCTGTTCTACGGCTCCACCATCCTGCCCTTCGTGGACCACTTCCCGAAAAACACCGAACTCTATGCCATAATGACCACCAAACCGTTGGACTTAAAAAAGGAGGATGAACAGCATGACAAAGAAAGAAATTGAAAAAGGCGCAGGTCTGCTTTTGGCCGCTGTCAGCGGCTGTGAGCAGATGGTGGAACTGCTTCGCGCCGCCGTCCATTACTGCTATGAGCAGGAAAAGACAGCAAAAAATCTCACGCCCAAGGGCTATGCCGGATTTACCCGGATTCACCATATCTGGACAGAGGGCATACCGGATGTTCCCAAGCTGTTTATAGGCAGCCCGATTCAAGATCGGGACATGGCAAGAGGAACCCTGATGGCGATTTTCCTGTCCACAACGGTCTTTCCGGCAGAAACCATTCAGATTCCGGTTTATGCGGAAACCTGCGTTCTGCTGGATGACCTGATGGCGGGTGGCTGGTATGCGTAAGGAACCGCGCCTGCACTTTACAGACGAGGAACGCGCTGACCCGGCGCTGGAAAAGCCCATCCGCAAGGCTGACCGGGCCGCCGCCAAAGCAGACAAGGCGCAGGCGAAAATCCGAAAAAAGCAGGTGCGGCAAAAGACGGTGGACCCTAAGACCGGCAAAGTGACCACCAAGCTGGTGCTGGAGGACAAGAAGAAGCCGCCCTCCAAGCTGTCCCATGCGGTCCGGGATGCTCCGGGAGATGCGGCGCTGGGGAAACTCCATAAGGAAATCCGGGAGACCGAGCAGGACAATGTGGGCGTGGAGAGCGCCCACAGGTCTGAGGAAACCGCAGAGACCGGCGTTAGGCTGGTCCGGGAAGGCTACCGCAGCCACAAGCTGAAGCCATACCGCAAGGCGGCACAGGCGGAACAAAAGCTGGAAAAGGCCAATGTAAACGCCCTGTATCAGAAGTCCCTGCGGGAAAATCCCCAGCTTGCCAGCAACCCCATTTCCCGCTGGCAGCAAAAACAGGCCATCAAAAAGGAATACGCCGCCGCCAAGCGCGCCGGAAACACCGCCGGAGGAACTGCCAAAACTGCCAGCAAGACTGCAAAAACCGTTAAGGAAAAGGCACAGCAGGCCGGAGCATTTATTATGCGCCATAAAAAAGGCTTTTTGCTTGTAGGCGCGATTTTTCTTCTCATCTGCCTGTTGCTCAACACCATGTCCTCCTGCTCCATGATGGCGCAGAGCATCGGTTCTGCCATTTCCGGCTCCACCTATCCGTCGGATGACCCGGAGCTGGTGGCGGTGGAGGCGGACTACGCTGCCAAGGAAGCGGCGCTGCAAGCCGAAATCGACAACATCGAAAGCAGCCATCCGGGATATGACGAATACCGTTATGACCTGGATATGATCGGGCATGACCCCCATGAGCTGGCGGCGTTTCTCTCCGCCGTCTTGCAGGGGTACACTCAGTCCAGCGCCCAGGGCGAACTGGAGCGCGTGTTTTCCGCCCAATATACCCTGACGCTCACCGAGGAAATCCAGATTCGCACCTATACGGACGAGGATGGCGACACCCACGAATACGAATACCGGATTCTTCATGTCAAGCTGGAGAGCCGCCCCATTTCCTCTCTTGCCACAGAGCTTTTGACCCCGGAGCAGCTGGAAATGTATCAGGTGTACCGGCAGACGTTGGGCAACAAGCCGCTGATCTTCGGCGGCGGCTCCACAAATACCAGTGAATCCGAGAGTTTGGACGGTGTGGAGTTTGTAAACGGCACACGCCCCGGCAACCCGGAGCTGGTGGAACTGGCCAAACGTCAGGTGGGAAATGTGGGCGGGCAGCCCTACTGGAGCTGGTACGGCTTCAATTCCCGTGTGGAATGGTGCGCCTGCTTTGTATCCTGGTGCTATGGGCAGATGGGATTATCCGAGCCGCGCTTTGCCGCCTGCCAGTCCCAGGGCATCCCGTGGTTCCAGTCCCATGGACAATGGGGCGCACGGGGCTATGACAACCTCGCCCCCGGCGACGCCATCTTCTTCGATTGGGATCTGGACGGCAGCGCCGACCATGTGGGCATCGTCATCGGCACAGACGGCAGCCGGGTCTATACCGTAGAGGGAAACAGCGGCGATGCCTGCAAAATCAGAAGCTACGATGTGAACTACGAGTGCATCAAGGGCTACGGCCTGATGAACTGGTGACAAATCTTTTGATAAGGAGTGATTGATTATGGCTACGAAAATCGAACGCATTGGCCGGGAAATTATGAAAACCCGTGAGAAAATCGCAGAGTATCAGGAAAAGCTGAAAGCGCTGGAAGCGCAGAAAACCGAAGCGGAAAATCTGGAGATCGTCCAGATGGTGCGCGCTATGCGTATGACCCCGGAGCAGTTAAGCGCCATGCTGTCCGGCGGCACACTCCCCGGTATGGATGCTCATGAAGAACAGGAGGACACCGCCCATGAAGAATAAGAGAATTTTTAAGACCCTTTCCGCCCTCTGCGCCGCACTGGTGCTGATGGGCGGTTTTTCTGTCACCGCTTTTGCTCAAGGGCCGGAGCAGCCCCCGGCGGAGGATGCCACCAACGATACCAATGTGGTGGAAGAAACTGAGGACAGTCCTGCCCTGACCCCGGAGGGCAACGCTGCCCTGGTGGATGATTTCGGCGGCAACAAGCAGCTCATCACCGTCACCACAAAATCCGGCAATTATTTCTACATCCTCATTGACCGTGCCAACGAGGACAAGGAAACCGCCGTCCATTTCTTAAATCAGGTGGATGAAGCCGACCTGATGGCGCTGATGGAGGACGGGCAATCCGCCGAGAAACCGCCCGCTGTCTGCAACTGCACGGAAAAATGCGAAGCCGGTGCGGTCAACACCAAGTGCGAGGTGTGCAGTACGGACATGACCGGCTGTACCGGCAAGAAGCCGGAACCGCCAAAGGAACCCACGGAACCGGAGAAAAAAGAACCCGCAGGGTTAAATCCGGCTGTCCTGCTGCTGGTGCTGGCTGTGATGGGCGGCGCTGCCTTTGCCTACTTCAAATTTATTAAGGGTAAAGCCAACCATAAAAACAACAGCAATCCAGACGATTATGACTATGAGGACGGCGAGGAACTGCCGGATGAGGAAGAAACTGAACTGGAGGACGAGGAATCGGGCGAGCTGGACGCTGACAGGGGCGGCGATGAGGAAAGTGAGGATGAGACCCCATGACCCGGTTCACCGACAGCCCCTATGAACGCATGATGACACGCAGGCCGGAGGGCGGGAAGGAAACTTCCCGTCCTCCTTCTTTACCCAAAAGCCACCCCTGTTATGGCTGCGGGAATTATGGGCAGCCCTGCGTGGGAGTCTGCCATCGTGAGATGGAACGATGGCTCAAAGAAAGGAAACGAAAAAAATGAGTATTCTGATTACATTTATCAAGCTGCTTGCGGTTTTTGACCTGCTGGTGATCGCCGTGTATTTTGGCAGCGACATTCTCTCAACTGTGTGGAGCAAATTTCGGAAAAAGCCCACACGGGAGGAACCTTTTGATTTCTCCCTGGATGCCGCAGCGGTTCCCCTGTCCATAGATTCCATTCGTCAGCTTTATTCAGGCGACGCAGCGGATTTTGTGGAAGAAACGCTCCTGCCGGATGCTGCGCAGACAATGGCAGTTTTGACAGACCGGGAACAGACAGCCGCCCGCCTGCTCTTATCCGCACTGGTAGGCTTTCTGGCAGAAGAAGCCCCAATGGATGAACGGAGCTTCCCTATGGTGATGGAACTTCTGAACTGCATGGAGGGAGAAAAAGAGGACGGCTGCCAGGACCCGGTGGATATTTTGTTTGAGGAAACCGTCCGCCGTACCCGCCGCCATGAGGAATATTACAGCAATTATCAACGCTACCGATTGCTGCAGGTGGACAAAACCCGTGTCATTCTGGCCTGCCGTATCCTTATCAACGATTTGCTGGGAAAGCTGTACCGCTATGACTACCGGTTCGGCTATGACCTGCTGCTGGATGAGGAAAACAGCATTGAGAAAAAACTGCACACGCCTGTGCGGGAAGAATGGGAGGATGAAGATGATGAAACTTGTGATTGCTGAAAAACCGTCTGTTGCACAAAGTCTGGCCGCCGTGATCGGCGCAACCGTCCGTAAAGACGGGTATCTGGAGGGTAACGGCTGGCGGGTCAGCTGGTGCGTGGGTCATCTGGCCGGGCTGGCCGATGCCGATGTATATAACCCGGACTACGCTAAGTGGCGTTATGACGATCTGCCCATCCTGCCGGAACACTGGCAGATGGTGGTGGGTAAAGACAAGAAGAAACAGTTTGCTGTGCTGAAACAGCTGATGAACGCCCCGGATGTGACGGAGGTGGTAAATGCCTGCGATGCCGGACGCGAGGGTGAGCTGATCTTCCGCAGCGTCTATGAGCTGGCAGACTGTCAAAAGCCTATGAAAAGGCTCTGGATTTCTTCGATGGAGGATTCCGCTATTCGGGAGGGCTTTGCGAACCTGCGCCCCGGTGCGGACTATGACGGCTTGCGCCAAGCTGCTCTCTGCCGTGCCAAGGCGGACTGGCTGGTTGGTATCAACGCCACAAGACTGTTTTCGGTGCTGTACCACCGCACTTTGAATATTGGGCGCGTCATGTCCCCGACGCTGGCCCTCATCGTCCAGCGGGAAGCCGAGATCGACACCTTCAAGCCGGTTCCGTTTTATATGGTAGCCCTGGAGTTACCTGAGTTTTCCGTTTCCGGGGAACGCATGGCGGACAAGGCTGCTGCCGAGCAGCTGAAAGCCGCCTGCCAGAGTGCGGATGTGACGGTCAAAAAGGTGGAATGCCGCGACAAATCGGAAAAGCCGCCCGCCCTCTATGACCTGACTACCCTCCAACGGGATGCCAACCGATTGTTGGGATATACGGCCCAGCAAACCCTGGACTACCTCCAAAATCTGTACGAAAAGAAGCTCTGCACCTATCCCCGCACGGACAGCCGCTATCTGACTTCGGATATGGCGGAGGGATTGCCGGTGCTGGTCAATCTGGTTGCCAACGCCATGCCGTTTCGCAAAGGGATCGCCATTTCCTGTGATGCCGGTGCGGTCATCAACGACAAAAAAGTGACCGACCACCATGCAGTGATCCCTACCCGCAATCTCCAAAACGCTGACCTGTCCGGCCTGCCGGTTGGCGAAAAGGCGGTGCTGGAGCTGGTAGCACAACGCCTGCTGTGCGCGGTGGCGGAACCGCATACTTACTCAGAAACTGCTGTCACCGTGGAGTGTGCCGGTGCAGAGTTTACCGCCAAGGGCAAAACGGTGAAACGCCCCGGCTGGCGGGCGCTGGACACTGCCTACCGTTCTGCGCTGAAAAATGCGGAGCCGGAAGCTGAGGACAAGGCTCTGCCTGAATTAACCGAAGGTCAGACGCTGCCCCTTTCCGGCGCTGCCGTCAAGGAGGGCAAAACCAGCCCGCCCAAACATTTCACCGAGGATACGCTGCTTTCTGCGATGGAAACTGCCGGCTCAAAGGAAATGCCGGACGATGCCGAGCGCAAAGGGCTTGGCACTCCCGCCACACGCGCCGGGATTCTGGAAAAGCTGGTGTCCACCGGCTTTTTGGAGCGCAAAAAGAGTAAGAAAGCTGTGCAGCTCATGCCATCCAAAGATGCGGTGTCCCTGATCACCGTGCTGCCGGAACAGCTGCAATCGCCCCTGCTGACCGCTGAATGGGAACACCGTTTAAGCGAGATCGAGCGCGGCGAGCTGTCCCCGGAGGACTTCATGGGTGGGATCTGTGCCATGCTCCGGGAGTTGGTGGGAACCTATCAGGTCATCAAGGGGACTGAGTACCTGTTCACGCCGCCCCGCGAAGTGGTGGGCAAATGCCCCCGCTGCGGCGGTGATGTGGCGGAACTGCAAAAAGGGTTCTTCTGCCAGACAGAATCCTGCAAATTTGCCATCTGGAAAAACAACAAATGGTGGGCCACCAAGAAAAAACAGCCTACCAAGGCACTGGTGACAGCGCTGCTCAAGGATGGCCGCGCAAGGATCACCGGCTGCTATTCCGAAAAGACCGGCAAGACCTATGATGCCACGGTGGTTCTGGAGGACGATGGGCGGTACGCCAACTTCAAGCTGGAATTTGACCGGCAGAAAGGCGGTGCAAAATGAAGCTCTCCCTTTATGAACAGGAAACCATTCTCCTCTACAATCAGGCCGAGGACACCGCCGAAGTTTATACCCATGACCGAAAACTGATGGAGAAGCTGACCCGCCTTTCCAAAAAGCACCCGGAACAGGTCTGCAAAAAGGATAAGCACAATTTTACAGTCCCCAAACGATGTGTGTCCGTTCGGGAGCCATACAGCGCAGAACGCCGCAAAGCTGCCAGTGAGCGGGCCAAGGCTGCCGGGTACAGGCCGCCCATCCCCAAACTGAAAGCTGATTGACGATGGGCGCAAATGTATTTGAGACGGTCAAGCAGTCTGTCACCATTCGGGAAGCCGCAGAACGATATGGGATTGAGGTCAAAAGGGGCGGCATGGCCTGCTGTCCCTTCCACGATGACAAAAATCCCAGCATGAAGTTGAACGAAGAATATTTCTACTGTTTCGGCTGCGGAGCCACCGGCGATGTGATAGACCTGACCGCCCGGCTCTACAACCTGTCCCCCAAAGAAGCCGCCGAGAAGCTGGCGCAGGATTTTGGCCTGATCTATGACAGTCAGGCCCCGCCCCGCAGGAACTATGTTCACCAGAAAACCGAGGCACGGAAGTTTCGGGAGGACCGGCAGCGCTGTTATCGCTTACTGTCCGATTACTACTATCTGCTGAAAAAATGGGAAGCCGACCGTTCTCCCAGGACACCGGAGGAAGAACCGCACCCCCGCTTTGTGGAAGCAATCCAGAAGAAACCCTATGTAGACTACCTGCTGGACCTTTTTCTTTATGAAAGTGAAGAAGAACAAAAGGCATGGATTGCAGAACACACAGCAGAAATCACACACTTGGAAAGGAGATTGAAAATCATGGCTGAGAATAAACCCACCAACCGGGAACGGTTGCAGGAAATCACGGCGGGTATCGAACAGGGCATCAAGGAGCTGTTCGAGAGCGAAAAGTATATGCGCTATCTGTCCGTCATGTCCAAGTTTCACCGTTATTCGGTGAACAACACCATGCTCATCTATATGCAGAAGCCGGAAGCTACGCTGGTGGCTGGGTTCAACAAGTGGAAAAACCAGTTTGAGCGCCATGTGAAAAAGGGTGAGCATGGCATCACCATCATCGCCCCCACGCCCTACAAAAAGAAAATCGAGGAAATGAAGCGCGACCCGGACACCCATGCCCCCATTCTGGATGCAGACGGTAAGGCGGTCATGGAGGAAAAAGAAATTGAAATCCCCATGTTTCGCCCAGTTAAGGTGTTTGATGTGAGCCAGACCGATGGCAAGCCCCTGCCGGAGCTGTCCTCCAGCCTTTCGGGGACTGTGCCGCACTATGAAGCATTTCTGGAAGCCCTGCGGCACTCTGCCCCGGTTCCTATTGAGTTTGAGCCGATGGCCGCCAACATGGACGGCTATTTTTCCCCCGACCAGCAGCGCATCGCCATCCGAGAAGGCATGAGCGAGGTACAGACCGTTTCTGCCACTGTCCATGAAATTGCACACAGTAAGCTCCATAATCAGAAAAAGATTCAGATTGACAATGACGAGCAATATCAGGAGGTGGAGTTATTTGAGAAACCCGCCCTGTTTTCCAACGGGCGTATTTCCCGTGATGATCTGCCCGAAGGCGTTTATTGCTATGACCTGCGCGGTTCGGATGACGACCCCGGTTCCCCAATTTGTGTTGAGGAAAGAGTGGTGGTGAACCACGCTGGTTCTGTTATTTTGACTGCTCCGTTAGAATTTCCAGAAGAAGGCAGGCTGTATTTTACAGATGAAACCGGACTGAATTTTAACGGCGGTATGCTTACCCTCTCGCAGTTTTTGCAGGAACAGAAAAAAGACCGTCGCACAGAAGAAGTCGAAGCGGAAAGCATTTCCTATGCGGTCTGCCAGTATTTTGGCATCCAGACCGAGGAAAACAGTTTCGGTTACATCGCTTCCTGGTCCAAGGGCAAGGAGCTGAAGGAGCTGCGAGCCAGTCTGGAGACCATCAACAAGACTTCCTGTGAGCTGATTAACGACATCGAGCGCCACTACAAGGAAATCTGTAAGGAGCGCGGCATTGACCTGACCGCCAAACAGGAGCCGGAACAGGCGGATATACCGCAGGAAGCCCTGTTTCTTCTGAACGATGCCACCTATCTGCATATTCAGCCGTGCGATACCGGCTGGGACTATACCCTCTATGACAAGGAAACCATGAAAGAACTGGACGGCGGCCAGCTGGATGCCCCGAAACTGTCCCGTTCCGCCGCTGTCCAGCAGATCTGTGAGGAGCTGGAACTGGAAAATCCGTCTGTTCAGGATGCCCCGCTGTCCATGATTGAGACCTTGCAGGATGCCGCCTGTCAGCAAATGCAGGAACAGGTCAGCCAGCAGACCGCAGAAGCAACCGCCACCCAGCTGCCGGATGCTCAGGAACAGTCTTTGGATGAGTACCCCATGCCCGACAGCGAGGTATCTGTTTCGGATATGCAGGAATACGGCTACTTTTACGATGGGATGCTGCCTATCACCAGAGAACGGGCGCTGGAACTGGACGCTGCCGGTCTGACCGTCTATGTCCTCCATGAAGATAACACGGAGAGCATGGTGTTTGACACCGAAGAAATCATGGAGCATGGCGGGCTTTTCGGCGTGGAACACGAGGAATGGGAGCAAAGTCCACAATTCCATGAAAAGGTGTTGGAACGGCAGGACCGGCAGCTGGAACGGGAGCAGGCGTTCCTCTCCCATGAGGGCTGCTGCTTTGCCATTTATCAGGTGAGCCGGGACGATCCGAAGAATGTGCGGTTTATGAATCTGGACTGGCTGCAATCGCACAATCTGGCCGTGGACCGAAGTAATTATGACCTGATCTACACCGCCCCGCTGAACGGTTCCGGCAGCACTATGGAGCAGCTGGAAACGCTGTATGAACAGTTCAACCTGAAAAAGCCTGTGGATTTTCACAGCCCGTCCCTGAGCGTCAGCGACATCGTTGCCATCAAGCAGGACGGTAAGGTATCCTGTCATTACTGCGACAGCGTTGGTTTCACCGAGATTCCCGGATTCCTGCCGGACAATCCGCTGAAAAATGCGGAAATGATGCTGGAGGATGACTACGGCATGATCGACGGCATCATCAACAACGGCCCAAAAGAGCCGACCGTGGCGCAGCTGGAACAGCAGGCCCGCAGCGGCCAGCCAATCTCTCTCATGGATTTAGCGGAAGCTGTCCACCGGGAGGAACGGGACAAGAAAAAGTCCGTCATGGAGCAGCTGAAAAGCCAGCCCCGGACGGAACACAAAAAGACAGCGCCTAAAAAGAGCGCGGAAAGGGAGCTTTGATATGGGAAACTTTACTTTTGAAGAAATGAACCTGATGTGCATTTACAACACCGGCAGCCGCACCGGGCTGATGGAGGCTCTGACCGAGATGCGCGGCGAACTTTCGCCGGAGGAAACGGAACTGAGGGAACTGACCGACAGCGCCCTGATGAAGCTCCAGGCTATGAGCGACGCCGAGTTTGCCCAGCTGGAACTGTACCCGGATTTTGATGAATAAGCATTTCATAAACACCCAACGGGGCGGCGTAAAATGCCGCCCCATTTCCATTTAACACGAAGGGAGGACAACAACCATGCCATCCAAAACAGAATTTTACCGGCAGATGGCCGACCATGTGGCGACCCAGCTCACGGGGAGCTGGCAGGAATGGGCGGGATTTCTCACCACCGCCGCCCGCCTTTACAAGTATCCGTTCCATGAGCAACTGCTGATCTATGCCCAACGCCCCGACGCTACCGCCTGTGCGGAGTATGATTTATGGAATGAAAAAATGGGCCGCTATGTGCGCCGTGGCTCCAAGGGTATCGCCCTGGTGGACGATTCCGGTGATAAACCCCGTTTGCGCTATGTGTTCGACATCACGGACACCGGGACCCGCGAACATTCCCGCACCCCCTGGCTGTGGAAGCTGGAGGAACAGCACATCGGGCCTGTGTCGGCCATGCTGGAGCGCACCTATGATGTTTCTGGTGATGACCTTGCCGGACAGCTCACGGAGGTAGCCGGAAAACTGGCTGAGGAATACTGGACGGAGCATCGTCAGGACTTTCTCTATATCGTTGACGATTCCTTTTTAGAGGAATATGATGAATTTAACATCGAAGTACAGTTTAAGGCAGCCGCCACCGTCAGCATTTCCTACGCCCTGATGTCTCGCTGCGGATTGGAGCCGGAACGCTATTTTACCCATGAGGACTTTATGGCGATTTTCGACTTCAACACCCCTGCTACCATCGGCGCACTGGGAACGGCGGTCAGCCAGATCAATCAACAGGTGCTGCGGCAGATCGGCGTTACCATCCGAAATGCCGAGCGTGAGGCCATCAAAGAAAGGAGACCCCAAAATGAAGAATCCCATGAACTACATCCAGAACGGAGATTATCTGATTCCCGACCTGAAGCTGAGCCAGCAGCCAGAGAAGCCCCTGGGCAAGTACGGAAGGATGAGGAAAACCTACCTCAAGGAACACCGTCCCATCCTATACAACCAGCTGCTGATGAGCGAGAAGCTGTACCCGCACCTTCTGGAGATCGACGAGACCGCCCAGAGCAGACTGGAGCAGATGATGCCCAAGCTGGCGAAAGACGCGGGCGCGACGGAGCAGCTGAAAGCCAACGATCCGATGCGCTGGGTGGGCCTGATGAACACCTGCAAGGCACAGGCGGAGGAAATCCTGATGGCGGAGCTTATTCACAGCTGAGTTTCTTCCTCTCCGAAAACGAACAAATCCGAATCATAGATGAAGCAGAGAATGTGAAAACATCCTCTGCTTTTTCTTTTGCCCAGGCGGATATTGACCATGTGCTGCGGCTGGGCGGCAACACGGACCGCCAAAGGGAGCGTGTGGTTGCAGCCTTTGAAAAGCAGAAAACTACCGCTGAGATTGCCGAGATACTGAAAACGCTCTATCACGGCGGCAACGGGATCGGCAGCGTCACCGCATGGTATGCCGAGGACGGTATCCATCTTTCCCACGGCAAAACAGCCCGTTACGACAAGTCCGCCCAGGTCATTTCCTGGGAGAGCGCCGCCGAGCGTATCGGGGAGCTTTTGGAGAGCGGCCAGTTTGCCACCAATGTGGAGCTGACCGAGGCAGCGGGCTATGAACGCTCCCTCCTTGCGGAAAAACTTTGGCATCTGTACCACGATTTCAGCGATAAAGCCAGAGAAGCCGGGTATCTGTCCTGTCTGTCCGTTATTCAGAGGACCGGGTTTCCGGAAGAAACCGCATGGCTTGCCGAGCAACTGAACCGCCCGGAGTTCCGCCAGACCCTTGCGGAAGAATATGCTGCCTTCTGGACGGCCTACCAGCAGGACCGGGAGTTGCTGCGCTTCCACTACCACAAACCGAGAGAGATTTGGGAAAACCTGAAAGACCTGTCCCTGTCCCGCAGGACTTTTTCTTCGGACCTTTCCCAAGTGCCAACCGTCCAGCACTTCATTACCGAGGATGAGATCGACGCCGCCATGACCAACGGCAGCAGCTTTGCGGGCGGTAAAGGCCGTATCTTCGTATTTTTCCAGGGGAACCACACCGATAAAGAGAAGGTGGATTTCCTCAAACGCGAATACGGCATTGGTGGGCGTTCCCACGCTCTCTCCGGTGCAACATACAGCGGCGAAGATCACGACGGGAAGGGACTGCATTATAAAAAGCAGGACTGCCCGGACGTCAACTTCACTTGGGAAAAGGTGTCCAAGCGGATCACCGAACTGATTCGGAAAGGCCGTTACCTCACCGAGCAGGAACAGGCTGAGTATGACAAAATTCGGGAGGAAAAGGCGCTGGCGGAGGAAGATGCCCTACAAGCCCAGCAGCCCACCCCGGAGATATGGGAATACAACGGGGTCAAAGAGCGTCACCCGGATGATATGGTTTTGTATCAGATGGGCGATTTCTTTGAGCTGTACGGCGAGGATGCCAAAACCGCCGCTGCGGAGCTGGGATTCAACCTTACTACCCGCGCTATCCCCGGTGGTGGCCGTGTGGAAATGTGCGGCTTTCCGGCAAACCGGCTGGAACAGGTTGTGGAACAGCTGCGGGATCAGCATGATGTGACCATTTCCGCTGTCCCGGAGGGCGGCAAGGAGCGTCAGGAATATTCCATGCCCTCCATCGACCATGAGACGGAACAGCACATCAATGCTCAGGAAGCAGAGTTTGGCGCAGATGGGACCAGCGTATTCCGGGATACAGAGCCGGAACAGGCAACCCCCACGATTCGGGAACTGCATGAGAAATACAAGCCCATCGTGATGGAAGCTGTTACCCAGGACACCAGATACCGCAACGCCTGCGGTCACAGCGACCATGAAAATGCTGTCATCGAGGGCAATGCTGCCATCCGCCGTGCCGTTCTCGGCTCCGGTGATTTGGAGCTGATTCGGCTCTATTCCGATGTGCCGGAGTTCCGCCAACGGCTGCACCGGGAAGTAATTGACGAAACCTACCCACGGCTCCATGAAATACTGCGTCCTCTCTCGCAGGATGACATTGACGATGCCATCCGCGCATGGAACGGCGATATTCAGAGCAAACACGCCGTTGTCCGCTACATGGAACAGCATGGACGGGAAAAAGATACCGCCGCATGGCTGGCCCATGAGTTTAATGGTGGCGACGGCAAAACCCCGTTTTCGGTTCGCCCGGAAAGCCCCGAAAGAACGGTGCTGCCCTGGCCCAAGGCACAGCGCCGGATTGCACAGCTCATCAAGGAGGATCGGTTTTATACCGAAGCAGAACAGGACCGGTTCGACAACATCGACCCCATCGCCATCCGGGAGGCGCTGGCCGAGCGCGGTATTGTGAATGGCGAGCTGGTGGACGAAGAAAAGCTGGACAATGACCCGTTCATCCAGCGCGTGATGGCGGATGTGGAGCAGATTGCCGCTGAAGAACAGAAGCAGTCGAACCAATCGCTTTCCGATGCCGAGTATGTCCGTCACAACCTAATTCCCGGCGAGACCACCTTTGCATTGGATGGGCGCACTTTCCGGGTCAGCAAGCTGGAGCCGGATATTGGCCGGGTGGAACTTCAAGATGTGACCTTTGCAAATGCGGTGGGATTCCCCATCTTCCGGGTGGAGCCGATTTCAGTCATTCGTCAGCATTTGGAGCAGAAGCCGGAACCTGCACAGCCCGGTTTTACCACTGAGCCGGTGACAGTTTATCCCGGTGACAAGAACCATCTGCCTTATGATGTGGTTGTCCAGACCTTGCGAACCAATGAGCCAGAGCCGCCTGCACCTGCCGCTGAGCCGGAAAAAACTCTGGATGAAGTGCTGGACGAACACCCCGTTTCCATTCAGGTAAACGGCGAGTGGCAGACCTTCCCCAATGCCAGAGCCGCCGAGGAAGCCGCTTACGGGGAATACAAGGACAACCTGCGCCGCACCGCTGAGAATTTCCGTATCACCGACGACCACCTGGGTGAAGGCGGTCCGAAAGCCAAGTTCCATGCAAATGTTAATGCCATTCGTTTGCTGAAAGAGCTGGAAGCTGCCGGACAGCAGGCAAGCCCCGAACAGCAGGAGGTTCTTTCTCAATATGTGGGCTGGGGCGGTCTGGCCGACGCCTTTGACCCGGAGAAGCCCGCATGGGCTGCGGAATATACCCAGCTGAAAGAGCTGCTGACCCCGGAAGAATATACTGCCGCCAGAGGTTCCACCCTCAACGCGCACTACACCAGTCCCACGGTAATCCGGGCCATCTATGAGACCGTGGGCCGCATGGGATTTGAGACCGGCAACATCCTGGAGCCGTCCTGCGGTGTGGGCAATTTCTTCGGTATGCTGCCGGAGGAAATGCGAAACAGCCGTCTGTACGGAGTGGAGCTGGATTCCATCAGTGGACGGATTGCAAAGCAGCTCTACCCCAAGGCCGACATCACCGTGGCCGGGTTTGAGACCACCGACAGGCGAGATTTCTATGACCTTGCCATTGGTAATGTGCCTTTCGGCCAGTATCAGGTTCGAGATAAAGCCTATGACAAGCTGAATTTCAGCATCCACAACTACTTTTTCGCCAAAGCACTCGACCAGGTGCGTCCCGGCGGCGTGGTGGCCTTTGTCACCAGCCGCTATACGATGGACGCCAAGGATTCCACCGTGCGCCGGTATCTTGCTCAACGTGCCGAGCTGCTGGGAGCCATCCGTCTGCCCAATGACGCTTTCAAGAAAAACGCTGGTACAGAGGTCGTTTCGGACATCATTTTCCTGCAAAAGCGTGACCGTCCGTTGGACATCGTGCCGGAGTGGACGCAGACCGGACAGACGCAGGATGGATTTGCCATTAACCGCTACTTCCTGGACCACCCGGAAATGGTGCTGGGCCGACAGGAACCGGAAAGCACCGCCCATGGCATGGACTACACCGTGAATCCCATTGAGGGGCTGGAGCTTGCCGATCAGCTGCATGATGCCGTGAAGTACATTCGCGGCACTTACCAGGAGGCCGAGCTGCCGGAGCTGGGTGAGGGCGAAGCCATCGACACCTCCATTCCTGCCGACCCCAATGTGAAAAATTACTCCTACACCGTGGTGGACGGCGCTGTATATTTCCGTGAAAACAGCCGCATGGTGCGCCCTGACCTGAATGCCACAGCAGAAGCCCGCGTAAAAGGTCTTGTGGGACTGCGAGATTGTGTGCAGGAACTGATCGACCTTCAGATGGATGCAGCGGTTCCAGACAGCACCATTACCCAAAAACAGGCGGAACTGAACCGGCTCTATGACAGCTTTTCCGCAAAATATGGTCTTATCAATGACCGGGCGAACCGTCTGGCCTATGCAGACGATTCTTCCTATTACCTGCTCTGCGCGCTGGAAGTCATTGACGAGGACGGCAGGCTGGAGCGTAAAGCGGATATGTTCACCAAGCGCACCATCAAGCCACACAAGGCGGTGGACACCGTGGATACCGCCAGTGAAGCCCTTGCCGTCTCCATCGCGGAGAAAGCCTGTGTGGATATGGCGTATATGTCGAAGCTAACCGGCAAGACCAGCGACGAACTGGCCGCCGAGCTGCAAGGCGTGATCTTTCGTGTACCGGGACAGCTGGAGCAGGACGGAACGCCCCATTATGTGACTGCTGATGAATACCTCTCCGGCAATGTACGCCGAAAACTGCGTCAGGCGCAGCGGGCGGCACAGCAGGACCCGGTTTATGCAGTCAATGTGGAAGCTCTTATCGCCGCCCAGCCCAAAGACCTGGATGCGTCGGAAATCGAGGTGCGCCTGGGCGCGACCTGGATCGACAAAGAGTACATCCAGCAGTTTATGTATGAGACCTTTGATACCCCGTTTTATATGCAGCGGAATATCCAGGTCAACTACACCCCGTTTACGGCGGAGTGGCAGATCACCGGCAAAAGCTCCATCAGTCAGAACAATGTGGCCGCCTATACCACCTATGGAACCAGCCGTGCCAACGCCTACAAGATTTTGGAGGATTCCTTAAACCTGCGGGATGTCCGTATCTACGACACCATAGAGGACGCAGACGGCAAAGAGCGCCGGGTGCTGAACGCCAAGGAAACCACGCTGGCAGCCCAAAAGCAGCAGGCTATCCGGGATGCTTTCAAGGACTGGATTTGGAAAGACCCGGAGCGCCGTCAAGCTCTGGTGCGCCAGTACAACGAGGAAATGAACTCCACCCGCCCCCGCGAGTATGACGGCAGCCATATTGTTTTTGGCGGCATGAACCCGTCCATTACCCTGCGGGAGCATCAGCTGAACGCCATTGCCCATGTGATGTACGGCGGCAATACGCTGCTGGCGCACGAAGTAGGCGCGGGCAAAAGTGCGACACGTTCGTAACTGAAAAGGTTACGCACAAGTCAGCTAACAATAGAAT
>ERZ1106954.1326-NODE-1326-length-18830-cov-15.613795_pt1 | contig 18830 bp, 18 predicted proteins | sample MGYA00403678_ERZ1106954 | MGnify/ENA primary metagenome ERZ1106954 (study PRJEB35170, sample SAMEA104062445) | human gut metagenome | biome: human gut; feature: human-associated habitat; material: faeces | place: Denmark | collected 2012-08-20 ... | reverse complement strand
AGTCTGGAAAATCCCATGCCCCTGCTGCTGCTCGTCACCGCCCTGCTCATCGCCGCGCTGTACTGGTTCTTCGGCACGGAGATCGGCTGCGGTATCCGCGCCACCGGTGCCAATGCCCGCATGGCGCGGGCGCAGGGCATCAACACCCAGCGCAACGTGGTGGTGGGTCTTGCCCTCTCCAACGGCATCGCGGCGCTCTCCGGCGCGCTCCTGTGCCAGTATCAGGGATCGGCGGACGTGAACATGGGCCGCGGCGCCATCGTCATCGGACTGGCCGCCGTCATCATCGGCGAGAGCCTGTTGGGCAAGGTGTTCCGCAACTTCGGCCTTCGTATGCTGTCGGTGTCGCTGGGCGCTATTGTCTATTACCTTGTTTTGCAGGTGGTCTTGCAGCTGGGCCTGAACACTAATGATCTGAAGCTCCTGTCCGCCGCAATCGTGGCCGTATTTCTGGCCGTCCCCCACCTGAAAGGAAAACTCACCCACAAAGGAGGCACCGTCCATGCTTGAGCTAAAACATATTTCCAAAACCTTCTTCCCCGGCACAGTCAACGCCAAAACAGCGCTGGATGACCTGTCGCTGACCCTCCATGACGGCGATTTCGTCACCGTCATCGGCGGCAACGGCGCGGGAAAATCCACCATGCTCAACGCTGTGGCAGGCACGTTCACCGTGGACAGCGGCTCCATCCTGCTGGACGGTGAGGACATCACCCGCAAGCCGGAGCACCGCCGCGCCGCCGATCTGGGCCGGGTATTCCAAGACCCCATGATGGGCACCGCCGGTGACATGTGGATCGAGGAAAATCTGGCGCTGGCCGCCCGCCGCGGCAGCCGCCGCACCTTCAAATGGGGCATCTCTCACGCCGAGCGGGAGCAATACCGCGCCCTGCTGGCCCCACTGGGCCTGGGGCTGGAGGATCGACTGACCACCAAGGTAGGACTGCTCTCCGGCGGTCAGCGGCAGGCGCTGACGCTGCTGATGGCCTCCCTGAAGAAGCCCAAGCTCCTGTTGCTGGACGAGCACACCGCCGCCCTCGACCCCAAGACCGCCGCCAAGGTGCTGGAGCTCTCTGACCGCATCGTGGCCGAAAACGGCCTGACCACCATGATGGTGACCCACAATATGAAGGACGCCATTGCCCACGGCAACCGCCTCATTATGATGGATGCCGGCCGTGTGGTGCTGGACATTGCCGGCCGGGAAAAGCAGAGGCTCACCGTACCCGATCTGCTGGCGCTCTTTTCCGAGGCCGGCGGCACCGACGCAGCAGACGATAAGCTGCTGCTGGCATAAGCTTTCCGACAAGCGCTGCAAAATAGCATGCCCCCGGCCCGGCCGGGGGCTTTGTGCTGTCATACCGCAGCCGGAGCGCGCATACGCTGTAGCAAACTCAGTAAAGGACGGGATGGCCATGGGCAAGGGAAAGGTGCGGGTATTTCTGCTGCGGCGGCGGGCGGTGGCGACACTGGGGGCGCTGGTGCTGGCAGGGGCCATATTTTATGTGGTCAGCTGCCCTCCCAGCATCATGGCTTCCTCCGCTCAGCGGCAGCTGCCCATCTACTGCGTGGAACGGGAGCAGAAAATGTGCTCCGTCAGCTTCGACGCCGCCTGGGGCAACGAGGACACCCAGATCCTTATCGACATTCTGGCCCGGTACAACGTGAAGGCCACGTTTTTCTGCGTGGGCGACTGGGCGGAGAAATACCCGGAGTCGGTAAAGGCCCTTCACGATGCGGGCCACGAGGTCATGAGCCACTCCAACCACCACGACCACTACAACAGCCTGACGGCGGAGGAGATCGTGGCGGATGTTACCGCCAGCAACCAGCGCATCGCTGCCTCCACCGGGGTGACGCCCACGCTGATCCGCTGCCCCTACGGCGAGTACGACGACCATGTGATCTCTGCCATCCGCTCCATGGGCATGGAGCCTATCCAGTGGAACGTGGACAGTCTGGATTGGAAGGACTATGACGCCGGGACCATCTGCAAACGGGTCCGCGATAAGCTGTGCCCCGGGTCCATCGTGCTGTTCCACAACGCCGCCCTCCACACGCCGGAGGCCCTGCCGTCGGTGCTGGAGCACATGATCCGGGAGGGCTACACCGTGGTGCCCATCGGGCAGCTGATCTATACGGAAAACTATACCATCGACCACACGGGCCGCCAGTTCCCGGCGGAGGGGAAGTGAGCGCACCGGCGGGGGAATACAGGAGGGAAAGAACTTTTTTTGACAGACTGTGACGTCACGAACCGCAATGGGTTCGTGACGTTTTTTGCGGCGGGAACGCCCGCCCGGACAAAAAATCGCCCCGCAGCAGCGCTGCGGGGCGAGAGGATACGGGGATTCAGTTGACGCGGATGATGCAGGTGAGCGTCTGGTCACCCACGGTGGCCTTCAGAACGGTCTTGCCTTTGGAAACACCGGTGACAACACCCTCACTGTCCACAGTGGCGATCTTGGGGTCCTCAATGGTCCAGGTGACGGTCTGCTCCGTGCCGATAACCTCCATGGGGGCGGTGCCGCCAACGGACAGGGAAATATCTCCCTTTTCGCGGAAGATAGACTGAAGCACTGGCGTTTCCTTGGGCGGCTCCGGCGGCAGGGGGGTGGCTACCTGGACGGTGCAGGCGGCAGACTGAGAGCCGTCGGCGGTGGTGACGGTGATGGTGGCCGTGCCGGGAACGCCGGCGGTGACGGTGCCGCTGTCGTCCACCGTGGCCACGTTGGGATCGCTGCTGGTCCAGAGGACATTCTCCGCGCCGGTGACAGTGAGGGTGGCCGTCTCCCCCTGGTTCATGTTCAGGGTGGTCTGGTCCAGGGTCAGGGGCTCGGTGGGTGTGGGCTCCTCCACCGGGGGCTTGTCTGCGGGCTTATTGGCGCTGCCCTTGCCGCCGAACAGCAGCACGCCCACCAGCACCGCCGCCAATACCACCACCAGCACCATGGCGGGGCCCAGGATGCTGGGAGCCCGGCGGTGCTTGGTGACCTTGCGGTGGGGGGCGGCGGACCGGCCCTTCAGGGCCTCGTCCTCCTGGCAGAAGGGGCAGGTTTTATAGCTGTCGGAGTACATCTCTCCGCACTTGGGGCACTTGATGAGCTTCATACAATATATCCTCCGTTGGAAAACGCCGAAGGGCGGCGAAAGTTGTTCTCTATTATCATACTCATTTTCAAAGGTGCCGTCAACTGAAATCCTTGGAAATTCATGCTTTTTTTACATGTTCCCTTGCAATCCGCCGGGAAGTTCCCTATAATACAAACAGAAATCATTCCGGAATCGTCTTATGCGGGAGGCAGCGATATGAACACCATCTTCATCGGCATCGCCGGAGGTACCGGCAGCGGCAAGACCACCCTCACCGAGCATCTGGTGTCCCGGTTCGGCGACGACATCGCCGTGGTGCACCACGACAACTACTACAAGCGGCAGGACTGCTCCTTTGAGGAGCGCTGCAAGCAGAATTACGACCATCCCGACGCCTTCGACACGGATCTGATGATCCGGGACCTGAAAAAGCTGAAGGCGGGAGAGACGATCTACTGCCCTGTGTATGATTACGCCATCCACAACCGCACCGACGAGACGGTGGAGATCAAGCCCGCCAAGGTGGTCATCGTGGAGGGCATCCTGATCTTCCAGAGCAAGGAGCTGCGGGACCTGCTGGACATCAAGATCTTCGTGGAGACCGACGCCGATGTGCGCATTCTGCGCCGGGCCCTGCGGGACGTGGAGGAGCGGGGCCGCTCCATGCAGTCGGTGGTGACCCAGTATCTGACCACGGTGAAGCCCATGCACGAGCAGTTCGTGGAGCCCACCCGCAAGTATGCGGATATCGTGGTGCTGGAGGGCGGCCACAACCTGGTGGCCCTGGACCTGATCATGCAGCGCATCGCCAACCATATCGCGGAGAAGTGATGTGAAAAAATATGCCTTTTGGCTCCGGATGGCCGGGGCGCTTCTGTGCATACTGCTGGAGCTGTATTTCCTGGCCCCGGCAGCTATGGGCATCTGGCATGTGGGCATGCTGTACCCCATGGTGCCCCTGACCCTGCTGTCCGTATGGCTGTCGTGCCCCCGGCTCTTTGACCGGCTTCCCCGGTGGCTGTGCCGCGCCGGGGCGGCCGTGGTGGGCGCGGGAGCGGCGGTGGTCCTGGCGGTGATGGTGCTGATGGGCATCCAGGCCGGGCACCGGCCCATGGAGGGGGACTGCACCGTCATCGTCCTGGGGTGCCAGGTGTCCGCCAACGGCGAGCCCACGGTAATGCTCCGGGACCGCATCGACGCGGCGTACCGCTATCTGTCGGAGCACCCGGAGAGCCGGTGCGTAGCCTCCGGCGGACAGAACGACAACGAACCCATTTCCGAGGCATCCTGCATCCGCAACACTCTGGTGGCCCGGGGCATTCACCCGGACCGCATTTACCTGGAGGACCGGTCCCGGTCCACGGAGGAGAACCTGACGTTTTCGGCGGAGCTCATCCGGAAGGAGGGCCTGCCCACCCGGGTAGCCATCGCATCGGACAACTTTCACCAGCTGCGGGCTGCCGTGTGGGCCAGGCGGGGCGGATTGGATCCCTGGTCCATCGGCTGCGTCACCTGGTGGCCCCTGTCCCCCGGCTACTGGGCCCGGGAGGCTGCGGCCGTAACCGTGCTGGGCATCCGCACCGCGGTGGGATAAAGACGGCCGCGGCGCTTTTGGCGGGGCGATCTGAAAACTGGCAATCGGCAAAAAGGGAGACGGGCCGCAGCCCGTCTCCCTTTTTGCCGTTTGTTATCCAATGTACGAGTTTTCCACCTTCACCACGGCGAAGTAGCGCCCGTCATCCATGGACCGGACCAGGGTGCGTATTTTGTCCGCCGCCTGGGCGGCGGTGAGCTTTTCATCAAAGGGCACCACCGCGTCGAACACCAGATTGGTGTGGGTAGGGCCGGCCACCACCCGGAAATCGTGGATGGTGATGGCGGGGTCCACCTGCTTCACCAGCTCCGCCACGCGGCTGCGGAGGGGACCGGTAAGGCCGTCGTCGGTGACCACCGGGTCCATGTGGATCACGGCCTGGCAGTTCAGCTGCCGGGACAGGTCCATTTCGATGTTGTCCACGATGTCGTGAAGCTCCAGCAGATCGCCGTGGGCCGGGACCTCCGCGTGGAGAGACACCATTACCCGGCCGGGGCCGTAATCGTGGACCACCAGGTCATGGAGACCCAGAATGGCCGGATGGGACAGGACGATGGATTCTATGCGGTCCACAAACTCCTTTTCCGGCGGCTGGCCCAGCAGGGGACTGATGGTCTCCCGGGCGGATTTGACGCCGGAGAACAGGATGAAGCCCGCCACCACCAGGCCCACCCAGCCGTCGATGTCCAGACTGGTCCACCGGGCGATGCACATGGCCAGCAGCACCGCGGCGGTGGCTGCCGTGTCCGACAGACTGTCGGCAGCGGTGGCCTCCATGGCGGCGGAGTGGATCCTCTTGCCAATGCGGCGGTTATACAGGCACATATACAGCTTTACGCAGATGGACGCCGCCAGGATCACCAGGGCGGCCACGCTGAAATCCACCGCCGACGGATGGAGGATCTTCTCCACCGACGTTTTGGCCAGCTCCACGCCCATCAGAAGAATGAGGCCCGCCACGATGAGACCGGAGACGTATTCCAGCCGCCCGTGGCCGAAGGGATGATGGGGATCCGGCTTTTTTCCGGCCAGGCGGAAGCCCAGCAGCGTCACCACCGAGGAACCGGCGTCGGACAGGTTGTTGAAGGCGTCGGCGGTGATGGCCACGGACCCGCTGACCGCGCCGGCAAACAGCTTCCCGGCAAACAGCAGCAGGTTCAGGCCGATGCCCACCAGGCCGCACAGCTGGCCGTAGGCCCGGCGGACCCGGGGGTCCGTAACGTTGTCCCGGTCCCGGATGAACCACCTGGAGAGAAGTCCGATCATATTACGCCCTCCCCGGAATGGTCAGGGACATCTGGCAGCAGAGCCGGTCCAGGTCCTCGTCGGTGGCGGCGGGGAGACGCAGCTTGCCGCCGCAGTCCCGGCAGCACAGATCCACGGAGTCCCGGTGGACCTGGATGCCATAGCGGGTGCTGCCGCAGCGGCAGCGGATGCCGCCCCGGGCCGCAATGTCCTTCAGCTCCGACAGCACCTCATACATGATGATGTTGTCGGTGAAGGCCTCCGGGTCCTGGGCCTTCTCCTTGGCCGCCCGGACGGCCAGCTGCTCCATCTGGGCGGACACCTGCTCCTCCTGGCCGATATAGCAGCAGATCTGCCTGGTTTTGGGGCAGGCCAGACCGATGCCCCGGCCATGGAGCACCGCCTCGGCGCTGCACTCGGCCTGGTGGGTCTCGCCGCACAGGCCGCAGGGCACCCACATGCGGAATTTGGAGCCGTCGGTCTCGATGAGCATGTCGGACTCGCCGCAGGGGCACTCAATGTGGGCGGCGGCCGCCGCCAGGGAAAAGGCGCTGCGCCGGGCCATAACGGCCTTGCCGCACTTGGGACAGATATAGCCGAAGCTCCTGGTTTCTTCCATGATGATCCCTCGCTTGATGATAGTCGGTTTGTGGAAAAAGGCTGTTGATGGGAGTCAGGTTCGGGCGGGGCAGAGCCCACGCCCCTACGGACCCTCTCAGTCGGCTGCGCCGACAGCTCTCCCAAAGGGAGAGCCAAGTAGGGCCCGCTGCCCTCAGCGGGCCGCCGGGCCCCGGCGCAATGACAGGCTTTTCCACAAGCTGTTTGTGATCGTCCCATCAGTGTACCACACCCCCGGTTTTCCGTCAATAAAAAGCCTTGACAGGAGAGGTTGAATCTGTTAAACTTACCGTAAGGTTTAACGTATTCAACCCAAAAGGAGGCGCATGTCATGAGCGTACCCCAGATATTCGAGAGCGAGTACCGGTTCTGTCTGATCCTGTGGGAGCACGAGCCGGTGAACAGCACCCAGCTGGTGCATCTGTGCCAGGAGCAGCTGGGCTGGTCCAAGGCCACCACCTATACCGTGATCCGGCGGCTGAGCCAGCGGGGCGTGGTGAAAAATGAAAACGCCGTGGTGAGCAGTCTGGTCACGAAGGAGCAGGTGCAGCAGAGCCAGATCGACCAGCTGGTGGACAAGACCTTTGAGGGCTCCCTGCCCGCTTTTGTGGCGGCCTTTGCCCGGGGGCGGCGGCTTTCAGAAAAGGAGGTCCGGCAGCTGCAGCAGCTTATTGACGACAGCGGAAAGGAGAACTGACCATGGAACAGCTTTTTCTGACCATTCTGAACCGGGCGGTTACCGCCGGGTGGCTGGTGCTGCTGGTGATGGTGCTGCGGGTGGTGCTGAAAAAAGCGCCCCGGGCGGCGCACTATGGCCTGTGGGCCATTGTGGCGGTGCGGCTGCTGTGGCCGGGGGACCTGCTGCCCCGGGCCGGCGTCAGCCTGGTGCCCACCACGGAGCCTATCTCCGGAGACGTGCTGACGGCGGCGGGAACAGCGGTATCCGGCGGGCTTCCCGCCGTCGGCAGTCCCGCCGGTGCGGCGGCAGCGGAGACGGCGGCCCGGACGGGGCAGAGCCTGGGCCACATCGCCGCGGTGGTGTGGCTTGTGGGCATGGCGGCCATGGCGCTGTATCTGGCAGGCAGCTATGTGCGGCTGCGGGTGCGGCTGCGGACGGCGGTGCGGCTGGAGGACGGCGTGTGGGAAAGCGAACAGGCCCCGTCTCCCTTTGTGCTGGGGTTTATCCGGCCCCGCATCTACCTGCCCTTCGGCCTGGACCGGGGAAGCCGGGACTATGTGCTGGCCCATGAGCGGACCCACATCCGGCACCGGGACCACTGGGTGAAGCCCCTGGCGTTTCTGCTGCTGGCGGTGTACTGGTTCAACCCACTGCTGTGGGCGGCGTATATCCTGCTGTGCCGGGATATGGAATACGCCTGTGACGAGGCGGTGCTGCGGGACCTGGAGGAGCCGGACAAGCGGGCGTATTCCCAGGCGCTTCTGAATTGCGCCGGACCCCGGCGGGCGGTGACGGCGTGTCCGGTGGCCTTCGGCGAGATCTGCGTCAAGGGGCGCATCCGCCGGGCTCTGCGGTATAAAAAGCCTGCCGTGTGGGTGACGGCGGCTGCTGTGGTGGTGTGCGCTGCGGCGGCGGTCTGCCTGCTGACCAACCCCAGGGACCGGACCCCCTATGGGTGGGCCAGCCGGGTGACGGCTGGGGGGCTGAACGTGACGTATCTGTGTGAGGGGAACTCTGCCCAGACACCGGCCGGAATGTCGGGGCTGACCTCCCGGCTGGCGGAGCAGCTCAACGGGCTGACGGAGGAGGACTTCCCTCTGCTGGAGAACTACGCATACAATATCTTTGACCAGGGGAGGGAGCCCTTCCGCCTGCAAATGGGGCGGAAGGCCGGAAAGCGGGAGCTTCTGTACGGCGGCGACAGCGGATATCCGCTGCTGCTGCTGTACCGGGGGAAGCTCTACGGCGTGAACAGCGAGGAGCTGCTGCAGACCATCCTGGAGTATACCCGGGGCGTGCAGGTGGTTCCGGCAGGGACGGAGTTGTCCCTGCGGATGGGGCTGCCCGGAGTGTACCGGATGATGACAAAGGAGAGCGCCGACGGGCCGGATGTGATACAGGGAGATGACTTTTCCTGGACCCCGGCGGCGTGGCAGGGCGGCATGGCATATGTGGACCTGATGCGGACGGAGGGGGATGCTTCCGGCTCCGTGGGCCGCATCTGGTGCGCCAGGGCCCGGTGGGGCGGCCAGGAGCGCTGGCTGGTATACGCCCGGGACGGGCAGATCGCCCTGCGGCCCACGGAAAGCGGCTCCACGAGACTGAGCATCGTCGGGCGGGGACTGGCATTCCCGGAGGACGGGACGTATCTGACGGCGGAGTGCGTGTATCAGACGCCGGAGATGCCCAGCCCGTCTCCCCTGTCGGCGGAGCTGCTGCAATTCCGGGATGAAGCCGTGAAATACTGGGCCCGGTATCAGGAGAACGCCGACGGGCAGCTGACCACCGCACTGGACCCGGAGAAGTACAGTCAGTATCCCATCCAGGGCGGTCAGAGCGTCAGCCTGGAGGAATGGGACAGCCGGTTCCCGGAGGGGTTTAGCCCGGACATCAGCGGGTACCAGGAGCGGTGGCTGTTCCAGCTGGAGGACGGCTGTCAGCTGCTGCGGCTGGACGATCAGCTGTATTTGCTGCAATATCACCAGGCTGACGGGGAAGTTTTCGAGATGCTGCGGCTGCGGCCGGTGCCGCTGGAGCCGGAGCGGGTGCTGGAGCTGGATCGCCTGCTGCTCAGCGTCAGCGGAGATGACAGCGTGGCGGCCATCAGCTTTTCCGGGGCTGTGGAGGCCGCTATGCGGCAGCTGCCGGATTACCGGCGGCTGCTGGACGGCGGGGCGGACACCCTGCGGTACTGCTTCACCATGCTGGAGTGCCGGTATAACGGCGGATATGGGATGCAGGCGGCCATGATGGCGGTGTGCCAGGATCTGCTGGCGGACATGGGTGAGGATGTGACTCCCTATGCCGGGCTCCTCTCCGCTCAGGCGTGGTACGATCAGGTCAAGACCCAGGCCTTCGCCGTGTCGGAGGACCTGGTGCACCATCCGGGGTATGCTGTGCTGCTGGGGCTGGGGGTGTCCCGGCCTGACGGCACGGCGGCGATAACCTATGTGGACATGGACGGCGACGGACTGGCGGAGCGCCTTACGGCGGAGAACGGAGGACTCCGGGTGCTGCGGTATGACGGCACGGAGGTGTGGTCCTCCGGCCCGGTGGGACAGAACGGGGATGAGGCCCTGTTCCTGCACCGGAACGGCGGGCAGTGGGAGCTCCTGCGCTATGGCCGGACGGCGGAGGAGCAGCTCTATGAGCTGCTGAGCCTGACCGGCGGCCGGGAGCGGCTGGTGCGGTCCCGGCATCTGGCCCACGGCGCGGCGGCAGAGAGCGTCCGGGTCTTTGCGGAGGATTTCCATACCCTGCTCTATGGCGTGGATGAGGCGGGGCTCTCCGACGGGTGCGAGATGCTGCTGCTGTCCGTCATGAACGGCGAGACACGGGTGGGGCCGCTGTACAACTTCAGCGGCTATGAGATCGGAGAGGGAAACGGATGAACGGAAGCGGCTATACCATTGTACAGGCCGGGGCGGAGGTGCCGGCGGAGGAATTCGTCAGGCGGTATGTGGACCTGAAGGACCCCGCCGCCGGGTGCCGCCCCTGCCCGGACTATGGGCGGTACTGGACGTGCCCGCCCTATGACGTTCCGGCGGCGGAATACTGGGGGCGGTATAGGACGGTGCTGCTGCGGGGGATGCAGTTCCACTTTACCCGGGAGCTGCTGGAGCGGCGGTTCACGCCGGAGGAGCTGGCGGAATATACCCGGGAGCTGACCGCCGCCCACGCCCGGCGGATGGACGGGCATCTGCGGGCGCTGTATCCCGGAGCGGCAGTGCTGACCACCGGGGGGTGCATGCTGTGCGCGGCGTGTACCCGGCCCGCAGGGCGGCCCTGCCGCCATCCGGAGGCGGTGGGCTACAGTCTGGAATCTTTGGGCTGCGACGTGGGGGCCGCCGCCTGGGGAGAGCTGGGCTGGGAGCTGCTGTGGCCCCGGCGGGATAAGCTGCCGCGATACCTGACCTTACTGTGCGCGGTGCTGCGGTGACATACAGAAATTTTGAAATTTTTTCAAAATTCAGGTTGATTTTTCAATATCGACCGTGTATAATGAATTTATATTCAGGGCCACCTCCGAGGCTCTGGAACCGAAGCCGGACCGCTCGGCGGTCTGCCTGACTTCGCTGATTTCCCCCTTCCCCCCTATAGCAAAAACGCCGGTATCGCTGCGATACCGGCGTTTTTGCCGCTTGATACGCGCACAGCCGCCGCAGCTTGCTCTGCGGCGGCTGTTTCCTGCGTTTTTTGGGTCAGGACAGCTCCTCCTGGCCGGTGCAGAGCTGATAGTACCGGCCCTTTTGGGCCATGAGCTCCGCATGGTCGCCGCGCTCGATGATGCGGCCCTGCTCCAGCACCAGGATGGCCTGGGCGTTGCGGACGGTGGAGAGCCGGTGGGCGATGACGAACACCGTGCGCCCGGCCATCAGGGAATCCATCCCCTGCTCGATGAGCTTCTCCGTGCGGGTGTCGATGGAGGAGGTGGCTTCATCCAGGATCAGCACCGGGGGATCGGACACGGCGGCCCGGGCAATGGCCAGCAGCTGGCGCTCCCCCTGGCTGAGGCTGCCGCCGTCGCCGGTGATGACGGTGTCGTACCCCTGGGGCAGGTGGCGGATAAAGGTGTCGGCGTTGGCCAGCCTGGCCGCGGCGCGGACCTCCTCATCGGTGGCGTCCAGCTTCCCGTAGCGGATGTTGTCGGCCACGGTTCCGGTGAACAGGTGGGTATCCTGCAAAACAATGCCCAGAGAGCGGCGCAGGGAGTCCTTCCGGATATCCCGGACGTCGATGCCGTCATAGGTGACGGAGCCGGATTGAATGTCATAAAACCGGTTGATCAGGTTGGTAATGGTGGTCTTTCCCGCGCCGGTGGAGCCCACGAAGGCGATCTTCTGGCCGGGCTTGGCAAACAGGGACACGTCGTGGAGCACCGTCTTTTCCGGATCGTAGCCGAAGTCCACATGGTCAAAGCGCACGTCGCCCCGCAGCTCCGTCAGGGAGCCGTCGGGCTTCTTCCAGGCCCAGTGGCCGGTGCGGCGGTCCGTCTCCGTCAGGGAATCGCCGTCCTTCAGCACCCGCACCAGGGTGGTGCGGCCCTCATCCGTCTCGGGGTCGGCGTTCATCACGGCAAAAATGCGCTCCGCGCCGGCTACGGCGGCCAGCAGGGTGTTCACCTGCTGGCTGATCTGGCCCACCGGCTGGGACACCTGCTTGACATACAGCAGGTACGCGCCCAGGGAGCCGATATCGAACACACCGGAGATGGACAGCAGGCCGCCCACGCAGCAGGTGACGGCGTAGTTGATGCGGGAGAGGTTGCCCATGGCGGGCATCATGGACCCGGCATAGGTCTGGGCCATGGCGGCGGCGTCGCGATAGGCGCTGTTGCGGGCGGCGAACTCGTCCATGGTCTTCTGCTCGTGGTGAAAGACCTTGATGACCTTCTGGCCCTCGATCATCTCCTCAATGTAGCCATTGAGGCTGCCCAGAGCCGCCTGCTGCTGCTGGAAGCTGACGCGGCTGCGGCCGCCCACGCTTTTGACCACCAGGAGCATCAGACCCAGGAACACGAAGGTGATGAGGGTCAGGGCCCAGTTCAGGTAAATCAGCATGAACACGGTGCACACAAAGGTGATGAGGTTGGACACCACACTGGCGAAGCTGTTGCCGATCATATCGGACACGGTGTCCATGTCGTTGGTGAAGCGGCTCATCAGGTCGCCGGACTGGTGGGTGTCGAAATACCGCAGGGGCAGGGTCTGGAGCCTGTTGAACAGATCCTGCCGCAGGGTGGCCACGGTCCGCTGGGAGATGCGGACCATCAGGCGGGAATAGGCATAGGAGCACCCGGCGGAGGCCAGGAACACGCCGCCCATGGCCACCAGCATCCAGAACAGGCCCTTGAAGTCCCCGGCCACAATGTGGTTCAGGGCGGGCTTAAGGAAATAGCTGCCGGCCACGGAGCCCACGGAGCTGAGGATCAGGCACACGGCCACCACGATCAGCGCGCCCTTGTAGCGGCCGATGTAGCCCAGGAGCTTGCCCACGGTGCCCCGGAGATCCTGGGGCCGCTGATAGCCGTGTCCCCGGCCGTGGGGGCCGCCGGGACGGACCTGCTTCTTGCTGTCAGCCATCGATGGTCGCTCCTTCCTGCTGAGATTTATAGACCTCCTGATAGATCCGATTGGTGGCCATCAGCCGGTCATGGGTGCCTGCGCCGGAAATTTTGCCGTCGTCCAGCACCACGATCAGATCCGCATCCATGACGGAGGAGATGCGCTGGGCGATGATGAGCTTGGTGGACCCGGGCAGGGCCTGGCGCAGGGCTGCGCGGATCCTGGCGTCGGTGGCGGTGTCCACGGCAGAGGTGGAGTCGTCCAGGATCAGCACCCGGGGCCGCCGGAGAATGGCCCGGGCAATGCACAGGCGCTGCTTCTGGCCGCCGGACACGTTGGCGCCGCCCTGCTCAATGTGGGTATCGTAGCCGTCGGGCATCCGGGAGATAAACTCGTCGGCGCAGGCCATGCGGCAGGCCTCCTCCATCTCGGCGTCGGTGGCGTCCTCCCGGCCCCAGCGGAGATTTTCCCGGATGGTGCCGGAGAACAGGGTGTTCTTTTGCAGCACCATGGCACAGCCCTGGCGCAGAGCCTCCATGGTGTATTCCCGGACGTCATGTCCGCCTACGGACACAACGCCCTCCGTGGCCTCATACAGCCGGGGAATCAGACTCACCAGGGTGCTCTTGGCGCTGCCGGTGCCGCCCAGGATGCCAACGGTCATGCCGCTGTCGATATGCAGGCAGACATCCTCCAGGTTCCAGGCGTCGCTGTCCTTGTGGTATTTGAAATAGACATGATCAAAGTCCACGTCGCCGTTTTCCACGGTCAGGGCCGGGTCGGCGGCGGAGTCGGTGATCTCGGGCTGCTCCTCCAGCACCTCCACAATGCGCTTGCCGCAGGCGATGGACCGGGTCAGCACCATCATCACCATGGCCACCATCATCAGGGACATGAGGATTTCGGAGGCGTAGGTGAAGAAGGCGATCAGGTCGCCGGAGAGCATGGAGCCGCCCACCACATAGTGGCCGCCCAGCCACATGATGGCCATGATGGTGCCGCCCATAATGAGGGTCACCAGGGGGACAAACAGCACCACGAAGCTGTAGGCCCGCTCCGCCGTATCCCGGAGGGTGTCGCTGCGCTGGGCAAACTTCTCCTGCTCCCGGTCCTCCCGGACGAAGGATTTCACCACGCGGATGGCGTTCAGATCCTCCTGGACCACCAGGTTCAGATCGTCGGTGGACTTTTGCAGGGCGGTGAAAAACGGCCCCACATAGCGGATGACGATGGCCACCAGGATCAGCAGCAGCGGCAGCACCACCAGGAATACCTGGCTCAGCTGCAGGCTGATGGTCAGGGCCATGACCAGGGCGGTGATCAGCATCACCGGGGCCCGGACCAGCATGCGCATGCCCATCATCAGGGTCATCTGCACCGACGAAACGTCGTTGGTGAGCCGGGTGATCAGGGATGCGGTGGAAAAATGCTCAATGTTGGCAAAGGAGAACCGCTGCACCTGGGCATATTCCGCGGCGCGGACGTTGGCGCCGAAGCCCATACCGGCCCGGGCGGCCAGAGCCGCCGCCCCCACGCCCATCACCAGGGACGCCAGGGCCATGAGGATCATTTTCAGGCCCATGGCCAGAATGTACTCCTTGTCGCCGTTGGCAATGCCCACGTCCACGATCTGGCTCATGGCCTTGGGCAGCAGCAGCTCCAGCACGGCCTCGCCGGCTGAGCACAGAACGCCCAGGATGATCCAGATACGATATCCCTTGGTATAGGGAGCTAATTTACGAATCATGCGTTGTCCTCCTCCGATGTCAGGTTTTCCGCCGCCCGCAGCAGGAGCCGGCGGAGCGTATCCACCTCCTGGGGGGTCATGCCCCGCTGGACCAGGGCCTCTATTTCATGGGTGATGGAAACGAAGTCGTCATAAAACTGCTGGCCGCACGCCGTCAGCCGCAGGATGCGGCAGCGGGCGTCGGTTTCGCCGGGGGCGCGGGTCAGCATGCCCTTTTCCACCAGACGGTCCACAATGCCGTTGACGGTGGAGGGCTTCACGGCCAGATGCTGCTGCAGCTGCTTCTGGGTCACGGGGCCGGGCTGGCGGTGCAGATACGTCAGGGTCCGGCACTGGATGGGCGTGACGCCATAGCGCCGCAGCTTTTTGTCCATGCTCAGATATGCCCGATGATTGCAGTAGCCCAGCAGCGGGCCGATGAGCTCGGGCTTCTTCTCGCAGTCCATATAGTTTTCTCCTTTCTTCTGATTTTTAATACTTAGCATACTAAATGTTAGCGAGCTAAATATTACCACCGTGGCTGCCGGCCGTCAATAGGCAGATTGCCGGTTTCCTGTGAACGTTCTGTAAACTGTGGGCCGGACCGCTTGACTTTTTCCCGCCGGGACGGTATGATAAGCCCGTAATCCGAAAGCTGTTATCATTGTTATTCTCTCTCCTTTTACCACAAAACAAACCGCCGGTCCCCTCTTTCCCGGGACCGGCGGTTTGTGTCGTCTTGACAAAGGTACGAAATCGTACTATAATACGTTTGGTATGATTTCGGACGGAAGGGAGGCGGCAGCCTATGCAATATACATCCCGGGACCTGCGGCGGTATAACCACCTTTTGCAGGAAACCGACGCGGTTTATCATGAAATGGCCCAGCACTGGGGCCTGCCGGACAGCGTGATGGGCGTGCTGTATACCCTGTGCGACGCCGGGGGGCGCTGCTCTGTGCGGGAGGTCTGCCGCCTGGGAGGCATGAGCAAGCAGACCGTCAACTCCGCCCTGCGGCGGATGGAGCGGGAGGGCCTGATCTATCTGGAGGCCGCCGGACGGGGCAAGGACGTGTGCCTGACGGAGGCGGGAGAGGGACTGGCCTGCCGGACCGCCCTGCGGGTAATCCAGGCGGAGAACCAGGTGTTTGCCGCCTGGCCCCAAGCGGATGTGGAGCAATATCTGGCGCTGACCCGACGCTTTCAGGAGGCCCTGGGGGAAAAAGCGAAGGAAATCAAGGAGGAGTCATGAGCAAAGCGTCCATTCAATTATCGGACCACTTCACCTGCGGCAGGCTGATCCGGTTTACGCTGCCGTCCATCACCATGATGATCTTTACCGCGGTTTACGGCGTGGTGGACGGCTTTTTTGTGTCCAATTACGCGGGAAAGACGCCCTTTGCGGCGGTGAATCTTATCATCCCGGTGCTGCTGGGCTTAGGCTGCGTGGGGTTCATGTTCGGCACCGGCGGCAGCGCGCTTATCGCCAAGACCATGGGCCAGGGGGACCGGGAACGGGCCAACGACATCTTCTCCATGATCGTGTACGTCTCGGCGGCCATCGGCGTGGTGCTGGCGGGCCTGGGCTTTCTGATCCTGCGCCCGGCGGCGGTGCTGATGGGGGCGGAGGGGGAGCTTCTGGAGCAGGCCCTGATCTATGGCCGCATCAACCTGATCGCCCTGCCGTTTTATGTGCTGCAATATGAGTTCCAGTGCCTGTTTGCCACGGCGGAAAAGCCGCGGCTGGGGCTATATATCACCGTGGCGGCAGGCGTCACCAATATGGCGCTGGACGCCCTGTTCGTGGCGGTGTTTTCCTGGGGCGCGGCAGGTGCGGCGGCGGCCACAGCCCTGAGCCAGTTCATCGGCGGCAGCCTGCCCCTGGTGTACTTCGCCCGGCCCAACAGCAGCCTGCTGCGGCTGGGCAAATGCCGGATGGACCTGCGCGCCCTGCTGAAAACCTGCTCCAACGGGTCGTCGGAGTTTATGAGCAACGTGTCCATGTCCCTGGTGAGCATGCTGTATAACGTGCAGCTGATGAAGTACGCCGGAGAGGACGGTGTCTCTGCCTACGGCGTGCTGATGTATGTAAATATGATCTTCCAGGCCATCTATATCGGCTATTCCGTGGGGGCGGCCCCTGTTGTGTCGTTCCACTATGGGGCCGGAAACCGCGGGGAGCTGCGGGGCCTGCTGCGGCGCAGCGGCGGCCTGCTGGCCGTGTGCGCGGTGTGCATGCTGGCGGCGGGGCAGGTTCTGGCCGCGCCGCTGTCCCGGCTGTATGTGGGGTATGACCCGGGACTGTTCCGGATGACGTCCCACGCCTTCTCCATTTTCTCGTTCTCGTTCCTGTTCTCGGGCTTCGCCATCTACGGCTCGTCCTTCTTCACGGCCCTGAACGACGGACTCACCTCGGCCATCATCGCGTTCTTGCGGGCCCTGGTGTTCCAGGTGGGAGCGGTGCTGCTGTTCCCGCTGTTGTGGAGGCTGGACGGCATCTGGATGTCCATCGTGGCGGCGGAGGTCATGGCCGCTGTCGCCACGGGTATCTTCCTGCTGGCCAAGCGGAAACGGTATGGCTACTAAAAAAACGGAAAAATTTCAAAAAACCCCTTGCATTCCCCGAAAAGGTGTGGTATAGTAATCAAGCTGACTTGAGTGATTCGGTTGGCTATCCGGGTGTGGCGAAGTTTGGTATCGCGCTTGAATGGGGTTCAAGAGGCCTTGAGTTCGAATCTCAACACTCGGACCAAAAGGGGTTAAGTTCTTACAGGACTTAACCCCTTTTTTGTTGTCGCTTTTTTCTGATTATTATGTTATCATTATGGTACTCTGAAGATAGGTGGTGGACAGCGTGAATCCTGACTCAAAGGCAGATAAAAGGCCTTTTGCGGAAAAACATTCAAAGTTGAATTTCTTGTTTGGTTTGCTATTGCTATTGTTTCTTATTGTCGCATTTGGTTTCGCAGTGTATATCATTGTAAAATACATTGCTACTGGTGTGACCTCCGCTGCAAATTGGTTAGCCTCCCTCGCTTCAAAACTTGACGCAGTTGTTATAGTGGCTTTAATTACTGGTTGTGTTTCCATTGTTGGTGTTTTGATAAGCTCAATTGTTGCAAAGCGCATTGAATACAAGCGAAGCCGGCAAGAATATCTTGCTAAAAAGCGTGAAGAACCCTATGGCCAGTTTGTTGATATGGTTTATAAAATTCAGCAGAACACTAAAAAAGGCGATAGCTATACAGAAGCACAGATGTTGAAAGATTTGTCACAGTTTTCAAAACAAATCACCCTTTGGGGTTCTTCAAGGGTAGTAAATAAATGGGTGAAATTTCGTGAAAACGGTACAAATCCAGAATTAGCCCAAAAGAATCTTTTGTTATTAGAAGATATTATGAATGAAATGAGAAAGGATTTGGGTTTAAGAAAAACAAAAAAAGGAAATCTTCTTGCTTTCTTTGTCAGCGATATTAAGAAGGCTATTAAATCAATGAAATAGCTTTCAATTGGGATAAATACCTCTTGCCGACTGCCAGCAAACCATTGATATATCTGCGTTTTCTGAAATCCTATAATTACACTCGGACCATAATGTGGAGACAAAACAGATGTCTCCTGCGAAAAGCCCGATTATATCGGGCTTTTTTGCTGCCCAAACGGCGATTTTTCTCTGTACCAAAACGCAGATGCAAAATCGCCGTTTTCCCTTTGTGGATAGACTTGAACTCCCGAAAAGTAAATATCCGATACACAGGCAGATAGAAAGCAAAAATCTATCTGCCTTTTTTATTACCCTAAAAGGAGAAATCAGATATGCTGCAGAAAGAATTAGCCAACCGGCTCAAGGCTCGGTATGACACCAAGATTATCCAAAATTTTTCTAAGCAAGCAAATCCGGCACCACGTCAACTGACGCGGAGCCGGGTGCTTTCAAGTGTGAAACCAGCGGATTTCCACAATGAGATATATGATTTGACCGCCTTTCCGACTCAAGCCAAGCAAAACCAAAGTTATCTATCGGCAGTCACTAAAACTTGATATTCGTGTCCTTTACGAAGTTCTGCGTACCGTACAGCACCAGCGCGTCGGTGATACTGTTCTCTTTGGCGTACTCCGCTACATCGCCCTTGAAGAAGCGGAGGTCGATCACATGGACTTCCGCATAGTCCTCCACGGGGAATTGGGTAAAGGTGTTGCCGTAGGAGTCTTTAATAAGCAGGAGCTTGCCGCTCTTTCCGCTGCCCTCAATGACGGTCTGTGCCTGGTTGGAGTTCAGAAACACGGCGTATTGGTCGCTGCCGGACAGGT
>ERZ1106954.1320-NODE-1320-length-18877-cov-10.837318_pt1 | contig 18877 bp, 16 predicted proteins | sample MGYA00403678_ERZ1106954 | MGnify/ENA primary metagenome ERZ1106954 (study PRJEB35170, sample SAMEA104062445) | human gut metagenome | biome: human gut; feature: human-associated habitat; material: faeces | place: Denmark | collected 2012-08-20 ... | reverse complement strand
ATCATCGTGCGCACCGCGCGCGAGGGCGAGACCATCCAGACGCTCGACGGCAACGAGCGCAAGCTGACGCCGAACATGCTCTGCATCTGCGACGAGCACAAGCCCGTCTGCGTCGCGGGCGTCATGGGCGGCGCGAACAGCGAGATCGTCGGCGACACGGCGATGGTGCTCTTTGAGTCCGCTAACTTCAACGGCGTTTCCGTGCGCCGCACGGCCAGCGCCCTCGGCATGCGCACCGACGCCTCCTCCCGCTATGAAAAGGGCCTCGACATGATGAACACCATCAAGGCCGTCGAGCGCGCCTGCGAGCTCGTGGAGATGCTCGGCTGCGGCGAGGTCGTCGACGGCGTGATGGACGTGGTCGCCAAGGAAAAGGCCCCCACGGTCGTCAAGCTCGAACCCGACAAGATCAACGCCCTGCTCGGCACGGAACTCAGCGAAGACCTGATGCGCGAAATTCTTGTCTCCCTCGGCTTTATCCTGAATGGCGACGACATCTACGTGCCGTCCTGGCGCGGCGACGTCGAGCATTACAGCGACATTGCCGAAGAGGTCGCGCGCTTCTACGGCTACAATAAGATTCCCTGCACGCTCATGCGCGGCGAGACCACGCGCGGCGGCTTTAGCGAGCAGCAGCGCTTCGACCGCGCCATCGGCGGCGCTGTGCGCGCGCTGGGCTACGATGAGATCATCACCTATTCCTTCATCAGCCCGACCTATTACGATAAGATCCGCATGCCGAAGGATTCCTCGCTGCGCAACTCCCTGAAGATTTTGAACCCGCTGGGCGAGGATACCTCCATCATGCGCACGACGATCCTGCCGAGCATGCTCGAGATCATTGCCCGCAACCACAGCTACCGCAACAAGTCCGCCCGCCTCTATGAGCTCGGCAAAATTTACCTGCCGCGCGAGGATGGCCTTGCTGACGAGCCGAAGTACCTCTCCCTCGGCGCTTACGGCGACGGCGTGGACTTCTTCTCCTTCAAGGGCGGCATCGAGACGCTGCTGCACGAGCTGCGCATCACGGATGTCAAGTACGTCGCCTGCACCGACAATGATTCTTATCACCCCGGCCGCTGCGCGAAAGTGTATGCGGGCGAGACATACCTCGGCGTGTTCGGCCAGATCCATCCGCTCGTCGCGGCGAACTACGGCATGGACACCGAGGTCTACACCGCAGAGCTGAGCTTCGATGCGATGTATGAAAAGCGCGGCGACATCCCTGTCTACCAGCCGCTTCCGAAGTTCCCCGCCGTCACGCGCGACATCGCCGTCGTGTGCGACGAGGCCGTCACGGTCGGCGCGCTCGAAGAGAGCATCCGCCGCGGCGCGAAGGGCCTTCTCAAGGATGTGTCGCTGTTCGATATTTACCGCGGCCCCGGCGTGGCCATCGGCAAGAAGAGCGTGGCGTTCAACCTCGTTCTGCGCGCGGATGACCGCAGCCTGACCGGCGAAGAGGCAGATGAGGACGTCCAGTCCATCCTCGCAGCGCTCAAGGCCGACCACAACGCGGTGCTCCGCTGAGAATTCCTTAAGGAAACATTACGATTTGGTTACAGTTGACAGCGCTCTCTTTACTTTTTGAAATTGCGTTGCTATACTGTCTGCATGGAAAGGAGGGGCTCTCCCAATGGAAGAATTTACCCGAAAGTTTAATGTTGCGCAGGAAAAGGACGCTGAGATCCGTCATATTCTGACCACCGTTTATGCCGCGCTGGAGGATAAGGGCTATAATCCCATCAACCAGATCGTGGGCTACATCCTGTCGGAGGACCCCACCTATATCACGAACCATAACAACGCCCGCACGCTGATCCGCAAGCTGGATCGCGACGAGCTGCTGCAAACGCTTGTGCGCAGCTACCTCGGCAAGTAAGCGAAAAACGTCAGAATAACGACCCTCGGAGACCGTGAACGCGGCCTCCGAGGGTTTGTTGCATTTTTTCGCCCCACTTTTATTGACAAGGGGGGCAAAAAATGCTATACTGCAAAAAGTTACAAAACGGTTACAAAGTTACAAATTGGTTACAAGGACAGGAGTGAGTCAGATGGCAGAAGCTACGGAAGGTCTCGTTTACCGCGGACACCCGCTGCGCCGTGTGGATAATCTCATCTACTACGGCTCGATGGCGGATAAATATATCGTGATGATGCAGGTGTTGGATACCACGCCGCTCAAGGATATCACGCTTGCCAAGCGCGTTTCCATTCAGTTGCAGATGACGGACGCAAGCCTCCGTTCGCGCGACCGTGTGGTCCGCTCGACGGAAAAAGGAAGCCTTGGCGAGGCGATGGAATTTGCCTCCATCTGGCTTGAGCGCGCGCTGAGCGGCAAGATGTAAATAGCCGCCGCGCAGCCCCCTGATTTTATTCACGAAAGGATGACTCAGCTATGAGAAACCATTCACGATGCTTATCGTTCCTGCTTTCGGGCATTCTCTCCGTCAGCCTGCTCGCGCCGCTCTCTTCGGCGCAGGCCGCTTACGACGGTTCAATCCGCAACCTCGTTGACCGCGTGACGGTGCTGACGGAATCCGTTCAGACCGAGAGCGCGAACGAAGAAGAGCTCGCCAAGCTCGATGAAATGCAGGCAGAGCTTGAAGACAAGGCCGACGCCAAGGAAGACGTGAGCGAGACCGAGACCGTCTCCATGGTCGTTACGGGCGGCACGATCAACGTGCGCACGGGTCCCGGCACGAATTACGACAAGATCACGCAGGTGGTCAGCGGCAAGCAGGTCACCGTCGTCGGTGAATCGAACGGCTGGTATCAGGTCACGTTCGGCTCCACGACCGGCTGGCTGCTCGGTGAATATCTGCGCGATCCTGCCGACCTCGACGGCACAGTGGGCGCAAAGGTCGTCTCCATGGCGATGCCCTTCCTCGGCACGCGCTACCGCTCCGGCGGCGCGTCCCCCAGCGGCTTTGACTGCTCGGGCTTCACGATGTATCTCTACGCGCAGCTCGGCTACTCCCTGCCGCACTCGGCGACCGCCCAGTATAAGAACTGCGGCTACGCCGTCGCCAAATCCGACTTGCAGCCCGGTGATCTGGTGTTCTTCTCGGATTCCTCACACGCCATCGGCCACGTCGGCATCTACATCGGCAACGGTCAGATCATCCACGCGCGCTACAGCGTCGGCAAGATCACGATCGACAGCCTGTCCGCGAGCTACTATGCTTCCCGCTACGTCGGCGCGAAGCGCATCGCGTAAAAGTACATAAAGAAAGCGGAACAGCTTAGGCTGTTCCGCTTTTTTACTTCATCAAAAAGCAGCGAAGCTGCTTCTTGATGAGAGAGCTTCAGGAAATGGTGCTCACCGCGCCATTTCCTGCAAAGTGTCACTGCGGACGCGCGTGTCGTCCTCCGCGACGGATCAAAATACTTTGCCGCCTGCGGGCGGCAAATGAAGTCGATTGACCGTTCGCCTTGCCTTGTGCAGATAGTGCGAGCTGTTACTCAACAGTTGTTTCGGTGTCGCTTTCCTCGGCCTTCTTCACCTCCGCGGCGCGGATGGCTTCTGCTTCGGCCTTGGCTTCGGCGAGGACTTTTTTCTCGCTCTTTGTTTTGAGCTGCTTTTCGTCGAACTGTGCCCACATGTCAGGGCGGCGGAGCATTGTGCGCTTGTAGCTCTCTTTTTTGCGCCATTTGGCCACGTTTTCGTGGTGGCCGGAGAGCAGCACGTCCGGCACGCGGCGGCCGTGCCATTCATCGGGGCGGGAATACTGCGGATACTCCAAAAGCCCAGCCCAGTGGGACTCCTCGGTGAAGCATTCCTCCTCGGGCAGCACGCCCGGGACCATGCGGCAGATGGCGTCCGTCACGGCCATGGCGGGAATTTCGCCGCCCGTGACGACGAAGTCGCCCATCGAGAGCTCTTCGTCCACGCACTCGTCGATAAAGCGCTGGTCGATGCCCTCGTAGTGGCCGCAGACTAAAATGAGGTGGTCATACTTATCCTTCAGCTCGCGCGCCACGCTCTGTGTGAACGTGCGCCCGCAGGGGGAGAGGTAGATCGTATGCCCGCGGCTGCCAGCCTCCTCGCACACATGCGCCCAGCAGCGGTACAGGGGGTCTGCCTGCATCACCGCGCCGCGCCCGCCGCCGTAGGGGTAGTCGTCGACCTGCATCTGCTTGTTCGTCGTGTAGTCGCGGATCTGGTGCGTCTTGATCGTGATGTAGCCGCGCTCCTGCGCGCGGCCGAGGATGCTGACGTTCATCATCGCGTCGACCGAAGCGGGGAAGAGTGTTAAAATATCAATCCTCATCGGTCTCTAACCCCTCGATCATGTGCACGCTGATCTCACGCGCTTCCTCGTCGATGTCCGTGATGAAGATATCCTTCACCGCGGGGATGAGATAGGTCTTCTCCTCGCCTTTGACCTTGTAGAGCTTGTGGGCGGGGTAGGAGAGCACGTCCACCACCGTGCCGATATACGTGTGGGGGAAGTAGTTATAGACGTTCATGCCGATGATCTCGGCGTCGAAGTGCTCACCTGGCTTGAGCTGGACATCGTTGCGGCGGATGGAGAGCACCTTGCGCTTGAGCGCGGCGGCAGCATCCATGTCGTCAACCTCGGGCAGCTTCATGAGCACCATGTCGCCCTGCACGCGCTTGCTCGTCGGGCGGAAGGGCGCACCGTCCATGTAGAACGTTTTGAACCCGCACAGAAGCTCTGGGCTCACGTCCCAGGGCTGTACCTTGACCTCGCCGCGCACGCCGTGCGTGTTCACGATCTGGCCGACTTCGATATATTCCGGGCGCGCGCTCGGCTGCGGCGCGCTCTTTTTGGAAAAGAGACCCATTGTCATGCTCCTTTGTTTTGTTCTATCCATCCAGTATAGCGGAATCGGCGGGGGATGGCAAGAATAAAAAACGTTCCCGAGAGCTTCTCGGGAACGTTTTTGCAGTTCAGTCTACGATGTCGACAGACACCTTTACGCCGGTGCGCTGAGCATAGGAACGGACGACCGTGCGGATCTCCTTGGCAATGCGGCCCTGACGGCCGATGACCTTGCCCATATCGTCAGGTGCGACGCGCAGCTCCAACGTAAGCTCGTCCGCGCCCTGCTTCTCCGTGACGGTGACGTCATCGGGATGCTCAACAAGGCTGCGGGCGATGTAGAGCAGCAAGTCTTTCATTTCTTGCACCCCGGGTCTTACAGCGCGTTGACTTTCTTCAGCAGCGCACGGACGGTGTCGGTGGGCTGAGCGCCGGTCTTGATCCACTCCTGAGCGCGCTCAGCGTCGATCTTGATCTCGGCGGGGGAGACGCAGGGATTGTAGGTGCCGATCTCTTCGATGAAGCGGCCGTCGCGGGGATAACGGGAATCAGCGACGACAACACGATAGAAAGGAGCCTTCTTGGCGCCCATTCTGCGCAGACGAATTTTAACCATGGTTACTACCTCCAAAAATAATGTAAATGATTTTGTATTATGATGAAATGCTTGTGCACTTATCAACGGAAATTACTTGAAGCGTTTCTTGCGCCCGAAACCGCGCATCCGGCCGCCGCCGAAGCCGCCCATGCCCTTTGGCATCTTGCCGCCGCGCGTGACCTGCTTGATCATGCTCTGCATCATCTCAAACTGCTTGAGCAGGCGATTGACGTCCACAACCTCGAGTCCGCAGCCGGCGGCGATGCGCTTTTTGCGGCTGGCGCCGAGCACCGCGGGATTCTCGCGCTCGTAGGGTGTCATCGAGAGGATGATCGCCTCGGTGTGTGCCATCATCTTGGGGTCAAGCTCGGCGTTTGCCATCTGCTTGCCGAGCTGGCCGGGCATCATGCCCGCGAGCTGTTCAAAGCTGCCCATGCTCTTGAGCTGGACGAGCTGGTCGTAATAGTCGGAGAGAGTGAAGCGGTTCTTTTTGAGCTTTTCTTCGAGCTTTTTCGCCTTTTCCTCGTCGATGCTCTGCTCGGCGCGCTCGATGAACGACAGCACGTCGCCCATGCCGAGGATGCGCTGCGCCATGCGGTCGGGGTGGAAGGGCTCGATCATGTCGAGCTTTTCGCCCGTGCCCATGAACTTGATGGGTTTGCCGGTCGCCGCGCGGATCGAGAGGGCTGCGCCGCCGCGGGCGTCGCCGTCGAGCTTCGTGAGCACGACGCCGTCGATGCCGAGTGCCTCATCAAAGGCGGTGGCGGCGTTCACGGCGTCCTGACCGGTCATCGCGTCGACGACGAGCAGGATCTCGGTCGGCTTGACGGCGGCCTTGATGCGCTTGAGCTCGTCCATCAGCGCTTCGTCGATGTGCAGGCGGCCTGCGGTATCGAGGAAGACCATGTCGTTGCCGTGGTCACCGGCGTACTTGACGGCCTCCTGCGCGATCTGAACGGGGTCGATCTGACCCATTTCGAAAACGGGAATATTCAATTGCTTGCCGACGACCTGTAACTGCGTGATGGCCGCGGGACGGTACACGTCGCACGCGGTGAGCAGCGGACGGTGGCCCTGCTTGCGGAAGTAGCCCGCGAGCTTGGCGACGTTCGTCGTCTTACCGGCGCCCTGTAAGCCGACCATCATGACGACCGTCGGCGGCTTGGAGGCGAAGGTCAGCTTCGCATTGGCACCGCCCATGAGCGCGGTGAGCTCTTCGCTGACGATCTTGATGACCTGCTGGGCAGGGGTCAGGCTGTCGAGCACCTCGGCGCCGACGGCGCGCTCAGAGACGGTTTTGACAAAGTCCTTGACGACCTTGTAGCTCACGTCTGCTTCGAGGAGCGCCAGGCGCACCTCACGCATTGCGAGCTTGATGTCCTCTTCGCTCAGGCGGCCCTTGCCGCGCAGGTGTTTGAATGTGGCGTTGAGCTTTTCGCTCAGTCCTTCAAATGCCATGGATGTATTACTCCTTGAGTGCCGCCGCCTCGGCCTCGATCACGCCGGCAAGCTCTTCGAGCTGGCGGTCCTCATACCGGCGGAAGTTGAGCTGCTTGATCTGCTCGGCCGCGTCCGTGATCTTTTCCACGTGGGGCTGAAGCTGCATGAAGCGCTTGATGAGCCCCGTCTTGTCTTCGATCTCGGTCATGTAGTTCTCCGCGCGCACGATGACGTCGCGCACGCCCTGGCGGGAGATGCCGTAGTTCTCGGCAATTTCGGAGAGCGACAGGTCCTCGTTATAGTAGAGATCGTAGAATTCCTTCTGGCGGTCGGTGAGAAGCTCCCCATAAAAGTCGAAGAGCATCGTCATGCGAAAGGTCTGGTTTTTCACGGAAAGTTCCTCCTTGTGCAGATTCTGCTGTAAAGTTTTAGCGCTTTACAACAAGGATCAGTTTACATGATTTTATCAGAAATGTCAAGGAAAAATCGCAAGAAAAAGGTCATGGGAGCAGAAAATTCTTCTGTTTTTGCATCGCTGCGTGCGCAAGGGGCAGAAAAGAGTGGAATTATTCACAGTTTCGTGGTATCCTAACGATAAAATCTCGAATGATCGATCACAGGAGGAATCGGTGATGGAACCGGTCAGACGCGAGATCGCACCTGAGGTGTGCCTCAACTATGTGCGGTCGGATAAATTCAAAACGGGAACGCTGAGCATGCAGTTCATCACGCCGCTCGACGAAAAAACGGCGAGCTTCGGGGCGCTGCTGCCGAGCGTGCTGCGCCGCGGCACGATGGCGCATCCGGATATGCGCGCGCTTTCCACCGCGCTCGACCTGCTTTACGGCTCGTCGATCGGCTGCACGGTGCGCAAAAAGGGCGAGAACCAGTGCATCGGCTTTGCCGCGAGCTTCATCGACGAGGAATTTGTCCCGGGAGGAGAAAAGCTGCTCGAGCCGATGTGCGACCTTTTGGGCGAGCTGCTGCTCGACCCCGTGACGCGCAACGGCCGCTTCTTGAGCGACTATGTGGAGAGCGAAAAGCAGAACCTTGTCGACGCCATCCGCGGCATCATCAACGACAAGCGCGACTATGCAGATCTTCGCCTTTTGCAGGAGATGTGCCGCGGCGAGCGCTACGGGGTGGATAAATTCGGCACCATCGCGCGTGTTGAAAAGATCACGAATCAGACGCTCTTCCGCTACTATCAGGAGCTTTTGTCCACGGCGCATTTAGAGCTTTTCTACTGCGGCAGCGCGGACTATGAGCGCGTCAAAGGTGCGCTTTCCCGCGCACTTGCGCCGCTCATGCGCGGGCGTGTCGTTCCGCCGGTCATTGCGGAAAAGTGCAGCGCACCGGAAACGCCGCGCGAGATCACCGAGCGCATGGACGTGACACAAGGCAAGCTTTCGATGGGCTGGCGCGTAGGAACGAACGACGCGAGCGCGATGATGCTTGCAAACCTTATCTTCGGCGGGTACAGCAACTCCAAGCTCTTTTTGAACGTGCGCGAGAAGCTGTCCCTCTGCTATTATGCCTCGTCCTCGTATCACCGTTCCAAGGGTATCGTCACGGTATCCTCCGGCATTGAGCACGGAGATGTGGAGACTGCCAAGCGCGAGATCCTTGCCCAGCTCGAGGCGGTGCAGCGCGGCGAATTCGAGCCGTGGGAGATCGAAGGCGCGCGCTCTTGCCTCATCGCCTCGCTCGAATCGCGCGGCGACAGCGCCGGGCGCATGGAGGAAAACGCTCTCGGTCAGGCGGCCACGGGAATCCGGGAAACGGCTGACGAGCTGATCGCAGCGCTGCGGGGCGTGACGGGTGAGCGTATTGCCGCAGCCGCGCAGAGCCTGACGCTCGACACGGTGTATTTCCTGACAGGGGAGGAGGACGGCGAAGATGAATGAAAAAGTCTATCCCCGCATCGGGGAAAGGGTGCTTGAAAAGACGCTGCCGAACGGACTGAAGATCTTCATTGTCCCCAAGCCTCAGCACCGCAAAAAATACGCCTTTTTCGCCACGCGCTACGGCGGCATGGATATGCAGTTCATCAGAAACGGCAAAAAGTGCGATACGCCGGCGGGCATCGCGCATTATTTAGAGCATAAGATGTTCGACACGGAGGACGGCAACGCCCTCCAGCAGCTCTCCCAAAACGGCGCGGAGCCGAACGCCTTCACCTCCAACGCGACGACCGCCTATTACTTCGACTGCACGGAGCATTTTGAGGAGAATCTGAGGATCCTGCTCTCGTTCGTCTCCGTCCCCTACTTCACGCAGGAGAGCGTGGACAAGGAGCGCGGCATCATCGGTCAGGAGATCCGCATGGTGGAGGATACGCCCGACTGGAGGGTCTACACCAACCTGCTCGAGTGCCTGTACCACTCCTCCCCCGCCCGCGTCGCCATCGCCGGTACGGTGGAGAGCATCGCGGAGATCACGCCCGAAACGCTCTATGCCTGCCACAAGGCGTTCTACGACCCGGCGAACATGATGCTGTGCGTCGTCGGCGACGTGAAGCCCGACGAGATCGCCGCCATCGCGGAGGAGATCCTGCCGGAAAGTCGGGGCGAGGTCATCGAGCGCGACTACGGGCAGGAGGATATGCGCGTCGTCGAGAAGTGCCGCCGCGAGGCGATGGAGGTCTCGATGCCGCAGTTCCTCGTCGGCTTCAAGTGCCCTCCCGCAGCGGACGGCGCGGCGCTGATGCGGCAGGACATCATCGCGGACATCGCCTGCGACATCCTGCTCGGCGATTCCTCGCCGCTCTACCAGCGGCTCTACGACAAGGGGCTCATCAACGGCAGCTTCGGCGGCGGCTTCGACCAGCTGCCCGGCATCGCCTACCTCTACGCGGGCGGCGATAGTGATGTGCCCGAGGCGGTCGTGCGCGCCATTCTGGACGAGGCGCAGCGCCTCGCGCGCGAGGGCGTGGACGAGGCGTTCTATCAGCAGCTCCGCCGCGCGAGTTTCGGCTCGACGCTGCGCGCGCTCAACAGCTTCGAGAACATCGCCGTATCCGTTGCGGACGGCGCGTTCCGCGGCTTTGATCCCTTCCGCTTCCCAGAGGTGTACGATTCCGTCACCCGCGCGGATGTGGAGGCGTTTCTGCGCGAGAGCATCGTCGAGGAGCGCAGCGCGCTGTCCATTCTTATCCCCAAGAAGGAGGGAGCTTCCCAATGAGTTATCCCAACGCAGACATCAGCTTTCCCGGGCTGTTCGGCGACTGGCGCTTTACCCTCTCGCCCAAGCTGCTCGACATCGGCAACGGCATCTACTGGTACGGCGTGCTCATCGCCGCGGGGCTGCTCATCGCCCTGTGGTTCTGCATGAAGCGCGCGCCGCGCTACGGCCTGAGCGAGGACGACGTGATCGACACCGTGCTTTGGGCCATCCCCTTTGCCATCGTCGGCGCGCGGGTCTACTATGTGCTCTTTTACCTTGACCAGTTCCGCCTTGCGGACGGCAGCATCGACTGGGCGGAGACCTACCGCATCTGGGACGGCGGGCTTGCCATCTACGGGGCAGTCATCGCGGCATTTTTGACCGCGTGGCTTGTTTGCCGAAAAAAGCAGCTCAGCCTTTGGGCGCTTGCCGACTGCTGCGTGGCGGGCTTTTTCATCGGACAGGCCATCGGGCGCTGGGGCAACTTCTTCAACCGCGAGGCCTTCGGCGGCATGACCGAGCTGCCGTGGCGGATGCGGCTGTGGATCAGCGGCACCTACTATATCGACGTGCATCCGACGTTCCTGTATGAGAGCCTTTGGAACGTCGCGGGGCTGCTGCTCCTCTGCCTTGCGGTGGACAAGGTACGGCGCTTCGACGGGGAGAACACCTGCTTCTACTTCCTCTGGTACGGCATCGGGCGCTTCTGGATCGAGGGGCTGCGGACCGACAGCCTGTATCTTTTCCACGTCACGCTCTTCGGCGAGCGCGTGCGCGTGTCGCAGGCGCTGAGCCTTGTGATGATCGTTCTCACGGCGGTCATCCTGCTGAAGAACCGCAGCGCCGATCCCGCGCGGATGTTCGTCAACCGCCGGCTCGACGGGCAGGCGACCGTCCTGCCCGATCGGAGCGAGGAGCGTCCCATCGAGGACGGTCCCGCGGAGGCGGACCGCCCGGCGAAGGCGCCCGCGGAGAGCGCCGCAGAGCCGGCGGACGGCGGAGACAACGGCTGAGAGCCTATTGAATAAACGGAAGGACCGCGAGCGCGGCCCTTCCGTTTTGCTTTGCTGTTTTATGGTTCGCTCTGCGCGGCGGCGAGCTTTTTGGCCTTTCTCCGCTCCCGGCGGTGCGTGAGGTCGTCGATGACGCAGTAGTACACGGGAGTGAAGAGCAGCGTGATGACGGTCGAGACGAGCATACCGGCGATCATGGTGGTGCCCATGTCGCTCATCATCTCGTTCATCTTGCCGGTCATGCCGAGCGCCGTCGGCACGAGGGCAAGGATGGTGGTGAGCGTGGTCATCAGCACGGGGCGGATACGCAGCGGGCAGGCGTGGAGAATGGCCTCCTCGCGCGTCTCGCCGCGGTCACGGCGCTGCTTGATGTAGTCCACGAGGACGATGGAGGCGTTGACCACCGTACCGGCAAGCATGATGAGGGAGACGAGCGAGATCATCGAAAGGTCCTTGCCTGTGAGCGGCAGCGCGAAGAGCGCGCCGGCAAAGGCGATGGGCAGGATCATCATGATGATGACCGGCATGACGAAGGACTCGAACTGCGAGGCCAGCACGAAGTACACAAGGCCGACGGAGACGATGAGCGCGAGGCCGAGGTCGGAGAAGTTCTCCATCATCTCCGTGTAGCCGCCGGCAAGCTCGGCGGTGTAGCCGCCGGGGAGCGTGTAGCCCGCGAGGATGGCGCGGATGCTCTTGGCCATGGCGCTCGTGTCGCCGTCCGCAGCGTCACCGGAGATGGTCACCTGGCGGGACTGGTTGTAGCGCGTGATGGTCTGCGGGGACATGACGACGCTGACGTCGGCGATGCTGCCGAGCGGCACGCTGCCGCCGGTCGGCGTGGAGATCGCCATGGAGCGCAGGGCGTCCAGACTCTCCTCCGCGCGGCCGTCGCCGCGCACGACCACGTCGACCTCCTTATTGTCGATGGTGACGGTGGTGGCGGTGGTTCCGGTCAGGCCGGAGCGCACCGCTGCGGCGACGCTGTAGGCGGTCAGGCCGTACTGCGAGCACGCCTGACGGTCCGCGGTCACCTTGACCTGCGGCACCTGCTCGGCGACCGTGGAGGAAACGTCCACCGCGCCGGGGATCGCCGCGATCTGCGCGGTGAGGTCGTCCGCGATCATCTTGAGCGTGGTGTAGTCCTCGCCCGTGATGTTGACGCTCACGCCGCTGCCGCCCATCATCGCGCCCATGTCGTAGGCCGAGCAGGTGATCTCGCAGCCGGCGACGTCATAGGTCGCGTCGCGCAGGGCGTTGGCAATGTCGGTCGCGCTGCGGTCGCGCTCGCCCTTGTCGGTGAGGTTGAGCACCAGGCTGGCGCTCTGACCGCTATCGGCGGTGTAGTAGTAGCCGGCAAGCTCGGGGATGGTCTCCTCGGCAATGGCGGCGACACGCTCCGCCATCGCCGCCGCCTGCTCGACCTTCGAGCCGATGGGCATGGAGACGGTCACGGTGACCATGCCCTCGTCCATCTCGGGCAGGAGCACCATTTTGGTGTTCAGGCAGGCGGCGAGGAACACCGCGACGAGGGCGACGGACACCAGCACGCCGCGCTTGAGGTGATGCACATAGTAGTCGAGCTTTTTCACATACCAGTCCATGAGCTTCTGCGCGCGGCGTCCGCCCTTCTGCGCCCTTTGCAGGGCGTCAAGATGCACCTTGCTCTCGTCGAGCAGGAAGTAGCACAGCAGCGGCACGAGCGTCACGGCGACAGCGAGCGAGCCGAGAATGAGGAAGGCGATGGTCAGGCAGAAGTCCTTGAAGATCTGACCCGCGATGCCGCCGGTGAGGCCGAGCGGCAGGAACACCGCAACGGTGGTGAGGGTCGAGGCGGTCAGCGAGAGCGTGACCTCCTTCGTGCCCTCGACGCAGCTGGTCATGCGGTCGTGTCCCTCGGACGCCCAGCGGTAGATGTTTTCGAGCACGATGATGGAGTTATCCACGATCATGCCGACGCCCATGGCGATGCCGCCGAGGCTCATCATGTTGAGCGTCAGGTCGCAGACGTACATCAGCACGAACACCGCGAGGATGCACACGGGCATGGAGACCGCGATGGTCATGGTCGCGCCGCCGCGGCGCAGGAACAGCCACACCACGAGCGCCGCAAGCACGACGCCGAGGATGATGCCCTCGAGCGCGGCGTCGACGGCGACGTTGATGTACTCGCTCGCGACGTAGGGGATGGCGTAGTGGATGGAGCCGTCCTTCGCCGCCAGCTCCTCCATCGCCGCGACCACCGCCTCGGCGGTCTTGACCTCGTTCGCGCCGGAGCGCTTGCTGACCTGTAGGATGATGCCGGGCGTACCGTCCATCGCGGCGATGGCGTCGCGGTCGGAGGTCTCGAAGGCGACGTCGGCGACCTCGCCGAGGCGCACCGTGCCGCCGGTCTGGAGCGGGATGTTGATGTTGGCGACCTCATCGACCGTGGAGAGCTGCGCGTCGGTGGTGACGGAGAGCTTCTGACTGCCGTTGTAGACCTCACCGGCGGGATAGAGCAGGTTCTCCGCCTGGAGGATCTGGGTGATGTAGCTCGTGGAGAGGCCGTAGCCCGCGGCGCGCTGCGCGTCGAGCGTCACGGTGATCTGACGCTCCACACCGCCGGAGACGGAGACGGACGCCACGCCGTCGATGCGCTCGAGCGCGGGGGCGACCACGTTCTCCGCCTGCTGCTGGAGGGCGGCGAGGTCGTCGCCGAGGAGGCCGACGATGGCGCTCGGCATCAACTCGGACACGTTGATGTTCAGAATGACGGGAGAGCCGCAGCCGTCGGGCAGGCTGAGCGCGTCGAACTTCTCGCGCAGCTTGGTCGCCGCGATGTCCACGTCGGTGTTCTCAACGTACATGATCTGGATGGTCGAGATGCTGTCGGCGCTCGAGGAGGTGACGGAGTCCACGCCGGGCACCGACATGATGGCGGACTCGAGCGGGCGCGTGACGAGCTGCTCGATGTCCTCGGGGCCCGCGCCGTTGTAGTAGCAGTACACATAGGCCGCGGGGTACTCGATGTTCGGCAGCAGCGCCATCTGGAGCTGGGTGGTGTAGACCACGCCGAACACGGCGATCATAATGACCGCGAGCAGCGTTGTGACCTTGTGCCTGATGCAGAATTTTGCAATGTTCATGGAGCTTATCCCTCCACGACGCGCACGGCGTCGCCGTCGGAGAGGTACTGCTGACCCACGGTGACGAGCTGCTCGCCCGCGTCAAGACCGCTCGTGACCTCGGTCATGCCGCTGCCGGTGAGGCCCGTGGTGATGTCGACGCGCTTTGCCGTGTCGTTCTCGACGATAAAGACATACTGCTTGTCGCTGCTCGTGAGGATGGCCTCGCTCGGCACGACGACCGCGCTCTCGCTCACGGCGGTGTGGAAGGTGACGTCGGCAAACATACCGGAGAGCAGGCCCTCGACCTCCGCGGGCACCGTGACGGTGACGGTGTAGAGCTTTGTCACCTGATTGGCGGTCTTTTCGACGGAGCGGATCACGCCCTCAAATTCGGCGTCCGCCGCGCTGACGCGGACCGTGACCGTGTCGCCGATGGCGAGCTTGGGCACCAGCGCCTCGGAGACCATGACGGTGACCTTCATCTGCTCCGCGCCGTCGATGACGGCGACGGCGTAGCTGGGCGAGACCATGCCGCCCTCGCTCGCGGTGAGCGAGGCGAGCACGCCGTCCACCGGCGCGATGACGTTGCCATGGCTGTCGATGTTCTCCATCGCGAGGGCAAGCTGCTCGTAGCTCGACTTCGCGCTCTGCATACTTGCTTCAAGCTGGGCGAGCGTGGAATCACGCTGCGCCTTGGTGGAGAGATATTGCAGCTCCATCTGGTCGACCTCCGACTGGGAGGCCGCGCCGATCTCGAAAAGCGCCTTGGTGTCGTTCCAGTTTTTTTCGTACAGAGCGACCTGTCGGTCCAGAATGTTCTTCTGGTCGCTGTAGCTCGACGCGGCGCTCGTGTAGCCGATCTCCGCCGCGCGGTACTGCGCGAGCGAGCTTTCCATGTCGAGCGAGCAGATCATATCGCCCGCCTTGACCGCGTCGCCCGCCTCGACATAAACGGCGGTGCATTTGGCCGTGGCCGTGACGTAGACGCTCGTTTCGCTGCCGGCGGTCACCTGACCGGAGACCGTGTTCTCCGAGGCGATGTCCTGCGCCTCGACCGTCTGCACCTGCACGGCGACGCCGGCGGGCGCGGTGACCATCTCTTCCTTTTCGCAGCCCGCAAGGCTCAGAGCCAGCGTGAGCGCCAGCAGCAGGGAAATCGTTTTCTGTTTCATCGTCTCAGCCCTCCTCAGCCGGCCAGCAGGCCGTAGTCCACGGCCCAGCGATAGTTGTTGTATGCGGTGAACAGGTCGCGCTCCGCGCCGGAGACGGTGTCCTGCGCGGTGTAAAGCTCGTCCTCCGCCGTATGCAGGGCGTTCTCGGAGATCGTGCCCTGCTCGTACCTGAGCTGTGCGGCCGCGAGGTCGCTGCGCTCGCACTCGAGCGAGACCTTCGCCGCATTCAGCGCGCTCGCGTAGCTCTGCACGCTGTCATAGAGCGAGCGGAAGCTCAGCTCGAAGTTCTGCACGGCGGCGTTGTAGGTGTACTGCGCCGCCTGCCACCGGTGCTTGACGGCAATATACTCATAATTGTCCTTGTTGTAGCCGAGATCGCCCGCCTTGTCTTTGTATTCCTCGTCCGCGTCCTCGAGCGTGAGCTTGGCGGCGTAGAGATCATAGCTCGCCGCCTTTGCCTTTTCCAGGTCCTTCTCCACATCCATGGCGGCAAGCTGCTCCGCGGTCACCTCGGGAAGCGCATTGAGCGTGAGCGGCGCGGTCAGCTCCTCCCCGATCATGGCGTTGAGCTGACGGCGCAGCTGTGCGGCGGCGGCATCGATCGCCGCTTTTCCGCTCTCCACCTGCGCCTTGCCCGCTTCCGTCTGCTGAAGCGTCATGGCGCTGACCTGACCGAGCTCATAGCGCAGCTTCACTTCCTCGATCGTGCGGTCAAGCGCCGCATTCTGTCTCGTCAGCGCGGCGGACTGGTCCTCGAGCGCGAGAAGGCCGACATACAGCGATTCACCCGCCGCCAGAAGCGAAGCCTGCGCGTTGCGGAGCTGGCGGACGAGGTCGGCGTTGTCCTGCTGGAGCTTGCCCTCCTTGATGTCGTCGAAGGTCTTGCGCAGGGCGTCGTAGCGCTGTGTAAGGGTCTCATAGGTGTAGCTCTCGCCCTGTCCCATCTGGATCAGACCCCACTGGGCGGAGGCGATACTGTTGAGGCCGTTGCGCAGGTCCTCGTACATTTTGTCGTAGTCTATGCACTCGATCGCGGCGATGTTCTCCTCCAGCGACATGACGGTGTAATAGCCCGTTTTCATCCGCGCGCTGAGGTTTTCAAAGCGCAGCGTGCCTGCCGCGTCCGGCGTGGTCTGCGCGGTCTCCTCCGCGGCGGGTTTCTCTTTGTCCTGTTCATCTGCCAGCGCGCCGACCGCCAGCGCTGAGAGCATGGCGAGGGCGAGCAGCAGAGCCGTCCATCTTTTCTTCATTTGCGGTGTCCTCCTTCGGGTACGGCAGCGCTGCCGTTTTTGATGATCTCAATGCGCCCGCGCATCCGCTCGCGCTCGAGCGCGAAGCTCTCCGGCTTTTTCAGCGTGCGGGCGATGGCGCAGGCAAGCGCTCCCACGAGCAGGGTGAATACGTCGTCCACAAAGCCGTTCTCCCGCGAGCGCAGGAGCGCGGGGTCGATGTGCTCGAGGAGCTTCTGCGGGCAGAGCTCCCCCGCCGCGCGCTCAAAGAAGAGCTGCTGCACGTCCATATTGACGTTCAGGCTCAGCAGCGCGAAGGCGCGGGAAAACGCCGGCGTGATGCAGCCGCTCGGGGCGACCATGGCGTCGAGCAGCGCGAGCGGCATGGCAAAAAGGTCTCCGCCCGAGCGCTCGAGCGTATCATGGAACAGATCGAGAAACTGGTCGCGGATCTCGTCGATGAGGGTGAGGAACAGGTCGTTCTTATCCTCGAAATACTGGTAAAAGCTGCCGCGCGGGATGCGCGAGGTCTGCACGATGCGGTTGATGGACGCCTCGGCGTAGGGCACGGCGGTAAATTCGCTCCACGCGCCCTCCAAAATGCGTGCTCGCTTCTCCTCCGGCAGACGGAAAAAGGTATCGGTCGGCATAGGCCCCTCCTGTATGACAAGCTGTCGTAAAATGACAATCTGTCATATATTATACGAGCACTTCCCTACTCTGTCAATAGGCCAAATCGTTAAGAAATCATGAATGGTTAAGTTCATCTAACCATATTCCGTTGAAAAGCGCCGTCCGTGGGACGGCGCTTCCGTCTCAGCCGATGCCGCCGAGGAGCGCGCCCGCGATGAGCGCGAGCAGCGCGCAGGCGCAGTAGACGTATTTGCTCAGAGGATAGAACCACGCGCCGATGGGCTTGCCCGCGCCCTTGTTGACCGCGGCAAGGACGAAGTCCTTCCCCGCCACCCAGAAGAACAGGATGCCGGCCAGCAGCGCGCCGAGCGGGCAGATGTAGATGGACACCACATCCATCCAGTCGGAGACGATGGCCTGAATGCACAGCGACACCGCCGTGCCGATCACGGCAATGACTGCGACCGCCGCCACGCGCTTGAGGTGCAGCTTATCCTGCAGCGCCTCGACCGAGACCTCGTAGAGGTTCACAAGCGAGGTGAGCCCCGCGAAGAGCACGCAGAGGAAGAACACCAGCCCGATCACGCGCCCTCCGGGCATCCCGTTGAACACGTTCACGAGGAAAATGAACATCAGTCCCGGGCCGCCGTCGGAAAGGTCCGCGCCGCCTGCCGCCATCGCGGGAATGATGACGAGCGCCGCCAGCAGCGCCGCCAGCGTATCGAACAGCGCCACATTGCGCGCGGCGGAGGGGATCGACTCGTCGTCCGAGAAGTAGGAGCCGTAGATCACCGTGCCGTTTCCCGCCACGGAGAGCGAGAAGAACGCCTGACCGAAGGCGTAGATCCACAGCTTCGGGTCGGCAAGGCCCACGGGGTCGAGGGTAAAGATGTAGCGGTAGCCGTCGCCCGCGCCGGGCAGCGTCGCAATGTAGACGCCCAGTCCCGCAAAGAGGAAGAACAGCACGGGCATCATGACCTTGTTCGCCCGCTCGATGCCGCCGCCCACGCCGAAGGCCATGATGGCGAAGTTGACCGCCAGCGCGATCACCAGCCAGAAATTATTGCCCCAGCCGCAGGCCGTGCCGTTGAAGCGGTCGACGATGACATTCATATTCTGTCCCATGGCAAAGAGTCCGCCGTCGAGCGCCAGCGCAAAATACTTGAAGATCCAGCCCACCACGCAGCTGTAGCCGATGGCGAGCGCCAGCGAGCCGAGCACCGGGATATAGCCGACCGCCTCGCCCGTGCTGCGTCTGCCGCGCAGGGCAGCCGCCTGCCCGAACGCGCCGATGGGGCCGGAGCGGGTGGAGCGGCCAAGCGCCATCTCGCCGATGATGCCGGTCGAGCCGATCAGAAGAACAAAGAGGAAATACGGCAGCAGGAAGGTCATGCCGCCCCACGCGGACACGAGATAGGGAAAGCGCCAGATGTTGCCCATGCCCACCGCGCTGCCGATGCAGGCGAGGATAAAGCCCCAGCGGCTGCGGAATGCGTCGCGCTCCGTCTGCTTGCTCATGGTGTCGTCCTCCAAATTACACAACTGTCTCTCCGTCGATGCACACAAAGAGATAGTTTAGTCTATCCCCCAAGGGCTGTGTTTGTCAAGGCTTTTCCCCTCCATCCGGATGGAAATGTCGGTTTGGACCGGAACCCAAAAAGAAAAGCACCGCAAAGCGGTGCTTTTCTTTTTGGCGCAGTGGGAGGGATTCGAACCCTCGGACGGCTTTT
>ERZ1106954.1313-NODE-1313-length-18985-cov-9.212520_pt1 | contig 18985 bp, 16 predicted proteins | sample MGYA00403678_ERZ1106954 | MGnify/ENA primary metagenome ERZ1106954 (study PRJEB35170, sample SAMEA104062445) | human gut metagenome | biome: human gut; feature: human-associated habitat; material: faeces | place: Denmark | collected 2012-08-20 ... | reverse complement strand
TGACCGGCACGGGCGGCGGCGTGCTGCGCGACGTGCTCGCCGGGGATATGCCCTACATCCTGCGCAAACACATCTACGCCTGTGCCTCCATCGTGGGCGGCATCCTCTACCTGCTCCTGCGGCAGGTATGGCACGGACCAGGCGCGATCCTGACCGGCGTGCTCGTCGTGGTCGGCATCCGCTGCGCCGCGGCACACTTTGAGTGGAATCTGCCGCGCGCAAAAACCGTGTGGAAAAGCGGCGAATGATGTGATACACTAAGCAGAGAATTTTACGAAACCGGAGGTCTTTCCCATGCCCAACACGACCGTATGCCCGCTTGCAAAAAAGTGCGGCGGCTGCCAGCTGCAAAACCTCTCCTACCCCGAGCAGCTGCACCTCAAACAGGCGACGGCCATCCGGCTGCTCGGCCGCTTCGGTCATGTGGAGGAGATCCTCGGCATGGACGACCCCTATCACTACCGCAACAAGGTGCAGGCCGCCTTCGGTGTCAACCGGCAGGGGCAGATCATCTCGGGCGTGTACCAGTCGGCCTCACACCGCATCGTCCCTGTCAGCGACTGTCTGATCGAGGATAAGGTCGCCGACCGGATCATCGTCACGATCCGCAAGCTGCTCAAGAGCTTCAAGATCCGCCCCTACGATGAGGACACCGGCCGCGGCACGCTGCGGCACGTGCTCGTGCGGCGCGGCTGGCGCAGCGGGGAGATCCTTGTCGTGCTCGTGACCGCGCACGGTATGCTGCCCGGCAAGCGCAACTTCGTGCGCGCGCTGCTGCAGCAGCATCCGGACATCACGACCGTGGTGCAGAACATCAACGCCGGGCAGACGAGTCTCGTGCTCGGGCCGCACAGCGAGGTGCTCTACGGACCGGGATATATCCGCGAGCAGCTCGGTGATTTCACGTTCCGCATCTCGCCGCGCGCGTTTTACCAGATCAACCCCGTGCAGACGGAGGTGCTCTACCGCACGGCGCTCGAATACGCGGGGCTGACCGGCACGGAGACCGTCGTGGACGCTTACTGCGGCACCGGCACGATCGGCATTTTCGCCAGCCGGGATGCCGCGCGCGTGATTGGCGTGGAGAATAACCGCGACGCCGTGCGCGATGCGATCAGCAACGCCAAGGCCAACCGCGCGGACAATGTCCGCTTCTACACCGCCGATGCGAGCGACTTCCTGCAGGGCATGGCCAAAGCCGGCGAGCACGCCGACGTCGTCATCCTCGACCCGCCGCGCGCCGGCAGCGACGAGCGCTTTCTCTCCGCCGTCACGACCGTAGCGCCGGAGCGCGTGGTATACGTGTCGTGCAACCCGGAGACGCTCGCGCGCGACCTTGGCTATCTCACCCGGCACGGCTACCGCGTCGAGCGCATCCAGCCGGTCGATATGTTCCCGCATACGGAGCATATCGAGACGGTAGTCTTGCTTTCCAAGGGAGAAATCGACTCGAAGAAAGTGCGTGTGGAGTTTTCTCTGGAGGACATGGATATGTCCGGGTTCCAGAAGGGTGCGACCTATGAGCAGATTAAAGCGTATGTGCTGGAGCATACCGGTTTGAAGGTATCTTCCCTCTACATCTCACAGATAAAGCGCAAGTGCGGGCTGGATGTGGGGCAAAATTATAACCTGTCAAAGAAGGAAGATGCTAAAGTGCCACAGTGTCCGCCGGAAAAGGAAGCGGCGATTATGGAGGCATTGAAGCATTTTCAAATGACATAATTATTACACAAGGGCCTAGGTAGTTTATCCTAGGCCCTTTTCGCAGTCTTATAGTTCACTATTTCGTGAATTTAATTTGCCTTTTAGTGCAAAATCAAGTATACTAGAAATGAAAAATATCAGGAGGTGCAGGATGGCAATCAGCTATAATCGTCTTTGGAAACGATTGATCGATCACGATTTGAGTAAAACCGATATGATGCACCGTGCAAACATCAGCACCAATGTTCTGGCACGTCTGGGAAAGGGTGCGCCTGTTTCGATGGAAAGCATGGAGAAAATCTGTAAAGTGTTAAACTGCAATATTGGCGATGTTATGGAATTTGTTCCTGATAATAAAGATGGAGGAAAAGACGCATGATTACGGGCGCTATCAAAAATAAAGTAGATAAAATCTGGACGGATATCTGGGCTGGCGGCATTACCAATCCCTTGACAGTAATTGAGCAGCTGACCTACCTGATGTTCATTCGTTCTCTTGATGAAAAAGAACTGGAAATAGAAGAATTTGAGAACATGAGCGGCGAGAAGATGGATAAAATCTTCCCACAGTCCCCTATCGGACAGTCTATGCGCTGGAGCAAGTTCAAGAATGACGATCCGCGCGATATTTACGATGTGATTTCCCAGCGGGTGTTCCCTGCTATTAAAAATATGAAACATGGTCATTTGCCCGATTTTACGGAGCTGGGCGAGATGATCGAAATCGTAGATAACACCGAGAATGATGCGGAAAGAGATACTGCTTTCGCCCGGTACATGAGTGACGCCATGTTTCTGATTCCCACACCCCAGGTGTTGCAAAAAATCATTACAGGCTTGGACGACCTGTATGAGCACGACATTTCCGATTTGGATATGCAGGGCGATCTGTACGAGTATATGCTGGGGAAGCTGTCCACTGCCGGTCAAAACGGTCAGTTCCGTACTCCCCGGCATATCATCAAAATGATGGTAGAACTTTTACAGCCCACCCCAGAGGATACCATCTGTGATCCGGCCTGCGGAACGGCAGGCTTTCTGGTAGCTTCAGCAGAGTACATCCGTAGCCACTATGAAGATACCATGACAAATGATCAATGGGAACATTTTTCCGGCCCTATGTTTACTGGCTTTGACACAGACCGCACCATGTTGCGTCTGTCGGCAATGAATCTGATGCTCCATTCGATTACGCACCCGGAAATTGATTATCAGGACAGCGTTTCTAAGCAGAACCAAATCCGGGACAAATACACCATTTGTTTGGCTAATCCTCCCTTTAAGGGCACCATTGACGCTGAGAGCATCAATGATGATTTGAAAGCTGTTACCAACACGAAAAAGACCGAGTTGCTGTTCTTGGCGCTATTTCTGCGGATGCTGAAAAAGGGTGGTCAATGCGCCTGCATCGTGCCGGATGGCGTGTTGTTCGGTTCTTCTAAAGCACACAAATCCGTCCGAAAGGAACTCGTGGAGAATCATCATTTGCGGGCGGTGATCTCCATGCCCTCCGGCGTGTTTAAGCCTTATGCTGGGGTTTCCACGGCAGTGCTGGTGTTCACCAAGACCGGCGCGGGCGGCACGGAAAATGTCTGGTTCTACGACATGAAGGCCGACGGCTTTTCTCTGGATGACAAACGCAGCGAGATTTCAGAGAACGACATTCCAGACATTATCGAACGGTTCCATAATCTCGATAAGGAAGACGGCCGCCAGCGCACCGATCAGAGCTTTTTTGTGCCGAAACAGGAAATTGCGGATAACGACTATGACCTATCCATCAATAAGTACAAAAAGGTGGAGTATGTGCCGGTGGAGTATCCGTCCACAGCTGAAATTATGGCCGCTCTGCATGAATTAGAAATGGAGATCACCGAAGGACTGGCAGAGTTGGAGGAGATGCTATGATTGTAAAAATTGGAGATGTAATCTCTGAATATTCTGTCCGCAATAAGTTTGATGAAAATATTCCTGTTTACAGTGTAACAAACGAAAAGGGGTTCTGTACCGGATACTTTAGCAAAGAAGTTGCCAGTAAGGATAAATCAACGTATAAAATTGTCCCGAGGGGATACTTCGCATATAACCCTTCCCGTATCAATGTAGGATCTGTAGACTGGCAGAAATACGAGGACAGAGTTATTGTCAGTCCGCTTTATGTTGTTTTTGGTGTTTCCGACCGGCTTGACCGGCAATATCTTCTTCACTACCTTAAAAGTGATATGATGTTATCCTTTATCAAGGAATACGCAACTGGCAGTGTTAGAGATAATTTGAAGCTGGCCGATCTGGGGGAATTTCCTATCAATCTGCGTCCCGTTGAAGAACAGCGCCAGATTGCTGCTACATTGGACAAGATAGATGACCTGATTGCCAAGCGCCGCCAGCAGCTGGACAAACTGGATGAATTGGTGAAATCCCGATTTATCGAGATGTTTGGGGACCCAGTTGAAAATCCCCATGGATTTAGAAAAGTAGCACTTTCTGAATTAGCAGAGATAAAGATTGGCCCTTTCGGTTCATTACTTCACAAAGAAGATTACATTGAAGGCGGACATCCTCTCTTAAATCCATCTCATATAGTGGATGGAAAAGTAGCTCCTGATAGCAAACTGACAATTTCTGACAAAAAATATGATGTACTGGAAGCATATCATTTGCATATTGGCGATGTAGTTATGGGACGTAGAGGAGAAATGGGACGTTGTGCCGTTGTTCCATCTGAAGGTTTCTTGTGCGGAACTGGTAGTTTGCTGATTAGAACCAAAGGTGAAGTGACAGCAGACTATATACAGAAAATAATCTCGTTTCCGTCATTCAGAAAGACGATTGAAGACATGGCTGTTGGACAGACAATGCTGAACTTAAATGTTCCTATTGTGTCGAAATTCCAGATTATTAAGCCTCCAATCGAAGTGCAAAAAAACTATTATAAATTCGTTGCTCAGACCGACAAATCAAAATTGGCAATCCAGAAGAGCCTTGACAAGCTGGAAATACTGAAAAAAGCACTGATGCAGAAATATTTTGGCTGAGTTTTAGCTGGTGAAGGATGGTGGTACATCACGATAAAAGGAGTGTACCACCATGAAAGAACAACTGATTACCGAAATCACACGGAAAATGCTTCCCTATTTGGACAATTCGCAGATGGAGCAATTACAAGAAGTGCTGACGCACTGCTTTTGGGGAGTACAAATTTCCCCTTCATCCGAAGAGGAACGGTTGCAGGAAAAAGAAACCAATAAGGAACTGCTGGAAATGTTCATTTCAGCCAAACGTGTGGAGGGATGCAGCGAAAAGACATTAAAGTATTACAACACTACGATTTTGCGAATGTTCACTGAGATCAAACTGCACGTAACGCATATGAGGACGGATGATTTGCGCAACTATTTATCTGATTATCAGCAGGCAAGCCAATGCAGCAAGGGAAATATTGATAACATACGGCGAATTCTTTCCAGCTTTTTTGCCTGGCTGGAAGACGAAAACTACATCATAAAAAGTCCTGTGCGCCGGATTCACAAAATCAAATCGAGCAAGACCGTCAAAGAAACCTATTCAGATGAATCGTTGGAAATCATGCGGGATCAGTGCGGCTGCCTGCGTGACTTGGCGTTGATTGACCTGTTGGCATCAACAGGGATGCGTGTTGGAGAACTGGTGCAGTTGAATCGCGCCGATATTGACTTTGAGAATCGGGAGTGCGTGGTCTTTGGCAAAGGAAGTAAAGAACGCCCTGTATATTTTGATGCCCGCACCAAAATTCATTTGAAAAATTATTTGGACAGCAGAACAGATGAAAATCCTGCCTTGTTTGTTTCGTTAATGCGCCCCTTTAATCGGCTGGAGATTAGCGGTGTTGAGATTAGGCTACGTGAATTGGGTAGACGTCTGGGTATTTCTAAAGTACATCCGCATAAATTCCGGCGTACACTGGCAACGCGTGCAATCGACAAAGGAATGCCGATTGAACAGGTGCAGAGGTTGCTAGGCCATTCCAAAATTGACACTACCATGCAATATGCGATGGTCAATCAAAACAATGTAAAGATTTCCCATAGAAAATACATTGGCTGATTGCCAATCCCGATTTATCGAGATGTTCGGAGATGTGATACGTAACAGCAAGGCATGGCAAATGCGAGTGTTCGAAGATGTAGCAGCTTCTCGATTGGGAAAAATGCTGGATGCCAAACAGCAGACTGGAAAATACAGCTATCCATACTTGGCAAATTTCAATGTGCAGTGGTTTAGATTTAATATTGAGAATCTAAATCAGATGGATTTTGATGAGGATGATCGAGCAGAATTTGAATTAAAGGATGGCGACCTTCTTGTTTGTGAAGGAGGCGAAATCGGGCGTTGTGCTGTATGGCATAACGAAATACAGCCGTGCTTTTTTCAGAAAGCACTTCACCGAGTGCGGTGCAATCGCCAAATTATTCATCCCGATTATCTGGCATGGTGGTTTAAGTATAATTGTGATTATGATGGATTTACGGCTATTGCTGGATCCAAAGCTACCATAGCACACTTACCAGGTATTAAACTGAAACAATTGCAGGTAGCCGTTCCTCCGATAGAGCTGCAAGAACAGTTCGCGACTTTCGTCGAACAAACCGACAAATCAAAATCTTTTGATGATTTGGAGGTGGCGGCATGAAAAGATTAACTCTTGGTGATGTATGTAAAAAAGCATCTTCGAATATTGCACAGAAGGATTTACAAGATAAAATGGGGGTATACCCAATCTATGGAGCCAGTGGCTTGATAAAGCAGGTGGATTTTTATCAACAGGACAAAGAATATATTGCCGTTGTAAAGGACGGTGCAGGTATTGGGCGGACAATGCTGTTACCTGCGTATTCCTCGGTGATTGGGACTATGCAATATTTGCTCCCGAAAGAGGGTATTCCTATTGACATTAAATACCTGTTTTACGCCGTTGAACATATGAATCTTGCAAAGTATTTTAGTGGTGCAACTATACCTCACATATACTTTAAGGACTATCAAAAAGAACCTATCAATATCCCGGATATTGATACACAAAGAAAAATATCTCGAATATTCGATAAAATTGATGCCTTGGTAACCTCTCGAAAAGAGCAGCGAACGAAGTTAGATCAAATCGTCATGTCCCGATTTATCGAGATGTTCGGGGATCCAATAACAAACGAAATGGGCTGGGAAAAAGTTCAACTTTCTACTTGCATAGAAAGCATCGATAATGGAAAGAGCCTTGTATGCGATACTTCTGCTCGACAAGGTAACTGGCCTGCCGTGCTCAAACTTAGTGCAGCTACATATGGTTTTTACCGCCCAGAGGAAAATAAGGCAATGCTTGACGAGAACCAGTTTGTTGAGGATGCAGCTGTTCGAGCTGGCGATTTGCTATTTACACGAAAGAATACACCAGAATTGGTTGGCATGTGCGCATACGTCTATGACACGCCCAGTAGGTTGATGATGCCTGACCTTATTTTTCGATTGAATACGACCAACAGGTGCAATAAGATGTTTCTTTGGAAACTAATCAATCACAATCTCTTTAGAGATTGCATACGAGCTATATCTACAGGCTCTGCAAAGTCAATGTCCAACATTTCAAAAGAACGATTGCTCAATCTTGAAATTATCTTACCACCAGCAGAGTTACAAGAACAATTTGCCGTCTTCGTTGCTCAGATCGACAAATCAAAATATCGTCAAGAAAAGTGCATTGGATTTTTCCAGTGCCTTGAAAAAACATTAGACAGGAGTGGTTATGATGTCGAATTTTGGCTTTCTCAGAACGAAAAAAGAATATGAGTTGTTTGCCCCTGCCTGCGCGGAAGCCGAAAAAATTTATGCCTCTGCTCCTGCCATGTGTGCTGTTGGCTGCCGAAAGGCGCTGGAGCTGGCGGTTAAGTGGGTCTATGCGGCAGATAAAACCATGAAGATGCCCTACAAGGATAACCTGCAATCCCTTATCCATGAACCGTCCTTCCGTTTCGCCGTGGATTCCAATACCTGGGGTAAGCTGCCTTTCATCATCAAGCTGGGTAATCTGGCAGTACATACAGAGCGGAGTGTGCAGCCCAGTGATGCCCTTGCATCCTTGAAAGGATTATTTGAGTTTGTCCAGTGGATAGATTATTGCTATGGTTCTGATTATCAGGAGCGTGTCTTTGACGAAAGTCTGATCCCTACCGAAAAAATAGCGGTAGATACTCGGAAAATCAAAGAGCAGGAAAGCCTGCTGGATGAAAAAGAAGCAGAAATTGAGGCGCTGCGCAAACAAATTGAGCAGATGTCAGCCCAATATACTGCTGAGAAAGAGAAGCATCAGCAGGAGCGATCTTTCCAGCCGGAAGATTTGTCTGAGTTCCAGACGCGGAAAATTTATATTGACGTAGATTTGAAGTTCATGGGCTGGAAATTCGACGGTACCGATGCAGATGTACAGGAGGAATATCCTGTACAGGGTATGGCCGGTGTGGTGGGCCAAATGGGCTACTGCGACTATGTGCTGTTTGGCAAAGATGGCCTTCCACTGGCGGTGATTGAGGCCAAACGCACTAGCAAAGACCCTAACATTGGGCGGAAGCAGGCAGTTTTATACGCGGATTGCCTGGAACGGAAATTTGGCCGCCGTCCGATGATGTTTACCACGAACGGTTTTGAAACTTATTACTGGGATGACCGGTCTGGCCCTCAGCGCAAGGTCAGTGGCGTGTTCAGCAAGGAAGACTTACAAAAGCTGATGAACCGTCGCGCTGAACGGCAAGAGTTGATGAGTATTCCCATCGATGATAAAATTACCGATCGCTACTACCAAAAAGAGGCCATACGGGCTGTTTGCGGACAAATTGAACAGGGATTTCGTAAGCATCTTCTGGTAATGGCAACTGGTACGGGAAAAACAAGGACGGCTTCCAGCCTAACCGATGTACTCAGCCGCGGCAAATGGATTACAAATATTCTTTTTCTGGCTGACCGCACCGCGCTGGTCAAGCAGGCGAAGGATGACTTTAAGCGGTATCTGCCGGATATGTCCCTCTGCAATCTGTGTTCCAACAAGGATGACCGAAATGCCCGGATTGTGTTTTCCACTTACCCAACTATTTTGAATGCTATCGATGATACGAAATCCAAAGATGGGCGCCAGTTGTTTACTCCGGCGCATTTTGATCTGATTATTATTGATGAAAGCCACCGGAGTATTTTCAAAAAGTACAGGGCAATTTTTGAATATTTTGATGCTTTGATGGTTGGCCTTACCGCTACGCCGAAAACGGATGTAGATCGGAACACCTACGATTTCTTTGAAATGGAACATGGTGTTCCTACTTACGCCTACGATTATGAAACAGCGGTCTACCAAGACCATGTGTTGGTACCATACTATAATTATGAGGTCAAAACAAAGTTTTTGGATGAAGGCATTACCTACGACGACCTGTCTGACGAAGACAAAGAGCGTTACGAAGATGACTTCATTGAAGATGGCATGATGCCGGATTTTATCCCGTCCGCAGCTCTGAACAAATTTGTATTTAACGAGAAAACGGTTGACATGGTTTTACAGGATTTGATGGAGCGGGGCATTAAGGTTGCAGGCGGGGACCGGCTGGGTAAAACCATTATTTTTGCACAGAATAAGCGCCACGCCGAATTCATTCTGGAGCGGTTTAATAAACTCTACCCTCAGTATCACGGTTCATTTGCCCAGCGCGTGATTTGTGACGATAGTTATGCTCAGACCATCATAGATGATTTCAAACAGCCGGAAAAGGAGCCACATATTGCTGTGTCCGTGGATATGATGGACACAGGTATTGATGTGCCGGAATGCGTCAATCTGGTGTTCTTCAAGAAGGTGCGTTCCAAAGCAAAGTTTTGGCAGATGATTGGCCGTGGCACTCGTTTGTGCAAGGGATTGTCCTGCGTAGATCAGATTGATGGAGTATATACGAATAAACGGCGCTTCTTGATTTTCGATTACTGCGGCAATTTTGAATATTTCCGGGAACACAAGGAAGGATATGAAGCCAGGGAAACAAAGACATTGTCGGAGAATATTTTCGGCAAGCAGATTAAAATTTCTATGGCTTTACAAGAAAGCACCTTTGCAGGAGAAAACTATCAGTTATGGCGAAACGAACTTGTCGAAACCTGCCATAAGCAAGTTACAGCGTTGAACCCAGAGTTGATTTCCGTAAAACTGCGGATGCAGTATGTGGAAAAATATAAAAAGCAGGACGCCTTTCTTTCTATCAGTGAGGGTGATAAAGGCGAGTTGCTGACACAGATTGCACCGCTTGTTCAATCGGAAGAAACGGATGAATTCGCCAAGCGTTTTGATAACTTTATGTACGGGCTGATATTGGCACATATTGAACAGATGCCTGCTTTCAAGTATGCCAAAAAGCAGTTGTGTGACACAGCTTCGCTCCTGGAGCGCAAGGCAAATATTTCGCAGATTAAGGAAAAGCTGCCGCTTCTACAGGAAATCCATACCGATGTCTTTTGGGACGCTAATGATATTCTGCTGTTTGAAAAGGTTCGGAAAGAGCTTCGTGGTTTGATTCGTTTTTTGGACGAAGATGACGGAGGGCAAAAACGTATTATTACCAAACTTACTGATCCAATTATAGATAGCCAAGAAGGGGTTCAGTTGGATACAGCGTATGACTTTGAAGACTACCGTGCCAAAGTAAACCGCTATGTCAATGAGCACGGAAATACGCTGGCTATTTACAAGCTGACCCACAATATTCCGTTGGCCGCGGGCGATTATCAGGAGCTGGAACGAGTGCTGACAAGTGAGCTTGGAAGCAAAGAAGATTATAAACGGGAATTTGGTGATACACCTTTTGGGTTGTTGATTCGCAAGATTGCCAAGTTGGACCATGAGGCGGCCATGCAGGCATTTTCTGCTTTTATCAACGACCAATCCTTAAATCAGAAGCAGATTGCCTTTGTGAAAAAAATCATCAATCACATAGAGCTGAACGGGTATATGGAAAATGTTTCAGAACTTACAAAGCCGCCATTTGACAAACCTGTTAGCTTTATTAAGCTATTTGATGCAAAGACTAGAACCGCATTGATAGCAACTATAAATCAGATTCGTGAAAATGCGGTTCAGATAGTAGCATCATAATAGTGAAACAGCACACAGATTTGAGGTCAAATAAGCTGTTAAATCTGTGTGGCGGTTTCATGTTCGGGCAGGAAAATCCAACAGCCCCAGATGGGATAGATGGCCTCCGCACGAACATAAAGGGGTGTCCAGAGGGGCGTAGCTCCTTTGGCTCTGGGTTTCCAATAGGGGCGAGCAGCATCCCTGTTGGCACACGACTTTCCCCCGGAAAGTCTAGTGTGTTATACCTTTGTGGAGCAGATGGCAGCCGGAATTGTAGCACACCCTGAAAAGTGTGGCCACAGTTGCGGCGTTCTGGCGGGAAAGGTTGCCCCTTGCGGGGCAGCATAAGCGACAGAAAAAGGCTGGCAGGCGGTGCGGGCAAGCACTGTCTGTCAGCCGTGTCATTTGCGGAACAAAGGTATATCAAAGCCCCCGTCAGCCGCTGCTTCCCATCGTATCAGAACCACCACGGCAGCTTTCCGCGCAGGCTGTCCATCGCCTCGCCCTCCACCTTCTTTGTCCAGCTCTCGCTGAGATGGAAATGGAGCGCCGCGCCGATCAGCGGGTGCTCGATTCCATCGGTAAAGCCATAGCGGTACAGCAGATAGGTCTGCTCTCTGGCTGTCAGCTTGTCCAGCGCCGCATACAATTCTATCAGCTGCTCTTTTTGGATATAGATTTGCTCCGGCGTTTGGGTGTGAGGGTCGGCTATGGCTTCGATCCGCAGCATCCGTTCATCCTCTGAGAGAACGTCATCCAGATATACTCTCTGGAAGCCGGGGCCGTCTTTCTTATCCACCATCCGTTGCTCAAATAAACCGAGGGCGGCGCGGATGCAGTCCGTCATGGCGTTGCGGAGCGCCGGTGCTGCATAGGTCAGAAATTTCATGCCCCGTCCGGCATCAAACAAAGGGATCGCGTTCAGCAGGCCGATACTTCCCTCCTGCATCAAATCATCCAAATCAATTCCAATATCATTTTCATCCAGCCCCATGTTTCGGTATTGCTCCAGCGCAATTTTTCGGATGAATCCCAGATTCTTTTCCAGCAGAATGTCACGGGCAGCCGTATCCCCTTTCTGTGCCATTCTGCACAGCTGCTCATTGCTCCGGGTCGGCATTTTGCTTCTCCTGCGCGTGGTCTAAGGTGGATTGGAGAAATTCCGTCAGCGCCTGACCGAACTTGTCTAATGCTTCCTTTTGCACACCGTCCATCCCCGCTGCGCTCTGGGTGACGGCGGCGGAAATCATTTCGGGCGTGATGGTCGGAGTATGAACATCCGCCCCTTTGGTGAGTTCGGTAAACATCTGCTGAGTGATGCCCTTGGTCAAGGACTGCGCTGCTGTGAAATCGTTGCCGATCTCTTTCTTCACTTCCCGCAGCGCCGCCATAAATGTGTTCTGTATCATCGTCAGGTCTGCCTGATATACGGGAACTTTCTGCCGGTTGACAGTTCTGGCCGCCTGCACCGCAGCGTCTGTTTTATTGTTTCGGCGCAACATGGCGCTGAGAGTAGTAAGCATCTGGTTCTGTCCGGCGAAACCGGCGGCCAGCGTATCGTCAAAATATTGCTCAATCATATAGGTGACTTCTGCAAAGCGAGGGCTTTCCAAAAGGCGGTTGACGATCTCTGCATTGGCTTTTCCGGTGTACAGATTCCGCGCCGCCTGCACCGACAGGCCCAGTTCTTCAATATCAAAATTTGTCCGGTCGGGCGTGTTGACTTCCCCCAGCAGGAAATCTGTGGAGACTTCAAACACTTTCGCAATGCGGAGCAAATGTTCTGTGCTGATCTTATCAGTCTTACCGCTGACAAACCGGCTGATGGCGCTCTCGGTGCTGCCGATGCGGGTCGCCAGCTGTGCCTGGGTAATTTTATGTTCCTTCATAAGCTCCTGCATCCGCTGCCGGATATTGCCGGGCAGATAGGCTCCCTCCATGTGACGCACCTCTCTTCTGAAAACTCTCTTTATCCATTATACCTGATAAAACCAGCGCGGGCAAATGCTTTCCGCTGGCTTCGCCGCTCTGAGGTCTTGCATTTTTGCAAGATTTCAGGGCGGCGTTTTTTCATTTCTTGCACTTTTAGCGGATTTTTCGGTTTATAGGCTTTTTCCCCGTATATTCAGGCAGACGGGCAGATACCGTCAATAAATAATGGAGGACAAAGCCTATGAATTTATTTGAAACTGTAAAATCCGCTGTCACCGTGAAGCAGGCCGCCGAATACTACGGCTGTAAGGTCAACCGGGGCGATATGATCTGCTGCCCCTTCCACGATGACCGGCATCCCAGCATGAAGCTGAACAGGGATTATTTCTATTGCTTTGGCTGCGGGGCTACCGGGGATGTGATAGATTTTGTGGCGCGGCTGTTCGGCCTGAGTAGCTACGAGGCCGCAAAGAAGCTGGCCTATGACTTTGGCATCGACCCGGACAAGCCCCCGGCAGCGATGGCTTTGAAAAAGCCCTATCCGCTGGCGCGGGCTTTCCGCAACGATGAGATACACTGCCAGCGGGTGCTCTGCGATTATCTGCATCTGCTGGAACGCTGGAAGGTCGAATATGCCCCGCAATCGCCGGAGGATGAACTGGATGACCGCTTTGTGGAAGCCTGTCATATGATCGAGTATGTAAATGATTTGTTGGACGTTCTCATGTTTGCGGAACTGAAGCAGCGTGTGAAAGCGGTGGATATGCTGCTGAAGGACGGCACTATCACCGCGCTGGAGCAGCGGCTCAGACGTCTGGAAAAGGAGGTGCAGCACCGTGGCGAAGAACGAGCAATCGCGTGAGGCCAACCAGCCCATCTGGTTTGACGGCAAGAGTATCAATGAAGCCCTGTTTTGTGATGATTTTCTCGGCAGACACAAAATCATCTACACAAACGGGGCTTTTTTCACGCCTGATGGCCGCGTGACCGATGAGCTGCCACTGCGTGGAGAAATTTTTGAGGAACTGAAATGCTGCGCGGTCAGCAATATCCCCCGCAAAATCAGCAATATCGTGGAGCTGATGAAGCTGGCGGCGCTGGTAGAGGATTTCCCGCCGGATGCTGACCGCATTCATCTGGCAAACGGCACGTTGTTTCTGGATGGCTCCTTTACGGAGGGAAAACCGGACATCGTGCGTTGCCGCCTGCCGGTGGCCTATAATCCCGATGCGCCCACGCCGACCCGCTGGCTGGCTTTTCTGGATGGGCTTCTTTACCCGGAGGACATTCCCACTTTGCAGGAATATATCGGCTACTGCCTGATCCCCAGCAACAAGGGACAGCGCATGATGGTCATTAAGGGCAATGGCGGCGAGGGTAAGAGCCAGATCGGCGCGGTGCTGTCCGCCCTGTTCGGCAGCAACATGAAGGACGGCAGCATCGGCAAAATTTCCGAGAACCGTTTTGCTCGCGCTGATCTGGAACCCATTCTGCTGTGTGTCGATGATGATATGCGGATGGAGGCCCTGCGGCAGACCAACTATGTCAAATCCATCGTCACCGCACAGGGTAAAATGGATTTGGAGCGTAAAGGCAAGCAGAGCTATCAGGGATGGATGTGCGCCCGGCTGCTGGCATTCAGCAATGGCGACTTGCAGGCTCTCTTTGACCGCAGTGATGGCTTTTATCGGCGGCAGTTGGTGCTGACCGCCAAAGAGAAACCTGCCGACCGTGTGGATGATCCCGACCTGGCAGAGAAGATGAAGGCCGAGGTGGAGGGCATTCTGCTGTGGGCTTTTGCGGGATTGCAGCGGTTGGTAGCGAACAACTTCAAGTTCACCGAGAGCCAGCGCACCAGAGAGAACCGGGAGGCCGTCAAGCGGGACAACAATAACGTGTTTGATTTTCTGGAATCCGAGGGCTATATCCGGCTGAAAGCGGATGCGTCCATCAGTTCAAAGGATTGCTACGACATTTACCGGATGTGGTGCGAGGAAAATAGCCTGACTGCACTCAAACGCCGCAGCTTCAGCGATGCGCTGGTGGCAGCCTGCGGTAAGTACAATCTGGAACACTGCAACACGATTACCAATTCGGCAGGACGCCGGGTATGGGGCTTTATGGGGATCGAGGCAGTGGCAAGGCCGCATATAAACGAGTTTACGGACGCTTCACAGTGTACGTACGTACCGGAAGACTGGCGGGATTGATTTCCGATCTGGTCGCCGGTACGTATGTACGCAGCGATTGACCCTGTTACCTCATATATTGTAGAGGCGCTTCATTTGGATAAAGTGGTCGTGCCCATTTTGGGTACACCTATTTTGATGTGTAAAAGTGGTTATGGATATTTTGTCCACCACCAGAACCGTGAAATTCTTCGCGCTTTTGTGCTGTGAAATAGGTGTGGTCATTTTGACCACACCTGAAGCGGTCAGTAAAAGCGGTAATTTTGCAGGCATATTTTAGAGCAATCTCAAAACAGCGAAATGTTTCTCTTTTATCCGTATACAGTTCGCCGGATGGCGGCTCACGGAACGACGTACAGATTGCAGCATTTTGTGACAATACAGCCCGAACAGTGAAAAGTCCCGCATTTCTGTGAAGTCGAATATTCCGCCGTTGACCAACGATACGCAGGGAATCATTTCTATCGCAAAACAGCATTTGCACAAATTTCACCATTGACCAAAGCCGGTGCGCTCCCCAGCGTAGCCGGTTCTTTTTATGACGCAACCGAAAATCATGTTTTATCTATCAAGTGACAAAGGGCTTCACTTGCGAAAATGGAGGAATATATTTTATGAAGTCAAGTATCCGAAACGAAATCAAGGCGCAGATCATCCGCGCCGGTTACACCATGCAGGAAGTCGTTGACCAGCTGCACGATGAGTATGGGTGGAGCGACAGCGTATCCAATCTTTCCGGAAAATTGCAGCGGGAATCGCTGCGGTATCGGGAGGCCGTGGAGTTGGCTGACGTGCTGGGATATGACATTGTCTGGCAGAAACGGAGGGATTGAGTATGGAAAAAGCACAATACGCGATTATGCGATTTGCCAAATATAAGGGGCCTGAAATCGGCAATATCGAGGCCCATAACGAGCGCACAAAGGAAAAGTACGCCAGTAATCCCGATGTGGATACCAGCCGAAGCAAGTACAACTTCCATCTGGTCAAACCGCCCGGCAAGTACCGGGCCGAGTCAGAGAGGCAAATTGCCGCTGCCGGATGCCGTACCCGGAAAGACAGTATCCGTATGATCGAGACGCTGTTCACAGCCAGCCCGGAGTTCTTTAAGGGAAAGAAACGGGCGGAAATTCGGGTATTTTTCGAGGAAGCTCTGCACTTTCTGGAACAGCATCAGTCCAAAGAGACAATTATATCCGCCGTGGTGCATATGGACGAGAAAACGCCCCATATGCACCTTTGTTTTGTCCCTTTGACGGAGGATGGCAGGCTCAGCGCCAAAGACATCATGGGCAATAAAAAGAAGCTGACCTGGTGGCAGGATGAGTTTTGGAAACACATGGTCAAGAAGTTTCCAGATTTGGAGCGTGGCGAGAGCGCCAGCCTGACCGGGCGCGACCATATCCCGCCCCGCGTATTTAAGGAGATGACCAGACTGACCAAACAGAAAAGCAAACTGGAGGATCTGCTCACTGGAATCAATCCCTTTAACGCCAAAAGCCGGGCGGAGGAAATCTGCAAGATTCTGGATAGCTATATTCCCAGCGTGGAGAAGATGGACACGCTGCTGCGGAAATATGGCGTGGCTTTTACGAAAACAGCATCCGAAAACAAAAAGCTGAAAACGAAAAATGCCGAGCTGGAAGAATCTCTTGCATCGGCGCAGAAGGTCAGCACCCTAAAGCAGATCGAAGACCTCAAGCTGCGGCGCGACTATGACAGTGCCGTGGCGATTTTGGAACAGATACCGGCAGAAGTTTTGAACATCTATGCGCAGAGCAGCCATAGAGGAAAGGAGCGGCCTATTGAGCAAAGTTTATGATGATCCGAAATATAATGCGGCATTTGACCGCTGTGTTGATGTGATGGCGCGGCTGTTGCAGAAGTACGGGCCACAGCTGTTGGGGCAGATGCAGGAGACTGAGAAGGATGGCCGTACACAGTCTGCGGTATCAGGAAAGCAACCCGTTCCTGTGTATCAGGAATTTGACAAAGCCGCTTGATATAAATTAAATTTACACGTTGCGTATTTGTTTGGCGTATGCTATAATAAATACGCAACGTGTATTTTTGCTTTATGGGGTAAATGAAATGGACTGCAAAACCAAAATAAAAGAATTGCGGGAAAGCACTGGCATGAATCGCAAGGAATTTTGTAAATATTTTCAGATTCCCTATCGGACTGTGACAGAATGGGAACTGGATAACCGCCATGCGCCGGAATATGTGCTCCGTTTGTTGGAGTACTACATTCAGAATGAAGGTCTGGCGAAGAAGAAAGTTACGGATGAATGTTCAGAGATGGAAGAAAGGGGCGGCCTGCATGAAAAAAACTAAAACAAAATGCTATCTCTACACACGGGTATCTACTTCCATGCAGGTGGACGGATACAGTCTGGATGCTCAGCGAGACAAACTGCGGAAATACGCTGAATACGAAGATATGGTAGTGGCTGGTGAATATTCTGATGAAGGCTTTTCCGGCAAGAATATTCAGGGCAGGCACGAATTTCAGCGGATGCTGCAAGACATTCAGGACGGCAAAGACGGTGTGGAATATGTGCTGGTGTTCAAGCTGTCCCGGTTTGGCAGGAATGCCGCTGACGTTCTGAATTCCTTGCAGCTGATGCAGGATTTCGGTGTCAATCTGATTTGTGTGGAAGACGGCATTGACAGTTCCAAAGATTCCGGCAAGCTGATGATTTCTGTCCTTTCTGCGGTGGCAGAGATAGAGCGTGAAAATATTCGGACACAGACGATGGCCGGACGGGAGCAGAAAGCCCGTGAAGGAAAATGGAACGGCGGCTTTGCCCCTTATGGATACCGTCTTGAAAAAGGCGAACTGTTGATTGCTGAGGATGAAGTGGACGTGATCCGCACCATCTTTGACCGCTATATTCACACCAACGATGGCGTCAGCGGTGTGGCGAAATATCTGAACCGGCAGGGCTTTGTGAAGAAGCTGCGGCAGAACGGCACCATTCCCGGTTTTTCCGCCAGCTTTGTGAAAAGTATCATTGACAATCCGGTATATATGGGGAAAATTGCCTATGGCAGACGCCGGACAGAGAAGAAGATTGGTACCCGGAATGAGATGCACGTGGTTGAACAGTCGGAGTTTCCCGTGTACGAGGGAAAGCACGAGGCTATCATTTCTGAAGAAGATTGGAATCTCGCGCAGGAGAAACGGAAAGTCAATGCTTATCGGCGCGAGAAGGTCAACGATCCTACCCATGCGCATATTCTGTCCGGCATTCTGAAATGCCCCTGCTGTGGTAAAAGCCTATATGGGAATATTGCAAAAGCCCACAGCAAGGACAAAAAGACCCGCTATTACTATTACTGCAAGAATACGGTAACGCCAACAGGCCACGAGTGCACTTTCCGGCTGAACATTGAACAGACAGAGATGAACCGCATGGTAGCGTCAATTATCTCCGCTATGGTCAGCGACCCACGGTTTGCGGATGCAATCAAGGCGAAAATTGGCTCCGCTGTCGATACGAACGACTTAGAGAAACAGCTGGAAGCGTTGCAAGCGCAGCTTCGGCAGACGTTAGGCACAAAAGCCCGCCTGGAACGGCAGATGGACGGTTTGGATGTGAATGACCCGTATTATGACCGGAAAATTTCTGATTTGCAGCGTCGCTATGACGAGCAATATGGTAGAATAGATGAGATTGAAGTCCAGATTGACGATGTGCAAAGCCAGATACGGAGCATCCGGCAGGAGAAAATTTCGGGTAATAATATCTACCGCCTGTTGCTGGCATTCGATCAGGTCTATGAAGCAGCCTCCGAAGTGGAGCGGAAGGAGTTCATGCGGGCGTTTATTGAGCGGATTGAGTTATTCCCGGAAAAGCAGCCGGATGGCAACTGGATTAGGAAGATTATCTTCAACTTCCCTGTCCCGGTGAATGGAACAGAAGTGACAGAATTGCCCTTGGAAAATGAAACAATGGTCGAGACGGTGGTATTGCTTGCAAAAGTATGTAACTGGGCACTCCCTCACTGAAAGGACTAC
>ERZ1106954.1311-NODE-1311-length-19010-cov-5.928357_pt1 | contig 19010 bp, 22 predicted proteins | sample MGYA00403678_ERZ1106954 | MGnify/ENA primary metagenome ERZ1106954 (study PRJEB35170, sample SAMEA104062445) | human gut metagenome | biome: human gut; feature: human-associated habitat; material: faeces | place: Denmark | collected 2012-08-20 ... | reverse complement strand
TGTGCGTAGAATTGGCGCTCCCGCCGCAGTGCCAGCCGCGCATCTCCCACGGCAGGAGCTGATACACCGTGCCGTCCGCCTGCGCGACGGCATGCACGCAGACGGACGCACCGCCCGGCTGAAACTGGTTAAAGCTGCGCGCAAATACCGCAGCAGACGGCTGCGCGCATCCAACACTGTGCAGCATAATGCCCTGCGGGTGCAGCACACCACCCGCCTGATAACACTTGTTTTTCTCCGCAATCACTTTGATGATAGTCATAACGCAACCTCCGTCACAGCGCCCGGATACGATCCGCAAAGTCGCAGGGGAAGATTTCGCCCGTTTGGCCGCTTTTCGCGCGGATCGCGTCGGCGATGTTCGTAAACAGTTCCCCCAAATTTTCGATATACTCTACCGCCTGTGAATCCGCGAAAGATGTTACGTGCTTGTCCATCCAGTCCTTGCTTGGCTCCAGCCCTGCCCCAAAAGCGGCGGTCAGGTCGATCAGCATGCAGGATGTGAACCAGAACGTCGTTTTTTTGCCGTCATCGTTGTTGTAGTCGAATCGACACGGGTACGACCCATCTGTAAAGCTGGTACGCGTGAACACGGCCGACAGACGTGTCCATGCGCCTGCAGCGGCGTTGACGGCCATACCCGCAGCCGCTGCAGGCTCGGCTACTGGCCAGTACCAGTCGCAGGTGCCTTGTGTGGCCGATTCGAAACGAATTTTAAACGTAACGTAGTACTTGTGCGACGCAATTAGACCATGATCGCTGGATGTAAGCGTAACCTCTCCCTGCGCGGACGGGATTACTTTAGCGCTATTTGTGGAGCCATCGCCTGGTACAAGGGTGGACATTTGCCATGAGCAGTTGCCCAAAAAGGCCGGAAAAAAGCCTGTGTTTTTGTTGGCCATAATGTTCGTGAGGGCTACAGTAGTAGACATAGAATCACCCACCTTAGTACGCGCTGTTGATCGCCACGGCGATCGCGCTATCCACGTATGCCTTGGCCTGCGCCAGCGCAGTCTTGACGGCATACGGCGTCGCGGCCAGCGTCTTGCTGGACGATGTGGTGCTGTTGGACAGCTTGGTCGTGCCGTATGCCGACGTGCTTGCCCGCACAGCGATAGCTGCATCCGTCTCGGCTTTGGTGTAGTAGTCACCGCCGGACATTGCGCCGATGTCAGCCAGCAGCTCGGCCGGGGTGCGATAGTATACCCAGCCGCTGTCATCCAGCACAGCAATCTTTCCGGGCGTTCTGCCGAGATCACTAGCGGCAGTGGACTGTAGCCATGTACCGCAAAAATACTTGCCGTAGACGTTTCCGGTAAATGTGCCGCCGGATTTGTCCATCTTGCCGTCCAATGCCGACAAGACCGCTTTGTTCTGCACGGGGTTTTCCGACGCTGCGTCCAGTGCTGCGTCCACGGTGGTCCTGGTCGCACCTGCCTCCACGCCGTCGAGCTTGGTCTTATCTGCAGCAGACATCAGACCGTTGGCGGACGTGGTCGCCACTGCCGTGCCCGCTTTGCCGGTCAAGGCGGCAGTCACGACTTTGTTTTGGACGGGGTTTGTCGACGTAGCAGACAGTGCATTATCCACGTCCACTCCGCCGCTCGCAGCGACTTCGGCGACTTTTGCCTTAACGTAGGCTACGTTTGCTGCATAGTCCGTCTGTGCATCTGTCGGGGTGCGAAGATTTGCAACCGCTACTGGCGAGTTTTCGTTTACATCCTCCAACCTGATTTCTGCGTGTTTTTCTCCGGTGTCAACCGTGCTCAGATACACACCGGCCGACTGTGTTTCTCCAAATTTGCGCAACATAACCGGCGATGTTAGGATTGGAGCAAACGCGCTCGGTGCGTCAATATTATTCCTCGCCTGTGCCTTCTGCGCGTCGTCCAAGGTCTGCGCCGCATCGTATCGAACCGCGCTGCCGTCCACATACTCCTTAGTCGCCGCGTCGTCATCCTCGGTCGGCGATGCCACTTTCAGGCGGGCAATTGGCGCCACACCAGTCATGGGGTCCGAGCCGTGCGAAATGCGTCCGACGTCAGAACCCGCTTTCTCGAAATGGATTCCTGTGTCCGTGCTCGTCTTGCCAGTAGATACAGACCCCTCAGCACTGACTGTAAGCCCAACGCTCAAATAACCCGAAATTTCGCCACCCCGTGTCGACAGCTTACCGTCCAGCGCTGCCTTGACGGCTTTATTCTGCACGGGGTTTTCCGACGCTGCATCCAGCGCTGCATCCACGGTGGTCTTGTTTGCACCCGCCTCCACGCCGTCCAGCTTGGCTTTGTCGGCCGCCGACATCAGGCCGTTGGCAGACGTGGTCGCCACTGCCGTGCCCGCTTTCGTGTCCAGTGCGGTTTTGACCGCTTTGTTCTGCACGGGGTTTTCCGATGCTGCATCCAGCGCTGCGTCCACGATGGTCTTGTTTGCGCCCGCCTCCACGCCGTCCAGCTTGGCTTTGTCGGCCGCCGACATGTAGCCGGGCGTTGACTGCGTGGCGGTCGCCGGTGTCCCACACCGATACCTGCCATCATCGACTACAAGGCACTTGCCGTTACCAGTGGCAGGCGGCAGTTCACCGGCACTGCACGTGTAATCTGCCCCGTCCTCGCTGATACTGACGATGCCGGTACCGTAACCGTACATACCGGCAATGTTTGGCGCGTCGAAATCGTACGACCCATCGGCACCGTTGTAGTATTCGTTGAGAGGGCATACGATGCGATTGGCGCCCGCACTGCCGATGACATCGACCAGCAGGACGCGCGGCACCATATCTTTTGCAAGCGCAGCAGCAATTTCCGCGTAGGTGTGCGTCGCTTTGCATTTGCACGTGTAGTAGTCGGCGTAGGCAGTCAGCTGTCCTTTCGTGGGCTTTTCGACGTAGGTGTCAAAGTAATTCACACCCTTTTCGTCGACATACTGCTTGATTACCTTGTTCTGGACAGGGTTCGTCGATGTATCCGACATGGCGTCGTCGACGATGGTCTTGTTTGCGCCGTCCTCGATTCCGTCCAGTTTAACCTTATCCGCGGCGGACATCAGGCCATCAGCGTCCGCCGTGGCGACGTCCTTCCCGGCCTTTTTGTCCAGTTCTGCAGTGACAATCTTGTTCTGCACCGGATTGGTGCTGCCAGCGTCCAGCGCTGCATCCACGGTAGTTTTGTTCGCGCCCGCTTCGATGCCGTCCAGCTTGGCTTTGTCGTCCTTGGACATCAGGCCGTTGATGTACTGTGTGGCAACGTCCTTCCCGGCCTTTTCGCCCAGCGCGGCGGTCACGACCTTGTTTTGCACGGGATGCGTGGATTGTGAATACAGCTGATCATCGACTGTAATCGCGTTTTTCGCGGCGGCCTTTGCCAGCGCCGCAAGTTTCGCAGCCGCGGTCGGCCCTACGTATGTAGATTGATCGTCCATGTTATCATTCCTTTCAATTTGCGTCCCAGATGGCCTGCATTTCCGCGGCCGTCATGGGCGTCAGCGTCACGCCCGCCCCGGACAGGCCATCCAGCTTGACCTTATCCGCGGCGGACATCAGGCCCGCCGCAGACTGCGTGGCCAGCGACGTCCCGGCCTTGCTGGCCAAGGCGGCGGTCACGATCTTGTTTTGGACGGGGTTGGTGCTATCCAGCGACAGTGCGCTGTCCACGTCGATCGTGCCACCACCGCCGGAGGTCGTTGTCCCGCTCGACGAGCCGCTGCCGCCGGATGCGACGGCGCCGGTCAGCGTCCGGTTCGACCATCCAAGCACCATGGTATCCTTTTCGCTAACAAGGCTTGTGTCCATACTGGTTACCTGCATAATTGTGTCAATTCCGTGCGGCGGAGACACCACTCGGACGCTGTCGCCAACGTGATACGACTCCAGCTTGAAATCAACAGCGGACAAATCTGCCGCTGTCACCCGAATGCCATGCGACAAGCCGCAATACTGTGCAAGGTAGGCAGCTGCCTGTGCCTTGAGCGCATCTGCATCATCCGTGTCCACACGCAGCGTACCGTCGATGCGCCCGTACAGCCCCTCCGCATCAGCGTTAATCAGGCAGGTACTATTATTGTTTACGCTGGCAATCGTCAAGCCATCCTTACCTAGTGGGTATACACGTGTAATCAGATCTGCACTATCGACCTGATCAGTGAGATCGAGCAAATTCTTGCTGATCTCGATTTGCTGCGCGCACCTGTGATCATATGCTTTAATGACATCCAAGAAGATATCATCCCCGTCATAACGGATACACAGAGTTCCCCCGATTGCCTGCGCAGCATCCTGCAGCAACGATAGCATAGACTTGTATTCCGTCTGCTCCACGGTCAAAGTTGGTAGCGTATCATCAACCGTTCCGAGTTTGATTTGCTTGGTCGCACGGCATACATCGTTGTACTGTGTGATAATTGCAGTAGCATAGTACAGCATCGTATCCTCTGTCATGGTGAACGGTGGCTTACAAATATCCTTCATCCACATCATGGCGCCATCGATGTTGTATGTCTTGTTTCCGGCAAAATCCATCGACGTATCCGCAACGCACCCCTTAAATACGGTAACCCCATCCTTGCAGATTTTGATAATAGACGCGCGTTTTACGGGAGTATCGCGCATCAAATTGCTCGGCGGCAGCTTGATTGTCGCCGAATCGCACTTGCCGATTTCCTTGTGGATTGTACCAGCTGATATCTCGTATCCGGCCATACCAGCCGAGAAAAGCAACCGATCATCAACATACCCCGCGTACATTACAACCACCCTCTCCTTCCGGTTAATGTGACTGTCCCCGCTGTGTCACCAATCGCATACGCGTAATCTGCCGCGCGCCGCTGAATCTGCAAATACGGGCTTGTCTTTTCGTTCCCGCGTAGCGTCGCAAGCGGCAGCGACCGGCGGCATGGCACAATTGTTGTCACATCTCCTGTCCATGTCACAGTCGGATACAGCATCCGATCACTTGCCAATCCGGCCAGCGAGGCTGGTGTTGCCTTAAATACCTGAATATTGCGCAGTTTTCCGTAGTGCGCCGCGCCGCCGTATGTGAACAGCATGATATACAGGCCATTGGCCGGAACAGTCTCAATCCAGCGGGACGCACTAGCTGTGTATTCTGCCCCATTTTCATCGCAAACGCCGTACCACCCATTTTCCACATCAGCTGATACCAGGCAGCTCCCCGCCTCAGGCCATGGCAGTTTGAAAATTGCGCCCTGCCTGTACTCACCCGTATATGGTTTGTTGCTATACACAGACAGTACCGTATCCGCACCTGTGCCGGACACCTGCGCAACCCCGGTTGCCCACGCTTTGTGCACAGTTGCGGTGCCGTCAATCATTGTGTTAGATGTTCTCGCCAAGCAAGGAATGGAGATGCTTGTCTCGGCCGATTCCAGCCGGTACGGGTCGGCGTCAATTGTGACAACAAATATTGTTGTCGTCTCGCTTTTTTCGATGTCCCCAATCGTGAATCGCCCAATGTAGTAGCCGCTCCGGTTGCCCAGCTCCAATTTCAGGCGTTTGCCGTGCACCGCACCTGCAAATGCATAGAAGTCAAAGCTTCCATACGGGTCGAATCCGAACCGAAGTTTAATTGTCCGGTTTCCATAGGCCGGCCCGCCATTCAGGACATCAGTGAGATCGATCACACCATCAGCACCCGGGACACTTTCTTGCTGTGTTTTCACACTCGGCAGACCGATCTGCACATCCAGCAGTTCCAGTCCAGCGTACTTAACTCCGCCAATCTTGCAGTCAAACTCCATAAACAGCCCTCCTTTCATTTTGCCTGTAAATATCGCCGAGCGCCGCATCCATACGCTGCGCAACGGCACCGACCACAGCGTTTCCGTCCATATAGATCTGCATGGACGTGATGGCGCGCTCGAGCCGGTCCATGCGCTCCAGCACGGCCGAAATCCCTACATTTCCAGCCGCAGATGCGCCCGCCGTCTGCATCGCCGACATCTGCGTTTGATACGTTCCGCCGGCGGCGCTGAGGACGCCATCGCTCACGCGCTGCATGGCCCGCACGGGATCCTGCATATTGTCCAAAAGGCCGCTCGCAAGACCCTGATCGAGCATATCACCGATCCACGCCGTTTTCTTAGATGGAGAATTGACACCAAAGAAGTGCTTGATAGAATCAAGCACCGACTCAGTAAAACTCTTGATTTTGTCTTTCAACCACAATAATTTATCGTTTATGCCGTTCCACAGGCCTTCCACCAGATTGCGGCCCACACTCAGCACCTGCGCCGGGAGCTCGCGCAGTGTGTTCAGAACGGCACTCACCACTTCATTGACCTTTGTTCGGAATCCCTCACAATTGTCATAGATCAGTTTGAACGCGCCTGCGAACGGATTTACAAGCAGGAGCAAAAGACCCTGCCAGTTGGTTTCGATAAAGCTGATCACGGTATTGAAGATATCCGGTATCGTGACCGTGAAAAAGTTCGACAGCCACGTCCAAACCGACTGGAATGTTGATTTTGCGCCCTCCCAGAGGTTCTGCCAGAACACGCGGAAACTCTCGCAGTTGTTCCAGAGATACATGAAGGCAGTCACCAGCAGGCTAATAGCAGTAATAACAAAGCCGATTGGGTTCGCTTTCATCGCCGCATTCAGGCCATTCTGCGCCGCTGTGGCTGCGGTTTTGGCCTGTGTGGCAGCGTATTGCGCGAGCGTCATGCCCTGCTCCGACGCGATCGCGGCGAGCTGTGCCACCTTGAACGCGGTGATCCCGGCAGTCAGTGTGGCAATCGTAGCAACAACTTCCGGCAGATTGTCTTTCACCCACTGAATAGCTGGGACAGCCTTATCCAGCAGCTCCGCGCCCATAGACTTCACCTCGGCGATCAACGGCGTAAACTCCGCGCCGACCGCCGCCATGGATGCCGTCCACTCCTCATTTGCCTTGTTTGCCGCAATCACATCGGCATTGGTCTCCTTGTAGGCATCAGATGCCTCACTGTAGAGACCGTTGAGCGTATCCATAATCAGCTGCTGGCGCTCCTGCTCGTCCGTGCACGCGGCCAGGCTCTCATTGAATTTATCCTCGGACACGCCCGCCCAGTTGAGCGCATCCGCAAGCGGGCCGGTAACCTGCCCAACCTTTGCGGTCTCGTTCGCCGCCTCGGTCAGGCCTTCGATCGGCAGCGAATCGCCAAAGGTAGCAAACACGCCCGTGCAGATATCCGTCCACGTCTGCAGATCCGCCTCGTTATCGGTTAGGATGGCCAAATGGTTGGCCGCCTCGACGGCTTGATCCGTCTCGCCGAGGATACCCTGCAGCTCTTTATAGGTCTTCAATGCCGCCTCGGAACTGTAGCCGTTTGTCGTGAATGCTGTGTCCAGCTTGCCCATGGCTGTCTGGTACTCTTGCGTGACCTCGATGCATTCTTTCAGCCCGTCGACGATTTTCTCGAACGCCTCGCTGGCCAGATTGCCAACAAAAGCGCCTGCCGCAACGCCGGCCGTACCCAGGCCTTCGCCAGCATCTTTCGCCGCGTCGGACAAATCTCCCACGCGGCGAGCCGCAGCAGATGCCTTTTTCCCAATGTCGCTGATTCCGTCTGCACCGTCACCAAGCTGCTCGATCGCGTCGGCCGTTTCCTGAGCCGCTCGCTCATAACCGCCCAGCTTCTGCTCGGTCGCAATGATTTCGCGGCGCAGCTCGCGCACCTGATCAGCAGATACTTCGCCGCGCTCAAACTGCGCCTGAACCTGCCTTTCTGCCGCTTTCAGCGTCTCCAGCTTCTTGGCGGTGTTGGCCACAGCCTCGCTCAAGATCTGCTGCTTCTGAGCAATCAGGTCAGTATTCTCCGGATCTACTTTCAGCAGCCGGTTCACCTGGCCGAGCTCACCGGACAGGCTTTTCGACTTGTTTTCAATTTCCTGCAGCGCTTTGCCCAGCTTCGTCGTATCGCCGCCGATTTCGACCGTCAGGCCTTTGATTTTATTGTTTGCCATGCGCCGCATTCCCTCCAATCTTCTGGCGCAATTTCGCCCGGTCTGGCTCTGTTTGTTCCATGCGCCAGGCGTTATTCAGATACTCCTGCCCCGCCTCTGTGCGGCTCAGTTCGTAGATATACGCATCGTGCCGCCAGATCAGGTATTGCAAATAGTCCGTCTGTCCGACCTCAACAAAGTTCAGGCCAGTATACGCAGACACAAGCCGTTTCCACCAGGACGTGATGACGTACTGATGGCCTCCCGCACTATCTGCTTGCGGATAGTACGGGAGCATCAGTTTTTTGCTTTTGTGAGCTCCTCAATGAATTCGACATAGGCACTGAAAAACACAATCAGGCTGTCCAGATTCATGCGGTATTTGCCGCGCAGGTCATCCACCGTCACCGGCAACCCCATCAGATTGCAGGAGATCAGTCGCGCCGCCAGATCGTATACTGCCCGGATGCTGTTCGCATCCATAGTCTTCAGCACGTCCTCCAGCTCCGGCGCAGTCGCCGTCAGCTCCTCCACCATCGCCTCGGTCGGTGTGGTCACGTCAATGGTCGTCTGCGCATCGTCCTGCATGATCAGGCGCAGATACGGCCGGTTGATGCTGTTGAAATTGATTGTTTTCGGCATGGTCACTTCTCCTCCCATAAAAGGGACAGCGGAGCTGTGAAAGCCCCGCTGTCAAAATTAAGCCGTCGGAATCTCTTCGATCAATTCCACGAGCGTACCGTCACTATCGTGCGGCAGTGCCTTGAATTCCGGTTCCACGGTCGTGCCCGCGTCCGTCGCAAACGTCAGCGTCGCGCCGGCGGTATTTCTGCCCTTGATCAGGATCCACAGGTCGCCGTCCGTCTTATCCTCGTGGTGGAAGCAGATCGCATAATAGCCGCCCTGTGCGTTGCCGGCACCGCCGATCTTCGTCGTGCGCTTGCCGGATGCCTCTGTGCTGCTGCAGCGGTCAAGCAGCTTTTTCAGCGTCGTACCGTTCCATGTCAGCAGGCCGCACTTCAGCACAGCCTCCTCATTGGTCGTGATGATCTTGGACACATAGCCGAGATCGTCTTTCTCCTCGTAGGTCTCCTGGGTATATTCCAGCGACGCGCCGCCCTTGATATAGCCGAGCAGATTGCTTTCCACGCACAGTGCATCTACCGTCGGCATGGACTCGCTGAATGTTTGCAGATAGATTTTGCCTGACCCCAGCGTAACCGTATCTTTGTCTCTTTTAGCCATTATGTGGCCCTCCTTTTTTCGTAGAATTCAAAATCGTAGACAGTTTGATACCGCTGCACACTCTGCAGCCAGTACCGCGCCGCCTTTGTCCAGTGAATGCCCCTCGCCGCGAGCTGGGTCTCGATAGCCGCTTCGGCCTCCGGATCTCGCTCCGGTTCATACAGTTCGACGGAAACGTCGTGGCTCACGACCATCGGCGCCGCGCCGCTCTCCGGGTCTGCCCCGTCCACCTCCTGGTCATCGAAATAGACGGCATAGGTCGTCGAGGGCGGATTCAAATAACGGCCCTGGCGAAAAGGAATGCCGGATGCAGTCAGGATCTCTTCAATCACTTTGTCCAGCCTCCTTCACCGCTTCTTCCACGGCGCGCTCGTATTCCGGTAAAACAGCGTCGAGCGCATTCTTCAGGAATGGATTTGCCTTCGTGCGGCCGCCGTTTCTAGTCGCATGACCATGCACCAGCAGATGCGTCAGCCTATGGTCAGGGGCTTTCACATACCAGATATATCGCTTCATTCCGTTGCCGGCATCTTCGGCCTTTACAGCGATATTCTTGTAGAATGAGCTATCTTTTCGCTTAGAACGCGGCGCCGTTGCCCTCGTGATTCTTCTCAGCTTATCGCTTGACTGTTCGCCCACATCATTGATACGGTCAATCACATCCTGCGCATACACGGTCAGCGCATCAGAAAGTGCAGCCGGCAGATTGCCCACTTGGATGCTTTTACCCATAGATACCGCCCTCCTCCGCAGACGCACGCGCGACCGTGATCTCCAGCTCCTGACCGTTCCGGTAGGTACGCAGCACATGGTAACGCTGGCCGTCATACTCCAGCAGCTGCTCGTTTTCGTACTCCAGATAGTCCGCCAGAATGAACTTGCATTCCGGGTAGACATCGACCGCCTGCGCCTCGTAGTACTCCCTCTGGCCAATGCTCGCCAGACGGCAAAACACGTCCCGCTCGCCGGCGTTGCCGATCAATGTGATGACTTCGTTCACGTTGTTCCCTCCTGATAGCCGCTCGCCATCATCAGGCAGGATTTGAGCGCGTTATATCTGACCATGTACTCTGCGGCCTTACCCGTGTCGTCCGTATACTCCGCTTTGCAGTATAGCTTGACGGCGTTGAGCACCAGCGGGTCGATCACATCCTCCGTGTCCTCCGATGGATTTCGCACGCCGCAAACCCGCAGATCCGCCAGGCAGGCAGAGATGGAGTCTGCCACATCATCGTCCAGTTTCGTGTGACTGATGCGGAGATAGGTCTTCACCTTCGTCAAGAGGCCCTGATCAATTTCCATATGGTTTCCTCCTCTCTGACGGCATCGGCGGGGCGATAAAGCCCCGCCTCGGATAACGATCAGGTCGCCGCGCGGTTAAAGCGCACAACAGCATCGGACACGGTCAGTTTGCCGTCCGCCAGCGCCATGGCGCGATACACACGGGAGCCGGCACGGAACGCGACAGAGTCGTCACTGGTGACCTCCGGTGCGCGGGCGATGTTCATGTGATAGTACGACAGCTCGCCGAACAGGATGTTGTCGGCGGTCAGATTGTCGTCCAGAATCACCGGATAGCCAAGAATGTTGTGCTTTGCCGGAGACTCCGCATCCGCATGGACGACGGGCTGGCCCTGGGTGTCCGTGATGCCGATCACGTCCGTATAGAACAGCTTGCGCGGCATCACAAAGACGGCATCGGTCGCATAGCCAGTCGGCAGCGCAGCGATGATCTTGATCAGATCCGCATAGGTCGCTTTCGCTTTGGTGAAGGTGCCGGTCGCCGTATCCAGCGTTTTCAGGATACCAGTCGCCTGGCTACTGCCGGTTCCGGTAAAGACTGCGGCGTCCAGCGCGGCCTCCAGCTTATTGGCCAGACGGCCGACAAGCCAGGTCTCGAACGCATCGATGGACATGGTCTGCACATCAGCAGTGATCTCGACCGTCTTGATCAGCATGTACGCGCCAAGGGAGACAGAGGTGATCGTATCAGCGGAATCGGTGGCAGCCGTGCCAACAGCGACCCAGCTTGCGGAATTCACGGTGCCCTCCACGGGGATCGTGATATTGCCCGGGATATAGGTCATCGTAATGCGCGACAGGATCGGGTTCCGATCGAACACGCCGACGATTCTGTTGAGCGTCTGGGTGGGGATCGCAGCAGTGGCCGTCACCGCCGCGCGCTGCTCGGCGCTCAGGCTGCGGCCCTGCAGATGCATGAGGTAGGCCTCGCGATACTCCGCCGAATCAACGGTGAAGCGCGCCTGCGTCGGCTCAGCAGCGCTCGGCGCTTCGATCGTGCGTCCGGTCACTATGCCGGCGGCGATGTTGGATCGCAGGCGCTGACGCGCCTGCATTTCATTCAGGATCTGCTGGCGCTCCGCAGTCAGGGCGGCAGCCTCGTTTTCCAGTGCGGTCAGCGCGTCGCCGCTGGCCGTCTCCGCCTCCTGCTGGATGGCAGCCAGGCGCGCATTGATTTCATCAAGTCTCATAGTTGAATTCCTCCTGTGAATTGAGTTTGATTTTCAAGCGCAGTCTTCTGCGCCTATCGTCAAGCTCTGCCTCACTCCGGGCTGCCAGGCTGATCACTCCGTCGGCCCAGCTGCGAGCATTGATTTCTGTGTTGTCGTTTGCGGGGATGCTGACCGCAGATACGTCGTAGATCTTCTTCACTGTGCGGTGCACGATCGTGCGCGTCTCGGCGTCCCAGTAGTACTCACCGACGCGGAAGCGCCAGGACATTTTTGTAATCATCTCGGCGTCAATGTCTGCGTACAGGCCGCGGGCGCCCTCGGTGCGGCCGAGGTCAGCAGCCATAAACAAGCCCACGTCGTCCGGCTCAACGATCAGGCTGCCGTTTGTGTTGCGCGCAAACACCCGCCCGGCATGGTCAAACTGCATGATGACATCGCTCATATCGCAGTTGTCAAAACAGCCGCGCTCAAAGCGCTCATAGATCGGTTCATCGCCGTCATAGTAGAGCACATACGGCTCATAGCGTGCGGCATAGCCCTCCACGTAGTAGTTCGTTTCGATACGCTTCTCGGCTTCCTTTTTCGGCAGCAGCACAAGCGATCGCGCCTGCGCGTTCGCCTTGAATTTGATCTTATTCTCCGGCGTCATTTTCGTTCTCCCCTTCCACCGGCTGCTGCTGCACAGCCTGATTCAGTTTGCTGATCTCCGCGTACTCCTTGCGGATATATCGCTTGTCCCCATCCGGCACGTGCGGCAGCTGCCAAATGTCCATCACATCATTCGTGCTGAGGATTCCGCGGTCGAACATCTGCGAGCTGACCTGCAGCTTGTCACTGTTAGTCATATACTGCAGCCGGTTCGCGCTCCACATGATGGCGTTCCCGCGCGCAAGTTCTGCACGCGAAAACGTCATGCAGGTCATTGCCTGCGACAGTTGGAGGGCAAACGGCTCAATTTTCCCCTCGTAGTACGCGCTCCATGCATCGCCGACCGTCTTATTCTGCAGCACATCCTCGTTGCAGCCGAAGTAGTTGAGCACGCGCGTCTGGATGATCTGCATCTGCTCCGGATCCACGATCTCCGGCTGGGACTTGATCTGCTGCACATTGGTGTAGGTATTCGGGAACAGGGCCAATCCGCCGGAGTCCGGGCCGAGATTTTCAGCTACGAACTTCTTGCGCTCCTTCTTCAGGTCTTCTGCCTTGGCGAAGTTATTCACCGTAGCCATGAAGCGAAAGCTCGCGCTGTTGCGAATGCCTTCTTCAATGCCCTGATTCTGCACGTTCAGCAGCTGCAGCGTCGGCCGAAGTGCCGCGTTGTTCTCGCCCTTAATGTCACTGCTGTACAGATATTTGCTGACCACACCGCAGCGCGCCAGCTCGATTGCAGCCTTCTGCCCGCTGCGGAATGTATAGCGCAGCCACGGCTCGCCCGATACCTCGATGATCTCCACCTGCATCGGATTGACCGGGTAATAGCCAATCAGTTTCTCAAAGCCGTCGAGCACAGGGACGATAAAACACGTGTTCTGCGCATCGTAAATCGTGGCGACCTTGTAAACGAACTGCGCAGACGTCATAAATGGATTCGGTCTGCCGTCCAGGAGCGCCTTCTGCGCTTTCGTGTTTGCGCCGCTGACGACCGGCGTCAGCTTGCTGCAGTGATTGGCAAAGGTATGAATACAGGAGCGTGTCAGCTCCATTTCGTAAACCCCGCCGTCGTATGTTGAGAAAACGGGTGTATACCCGTCGAGCATTTCAAAATAACCGCCCAGCTGTTTTGCCGCTTTTCCTTTGCCGAAAAGCTTTGTAAATGCGCCCATCCGGCTCCCTCCTGTTCTAATTCTTGAGCTGCTCGCCAATCTGATCGTACCATTTCTGGCGAACCGTCAAGGCATCCATGACGGCGACAAAGCCGTCGATGTGCGTCCGCGGTTCAAGCTTGACCGGTCGAATCTTCCGCGTTTCTTCGTTCTGCTTCATGCCCACGTTCAGGAAGTGCGCTTTCAGCAGATTATTCGCGCCGAGCAGCAACTTCTTATCGCGCAGTAGACCGTCCACCTCGTGGATGACCGGCGTCAGGTTTTCACCCTGAAATACATCGTCCATGTGAAACCCGTACTGCTCCATCTGCTGCACGAGATACTGCGCGGAATACCGGTCATAACCAACCTGCAGCGGCAGGATCTCATAATCCTCGACGAGCATACGGAACCACTCAAAGCAGTCATTGTAGTCCACGAAATTCTCACCGCTTGGCTGGATCAGCCCCGCCGAAACATATATGCGGTAAGGCACGCCCTCCCGCTCCTGCAGCTCATCAATTTTATTCGATGGCATAAAAAACTTTGCAAAAGTGTACAGCTTGCCGTCCCGCTCAATTATCACGCAGCAGGCCGTCAGGTCAGTGGTCTGGGACAGGTCGATACCGCCGACGCAATAGGTGCTGCGGAAATCCTCCAGACTGTACTCGCCGCCACTCACCGCATCCACCACAGCAAACGGCAGCCATGCCTGCGTGCTGCTCTGTTTGATGTTGCAGTACTTGGTCATAAACTCGGCGCGTTTGCTCAGGCTGTTGTGCGCGATGGCGATCTCCTCTCTGAAAAAGTCCTCGGAGACGCTGACGCCCATGTTCGGATTGCTCTTGCGCAGCTCCTCGATGTCGTCCCATTTTTCCACGTCGTCGATCAGATACAGGATCGGCAGCAACCTACGCTCCTCGCTGGCGCCCACGAGGACAGCCGTCGCACGCATCATCAGTTCATCATATGGCCCATCGTTGACATAGCCGGCCGTGCTGATACTCAGGATCATGGGCTGCTTGCGCGCGCCGAGCGCAGACTTCATGACTTCGTACTGTTTCAGCCCCTGCTCAGCCGGCCAACTCGCAATTTCGTCACACACCGCCAAATGCGGGTTGAAGCCGTCGCTCTTCTTGGCATTGAACGCCAGCGGGCGAATACTCGTGTTTGTTGTCTCGAGATACACGTCCGAGCGCCGCTTCTGCGCCAGCTGCGCAAGTTCCGGCTCCTGAAGCACCATGCGGAAGAAATTATCGTATACGATGGCCGCCTGCTCCAGCTTGGGTGCCAAGCAGTAAATTTTCGCGCCATACTCGCCGTCCAGGTAAGCCATGTAAGCGATACAGGCGGAGGCGAACAGGCTCTTGCCGTTTTTGCGTCCCATGACCAGAAACACCTCTCGGAAGATCCGCAGGCCGTCCCCGTCCACGATGCCGAACATCAAGCACACTGTCGACTTTTGCCACAGCTCCAGATGAATCAAATCGTTGCGCCCCTCGCAGTGATGGCAGAACGTCTCGATAAACGCGATTGCACGATTTGCTTTCCGTTCGTCGAAATAAAAAAGACCATCGCGCAGGCCCGCGGTAATCTTCTCGTAAAGGATCCGCACCCACTTCCCGACGGCGACCTCGCCGGTCGTCATCTTGTGGTAGTACTCCTGAATAAAATTTGCGTAAGGCGTCATTTGTTCATCAGCTCCGCCAGGCGGCTCTCTTTCTGCGCCGGCGGCACCAGCTCGAGCAGCTGCTTCGTAATGGCGTTCAGATTTTTCGTCAGACTGATGTGCACATCTGCGGCAGCAGCCTTTTTCATGCCGCCCTGATTGGCGCCGTTCTGGTAGTGCTCTACCCATCCAGTTTCGTTGAGCTGCACCTCAAGGTCTTGGAGGCTCACGGTAATGAAAGCTGCTCGGTCAATCAATGATTGGCAGGTTTCGAGCTTGTTTGGCTCCAAATCCTTAAAAATCTCCTGCAGCCGCTTCTTTTCGCGGTCAACTCTCGTCTTTTTGGTCAGTTTCGCCATTTCTACACCCCCTTGCGTAGCGCGCGGAGTAAAATTTAACTCCCCGGCTCGGTCCCCTACCCTCGTTTTTTCGCTGCGCGATGGGGGGAGTCCAGCCGCTCGGTCAGTAATTTGTGTTGCGGATGATCTCGCCACCTGGGCCGTACAGGCATCTGCCCGGCGTTGTCTTCCTCGGGTCGCGCTCTTTGTTGTGGCAGGTCTGGCACTCGTACCGAAAGCGCCGTGGGTTCAGACTGATTTCCGGATCGTTGCAGTTGATATCGTCCAACCAGATAGTGTGATGCACGATCACCCCCGGCTCATCGTGGCACACCTCGCACATGCCGCCATCAAGCGCGAGCCTGTAATCGATGTATGCTTGTCTCGCGCGTTTCCACGCTTGCGTTTTGTAAAACTGTTTTTGTGTCACAGCATCCAGCCCATAAGAAAAGGACCGGGCACAAGCCCGATCCTCCCAGTGAATATATACGCTTTAGAGTTTGGACACAGAGGCAGCCGCACTCGGCTTGGCCTCTGCCTCGATACCGCACAGCTTTTTGAGTCTGGCCGCGACCTTTGGTCCTTTATACAGCCTCGTATCCCGGAACGTCAGAAAAGATTCCTGCCCATCCGCAGACACATAGCTGATGATGAAGAGAATTCTCCTGACCTTCTTTTCCTTCTTGCCGGCGCCGCTGATAGCGCCGACCACAGCACCGGTACTTCCGAACAGCAGGCCTCCAGCGACAGCCCGCGCAATCGGCGACTTGTCTTTCACAAGCACCTGCACGTCCGAGCCATAGAAAACATCCGTGATCTGAGAGTAGGCCAGCGTCGCCACGTCCTTGTTCCCGACACCCTTCTGCAGCTCCAGATGATCTTCATAGCTTCGTATATGTATGTCGTTGATCTGCAGATATCTTATGACTTTATCGGCAGGGAGTTCTTTGGTTATTCGTATCAGCGATTTTATTGCCCCGTATTCTGCAAGAAGCGGAGTGAAAGACGGAAGAATTGTCGGGAAGAGAGCTTTCGCTTCTTTATACTTTGCGAAATCTTCCACGGTCAGGTTTGCTTCTCTTATCTTTTTTAGTTCTGCCGGCGGTGATTTTAAAATCTTGCCGAGTGTCTTCCCTCGCCAGTTTATTCTATTGCTCCTTGCACCGGCAGCTCTGCTTTTTACGATGTTTGTAAAGCCTGCTTTGTACAGCAGCTCTATGGCGGGATGTTTGGCCCATTGGTACAGCAGTTCAAGATAGCTGTATGGGTTCATTTCGGCCAGCTGCCCAAGCATGCAGGAATCGGCATATTTGAGCGGTCCCACATTCAGCCCCGCTATATCGTCATACAGTATCGTCTTGTGAAACCGGGGCAGAGAATATGCGCAGCCTGTGCCTTCTGGCTGCGTGAGCTTGAAGTTTTTCTTCTCGTTCCAGCTCTCGACCCAGCCTTCACATGTATACACGCTCTCGTAGCTGTATTTTTGACAGCCTCTACCTGATATGCGATACTGCTGGTCAGGGACATAGATAACCTCCGCATACCCTGATGTGTAATCGATTTTGTAGAGATCAAGCTGCGCATAGACTTCGTCTTTTTTGCGTGTAAACCATAGCACCCTGCCATACTCTGTCATGTTCTTTCTGCCATAGCGACTTTCCTTGCATACAACGTTGTCACAAAACCTGCAACCGCCGTCGCATTCTGCGCAAAACCTCTTATCATTGTGAACAAGCTCTGTGGCGCTGCAATCTATTTTCTGATTCTTCTTAGTGCATACCACGTCGTTAGTCTTTTTGTTGAATATCAGAAACGTGTAATCTGCGTTTTCGAGTATGAATTTTTCAACTCCTGCAGGTCGCTTAATCTTGTACGGTCTATTATCCATTTCATCCCTCCTACAGAAGATCCATTATATCTATAGCGGGACCGGTTTTTTTACTATCCTCTATCCCGTAGTAGTCCCTTATAATCCGGAAGCCTTCTTCCGGCGGGACATACGCGCAGTTATTTTTTGCCCTTTTCTGCGCTATGCTTTTCATTTTTTCGAAGCAGCCTTTTAAGCTCTTGCTCTCGTTCAGAATCTTGTCTGCCACGTCATCTGTTGTGCAGATTGACGTAAGGTATTCCTCAAAAGGAATAAGGTGTTCATTTCCTTTGCATTCATCCGTTATGTGTGCTATTGCCTTATTAATTTTCTCGCTCATTTTATTGCTCCTTTCGTTCTTCAGCGTTATGTAAGTCGTTTAATAATTGTTATTCCCAGACCTGGAAGCTCATCGGTATTCCCAGCAGCTCTGCTACTCTGAATTCTCTGTGGGCTTCAGCTGACAGGGTATATGTTTTTAGTACAAATACAATGTCGCAGTTTTTCATATACTGCATAAATACCTCTGCAGCTTCTTCTTCGTCAAAGTCTGCTGCTCTGAGAACTTCACTATGATGCTTCTTCGGGTTGAACACCTCGAAGAAGAAATTTTCAAGATGCCTTTCGGCTTTTTCGAAGTCTCTATCGGCTCCGAATTTCTTCTTGTCGCCGATAATATACGCTGTCCGTTTCATCAATAATTGCCCTCATTCTTTCTTTCGTATTCCAGTTTCGTCTCAAGGACTTTTCGGCTGTACTCCGTGCTGTATATGCCTTGCTTCCAGAGTTTCTTTGCTCCTGTTTCTCCGCAGTTCCAGCACATAAGCACCAGGTCAGCTTCGTTATATTTTTTCGCCAGCCTGTTCAGTGCCTTGATGCCGTGTTCCACGTTGTCATATGGATTTAGATAGTCCATATCCTCCTTGTGATTTATGGCGTTGATCTGCATCAGGCCATAGTCGCCAGTGCCGCTTACCGCTTTACTATCAAAGCTGCTCTCAACATCTATCATCGCTACAACCATTGCGTAACTGATGTTGTATTCCTCGCACAGGCTGTAGATATACTGCTGCAGGTCATCTGACAGCGGTATATCCCAGGGTTCAAATCCCTGTTCTTCTATTACTTCCGTCTGTTCTGCCGCGCAGATTTCCGATTCTTCCGGCGGCGGTATGAATGGTATTGTCAGCACTGCCGCTAAGACTATTGTTATAACTATTTGCTTCATCGTTATTGCTCCTTTCAATTTCTTTTCTGAGTCGTTTTAGCCTCGCTACTTCCAATCCTATCTCGTGGCCACCTTTCATCCAGCCTCTATGGTAATAGAACTGCTGCTTCTTGACTTTGGCTCTGATCTGGTTATCCAGTTTGATCAATTCCTCCCGATGATCCACCTTTGGGTTGTGCCTGCGATACGAACAGCCGGGACCGTTATGCGTATCCGCATTATACTTGCAGGAATTGTGACAATCCCTGCATACCGGTTTGTCACCATGCATAGGGCACTGGTGCCACCAGCTGCAAGCCGTATCTGTTTTACAATGAGGGCAAATCACACTTCTGCCCTCATCTGCACCTTCTTGGTTCTGGTGACTGCGATTTTACCCTCCGCTTTCGCGGCAATCTTTAAGGCCGAGTCTTCAAGGTTGATCTGCACTGATGGCACATCGTCCTTG
>ERZ1106954.1292-NODE-1292-length-19176-cov-9.376183_pt1 | contig 19176 bp, 19 predicted proteins | sample MGYA00403678_ERZ1106954 | MGnify/ENA primary metagenome ERZ1106954 (study PRJEB35170, sample SAMEA104062445) | human gut metagenome | biome: human gut; feature: human-associated habitat; material: faeces | place: Denmark | collected 2012-08-20 ... | reverse complement strand
TTTCATGATGCAGACTATTTTGCGCAAAATGCTTTAACAAATTGTGAATTAATTAATTTAGAGGACATGCTACAAAATGGAACAATAATGAATGGAGTTATGATAGAAAAACCACATAGATTTTTGACTGCAATGACTATAGCTACACAAATAATTTTAGGAGTTACATCATCTACATATGGTGGAGCAACAGTTTCCCTAACACATTTGGCACCATTTGTAAGAAGTAGTTATGACAGATATTATAAAAAATATAAACAAAGAGGATTATCAGAGAAACAATGTGAAGAATATGCAAAGCAAGACATAAAGAAAGAAATTGAAGATGGAGTTCAAACATTTAACTATCAGGTAAACTCAATGACAAATACAAATGGACAAGCACCATTCTTATCAGTTTGCATGTATTTAGGAGAAACAGACGAATACAAAAAAGAATTGGCAATGATTATAGAAGAATTCTTAAAACAAAGAATAGAAGGTTTCAAAAATGAAAAAGGAGTTTATATAACACCTGCATTTCCAAAATTATTGTATATATTAGAAGAAGACAACATCCGTAAAGGAAGTAAGTATTGGTACTTAACAGAATTAGCAGCAAAATGTACTGCAAAAAGATTAGTACCAGATTATATTTCAGAAAAGAAAATGAAAGAATATAAAATAGATAAAAACGGAAATGGAAATTGTTATCCATGTATGGGTTGCCGTTCATTCTTAACCCCATATGTAGATCCAGAAACTAATAAACCAAAGTATTATGGAAGATTTAATCAAGGAGTTGTAACAATAAACTTGGTAGATGTAGCATTATCTTCAAACCAAGATGAAGATAAATTCTGGAAAATATATGAAGAAAGATTAGAGCTATGCCATAAGGCTTTAAGAATTAGGCATGAAAGATTAAGCAAAGTAACAAGTGATGTAGCACCAATTTTATGGCAACATGGAGCATTAGCAAGACTAAAAAAAGGTGAAAGCATAGACAAACTATTACATAATGGTTATTCAACAATATCACTAGGGTATGCAGGGTTATATGAATGTGTAAAATACATGACAGGTAACAGTCATACAGATGGTGGAGTTGGAGAAGCTTTTGCATTAAAGGTAATGCAAAAACTAAATGACAAATGTAAACAGTGGAAAGAAGCAGAACAAATAGATTACAGTGTATATGGAACACCAATAGAATCTACAACATATAAATTTGCGAAATGTCTAAAAAAGAGATTTGGAGTAGTAGAAGGAATTACAGACAGAAACTATATTACAAATTCTTACCATGTACCAGTATTTGAAGATATAGATGCATTTTCTAAGCTAAAATTAGAAAGCAAATTCCAAAAATTGAGTCCTGGAGGAGCTATATCATATATTGAAACGCCAAATCTACAAAACAACTTAGAAGTTGTATTACAAGTAATTCAATTTATATATGATAATATTATGTACGCAGAACTAAATACAAAATCAGACTATTGCCAAAAATGTGGATTTGATGGAGAGATTTTGATAAATGATAATTTGGAATGGTATTGTCCGAACTGCGGAAATAAAGATCATAATACTTTAAATGTTGCAAGAAGAACTTGTGGATATATAGGAAGTCAATTTTGGAATAAAGGTAGAACACAGGAAATCAAAGAAAGAGTATTACATATAGATAATAAAGATGACGAGTAAAGAAAAATTTATAATTAAATTTATGACATAATGAAGGGAAGAGATAAAATATGAAATACAACAAAATTAGAAAAATGGATATAGCAGATGGCCCAGGAGTAAGAGTATCCATATTTATGCAGGGATGTTCTTTTAACTGTAAAAACTGCTTTAATCCAGAGACACATGACTTTAACGGAGGCAAAGAATTTACAGAAGAAACAATAAATAGGGTAATGGAACTTTGCAATAATGACCACATAGAGGGATTGTCTATTTTGGGCGGAGAACCAATGCATCCTAAAAATATAGAAGGTACAACTAAACTTGCAAAAACATTTAAAGAAAAATTTCCAAATAAAAATTTATGGGCATGGACAGGTTTTAAATTTGACAAGGACTTGAAAGATAAAGAAGTAATGCACTATATAGATGTACTAGTAGATGGGCAATATGCAGATGAATTACACAATCCCAAACTAGAATGGCGAGGTTCAGAAAATCAAAGAGTAATAGATGTGCAAAAAAGTCTAAAAAAAGGAGAAGTGACAGTATGGGAAGATGCTTCCTAACTGGCACTTTTGCCTTTTATTTTTTTTTCAAAACTATTTATTTTGTAGTGACTATATGCTATAATTATGTCATAATTGTTTTGGGAGGCATAATATGATTTTTAAAGACTATTATAAAATACTTGGATTAGATACATCCAAAGCAACTAATGAAGAAATAAAACTGGCATATAGAGAGCAGGCGAAAAAATATCACCCAGACATAAACTCAAATAATAGATTTTCAGAAGAAAGATTTAAGGATATAAATGAAGCATATAAAACTTTATCTGATATGGCTTCAAGAAGAAAATATGATAGAATGTGGAATTCACGTATAGGTAAAAACAAAAAAGAGGAAACAGCCAATAGCTCAAACAAAAGTTCAACAATTGGAGATTTTTTTAGTATGTTTTTTGGAGAGAATAATTTAGAAAATGGAAAAGTCACAAAAAAAATCCCTGTAAAAGGTGAGAACATAGAAACAGAAGTAGATGTTAATATAGAAGAGGCTTTTTTTGGAACAGAGAAAAAGATATCTCTTAGAACAATAGATGGCAAGATGAAAACTTTTGCAATTACCATTCCAGAAGGAATAAGAAATAATGAAAAGGTAAGATTGCTTGGACAAGGTAAAGAAGGCATTAACGGTGGAAAGAATGGAGATTTATTTATTAAAATAAATATACAAAATGGGAAAAAATACAGATTAAATGGATTGGATCTATATACAGACTTAAAAATTACGCCTTGGGAGGCAGCACTTGGAACAAAAGTAAGTATAAATTCTATAGACGAAACAGTTTCGTTATGTATTCCACAAGGAACAGAAAGTGGAGAAAAAGTTAGAATTCCAAACAAGGGTTACAAAGATGGAAAAGGCGGAAGAGGGGATTTAGTAGCAGAAGTTAAAATAATGGTTCCAAAAAATTTAAATGAAGAAGAAAAAAAATTATTCGAAGAATTTAATAAGATATCAAGATATAATCCAAGGGAGGCATAAATATATTGACATAATACAAAAAAGATGCTATAATAATAAATGAGTTAAAAACGAAAGAACAAACCTATTAATGGATTATAGGAAAGGAAGAAAAATGGATACAGTATTAGGAAAGCATTTTAGCATTACAGATCCTCAAGGTGTTAATACAGTAATATATAGGGTAAACAAAACAGAGAAAGAATTTGCTGAGAATTCTCCTAAATTTACAATTGAGAGATTAGGAGTTTCAGAAGAAATAAGAGGAGAATTAAAAAAGAAGACGTTCTTTGTTGATAATCCTCAAGAGCCAGAACAGCTGGTTATATTATCATTTGGAAAAGAAAAAGTTGTAGTGAATATAGGAGTATTAGAAGGAGAAAAGCTAAGCATATCTAAAAAGCCAATACCAATAAAATTAAATACTATATATTCAGAAAAAGAAATGGAATATAGAGAATTTAAATACACACCAAATTTAAAAAGACCTATATCAATAATTGATCCAGAAACAGCAGAGGAAATCAAACCAGTATTATATTTTGATAAAGAAACAAATGAGGTAAGAGGTAAATGCAAGTTAAAACCATATAAATCATATTTTGCATTTGAGATAAGGGAAGACAAAGTAGACAATTAGAATATAAGAAAGGGGTAGTTTTTATAATGGATGTTATTTTTGAAGTTAATGTACCGACTAATAAAGGCTTTTTTGTGCCAAATGGTAGAGCAGGTAAAATGAATTTTGGAATATTGAAAGAAGAAACAATAAACATACCTGTGTTTTACGGAACAAGGGACCAAAGAGGGCAAGGAGCAAACGAAAAAGAATAAAACTAAAGAAAAGGTGAATTAATATGGGATATAAATTAAATACAGTATTAAAGAAAAACAAAAAAAACTTGATTGTTGCACTAGTATTATGGGTTTTTATGTCTGTAATACTAGTTTTGCCATTTTCATATTCAATAGGACAGGCAACAGCAGAAGGAAAATTTGATTTGGGGGTATTTTTTAACCAAATAGGAACCAATATAACAGATTTTTCTTCATATTTAAAGGTATTTACAGAGGGATACTCAAAAATATTTTTAAACGTATGGAAAATATTTACATTAATTTATGCTGTTTTGATAGCTATTGGAATTATAAAATCTAAGCCGAAACATGAGTATACAGATATAGAGCATGGCTCAAGTGATTGGAGTGAGGGCGGAGAACAATATAGTATTTTAAGTAAAAATAAAGGAATTATATTAGCTCAAAATAATTACTTGCCAGTAGATAAAAGAGGAAATGTTAACGTATTGGTAGTTGGACGGTTCTGGTTCTGGTAAATCAGCATCATACTCTATACCAAATGCATACCAAATGCTTGGATCATATATATTTACAGATCCAAAAGGCGAATTATACGATAAAACAGCAGGATACTTAAAAAAGAATGGATATGACATAAAAGTATTAAATTTAGTTAATCCAGCTAATAGCGACGGATATAATCCTTTAATGCACATAGCAAGTGAAATAGATGTAGACGTTATAGCAAATACAATAGTAAAAGGACAACAAGGAGAAGGAAGCAAGGCGGATCCATATTGGGACGATATGGCAGAAATGCTTTTAAAAGCGCTTATTTACTACCTTATGGCGGTAAGACCGGAAGAAGAGCAAAACCTAGCCAGTTGTTCAGAGCTTGTAAGGGCGGCGAATGCAAATGGGGGAAGCAACTTACTTACAGACTTAATTAACCAGTTGCCATATGATCACCCTGCAAGAATGTATTATAAATCTATAGAAATAGCACCGGAAAAAACATATGGTTCAATATTAAGTTCTTTACAGTCAAAACTTGGTAAATTCGATTCAAAGGAAATTGCAGAGGTAACATCTACAGATACAATAGATTTTGAAACAATAGGAAGCAGAAAAACAGCAGTGTATGTAATATCTTCAGATACACATAAGGCATATGACTTCTTGCTTACAATATTCTTCTCACAAATGATACAACAATTATATGATTTTGCAGATAAAAGTGGAGGAAGACTAAAAGTACCAGCATTCTTTATTTTGGATGAGTTCGCTAATATAGGACAAATACCAGACTTTGATAAAAAAATATCAACAAGTAGAAGTAGAGGAATATCATTTAGTGTTATATTACAAAACTTAGACCAATTGGAAGCTGTATACGAAAAATCCCACGAAACTATTATGGGAAACTGTGATACACACGTATTCTTAGGAAGTAACTCTTTTAAAACAGTAGAATATTTTTCAAAAGCGTTAGGAGAAAAAACAATAACAAGAGACAATTTATCAATAAGTAAGGACAAACAAATGCATAAACAAGGCTATAGTACATCAGACCAAATAATGGCAAGAGCTTTGATGACACCAGATGAGTTGAGAAGAATGGATAATGATTTATGTATCATATACGAAAAAGGCTTAAAACCAATAAAAGCAAAAAAATATTATTATTTTGAAACACCAATGATAAAGCAGTTAAATGAATATAAATTAAATCACTTGGAGTTTGACGTTGGAAACAGAGGAGAATGGAGGAAATTTAATCCAAACAACCCATATTTTGAAGAGGAAAAAGAGCAACCAAAGGATTTAAAAGTAGATTCATTAGATGATTTATTTAATGATGATGATAATAAACAGGAAAGCAATGAAAAACCTAAAAATAAAACAAATAGTATACCAGATGCTCCAATCCTACCAGATTCTGACGACTTTTCGTATGATATACAAAAGGAATTAGAAGCAAAGTTTGACGAACTGTTTGGAACCGAAGGCTCAGATACATCAAATAAAAATTCATAAATGAAAAGCATTCAAAACGAATGCTTTTTTCTATTGACAATATAATAAATATGGAGTACAATTGTTCTGTATAAAGGAGGCAATATGAAATTTGTACATATAGCAGATATGCATTTTGATGCGCCATTTGTAGTTTTAAATAGTAGAACCAATTGGGGAGAAATACGCAGAATAGAGCAAAGAGATGCACTAAAAAAAATAATAAATTATATAAAAGAAAATAATATTAAGTTTTTATTTGTGGCAGGAGATTTATACGAAAACGAACTAATAAGAGAATCAACAATTAAATACATAAATGACTTATTTAAACAAATTCCTAACACGAAAGTATTCATTTCACCAGGCAATCATGACCCTTATATAAATAATTCTTATTATAAAACATTTCAATGGGCAGAAAATGTAATAATATTTTCTCAAAACCAAAAAGTGTATGAAACTTCAGATGCTGATATATATGGTATTGCATTTACAGACTTCTATTGTAAAGATTTAAAAGTAAATGAAATAAAAATAAATAATAAAGACAAATTGAACATCTTGGTAGTACACGGAACCGTAGATGGATCATTAGAAAATGTAGAATACAATCCAATGAAAAAGTCTATGTTAAAAGAATTAGGTTTTGACTATATTGCACTGGGGCATATACACAAATTGAACTATAATACAGAAGAAAATCAAAGAATAGTTTATCCAGGCTCTACAATATCATTAGGATTTGACGAATTAGGACAACATGGAATGATAGTGGGAGAATTGGAAAAAGATAAAATTAATCTAAAGTTTATTCCTGTAGATAATAAAGAATTAAAAGAAATTAATGTAGAAGTAACAAATATAAATGATAAAGAAGAATTAGTAGAAAAATTAAACAGTTTGCAATTAGAAGAAAATATTTTATATAAAGTAATTTTAATAGGAAAAAGAAAATTCGAAATTGATATTTATAATTTATATAAGTTAAATATTGATGACAGAATAGTAAAAATTAAAGACAATACAAAACCAGATATAGACATATCAGCAGTAGCTAGACAAAATAATTTAAAAGGATTATTTGTAAAAGAAATTTTAAATGAAATGGAAAACAGCAATATAGATAAGAATACATTAGAAAATGTATTAGAAATAGGATTGGATATATTAGAAAAATAGAGGAGAACAAATTTTGAAAATAGAAAATATTAAAATAAATTCTTTTGGAACATTAAAAAATAAAGAAATTAATTTAGATAAAAATGTGAACATTATATATGGAAAAAACGAAAGTGGTAAGTCTACCCTATTAACATATATAAAAACAGCATTTTATGGAATATCAAAGAATAAAAATGGTAAACAAATATCAGATTTTGACAAATATAAACCATGGAGTGGAGAAGAATTTTCTGGGAAAATTAAGTACATTTTGGATGATGGAAGCAAATATGAAATTTTTAGAGACTTTAATAAAAAAAATGCTAAAATATATAATGATAATCTAGAAGATATAACAAAACAATTTAATATGGATAAAAAAGAAGGTTCACAATTTTTTCTAGAGCAGGTGGGTTTAGACGAGAATATGTTTACATCAACAATAATGTCAGGTCAACAAGAAGTCAAATTAAATGAACAACAACAAAATGTATTGGTACAAAAAATAGCTAACATAGCGGGAACAGGAGATTCAAATTTATCTTATAATAAAGCAAAAGAAAAATTAAATAAAAAACAATTAGAAGAAGTTGGGACAGAAAGAACGCAAGGTAAGCCAATAAATATACTAAAAAGTAAAATTAAATATATATCAGAGATGTTAGAAAAGTTAAATTTGTACAAACAAGAAAAAATAACAATAGAACAAAAGAAAAAAGATTTAGAGAACAAAATACAAGGACAAGAGCAAAGAAGAGAGCTAATAAAAAAAATAAGTGAATTAAGTGAAAAAATAAGAATAGAAAGTGAAAAGGTTAATTATAAAAATAAAATTAAAGAAGAAAAGCAAGATGAAATAGAAAATTTGAAGAGAGAAAAAGAAGAAATAACAAATATATCAAGAAACAAGAAAAATAAAAATGAATGGTATTGGATAATAAATGCAATAATGATTGTTTTAATGGCTATTAGTATAATAGCGTTAAAAAACAAATATATTACATATACTATTTTAACAGTATTAACATGTACATTAGTATTAGAATATATAATAAAAATAAACAAAATTAAAAGAAATAAGGATTTACAAAAAAATAAAATTGATTTGTTAAATACAAAAATTGACTTTTTACAAAAGCAGAAAAATGATATAGAACAAGATATAAAAAGAGAAAAAGATAATTTAGAAAAAGAAAAAGAAAAAATAAAAAATAAATATAATATTGAGTTATACGACATAGAAAATAGTAAAAATGATTTAGAAGAAATAACAAGCAGAATAAATGAAGAAAAAATAAAATTAAACACATTAGAAGTAGAGGAAAAAAGTATAGTAAATAAACTTGAAGACTTAATAAAATTAGAAGAAGAGTTTGCAACAATACATGAGCACTTAAAAGAAATTGAACAGAAAAACTATGAAATTAATTTAGCAAAAGACTTTTTAGAAAAAGCATATGAAAAAATGAAAAAAAATATTACACCTAAATTTACATTTAATTTATCAGAAAATATAAAAAATATAACTAATGGAAAATACACAAATATTAATGTTAATGATGAAAACGGATTAATTGTAGAGATTCAAAATGGAGAATATATACCTGCAGAAAGATTGAGCATTGGCACAATAGATCAATTATACCTATCTCTAAGAATATCTATGATAGAAGAAATTTCTAAAGAAAAAATGCCTATAATTTTAGATGAAGCATTTGCATACTTTGATGATGAAAGATTAGAAAATATACTTAAATATTTAACTCAAAAATATAAACAACATCAATTAATTATATTTACATGTACAAATAGAGAAAAGAACATACTAGATAAATTAAATTGTATATACAATAGTGTAGAACTTTAAAGTTGCAGAGGCATTGAAAAAGCTATAAATATGTTGTATAATAAATAAGTCAAATTTTATTAAGGAGAGGAAAAAATGTTTCAAAAATTAGAAGACGTAGAAAAAAAATATATTGACTTAACAGAAAAAATAAGCGACCCAGAAGTTATAAGCAGACAAAATGAGTGGAAAGTAATGATGAAAGAGCATTCGGAATTAGAGCCAATCGTTGAAAAATACAGAGAATACAAAAAAGTAGAAAAAAACTTAGAAGAAGCAAAAGAAATGATGAATGACCCAGAATTGAAAGAATTGGCAGAAACAGAAATGCTAGAAGCGAAAGAAAAACTACCAAAGATAGAGGAAGAACTTAAAATACTGCTAATCCCAAAGGATCCAGATGATGATAAAAACGTAATATGTGAAATAAGAGGAGGAGCCGGAGGGGACGAGGCAGCGCTATTTGCAGGAACTTTATATAGAATGTACTCAATGTATGCAGAAAGAAAACACTGGAAATTAGAAGTATTAAATGAAAATGAAACAGAGTTGGGCGGATATAAAGAAATATCATTTATGATTTCTGGAAGAGGAGCATATAGTAGATTAAAGTTTGAAAGTGGAGTTCATAGAGTACAAAGAGTTCCAGACACAGAAGCAAGTGGTAGAATACACACTTCTACAGCTACAGTTGCAGTATTACCAGAAGTTGAAGATGTGGATATAGAACTTAACCCAGCAGATATAAAAATGGAAGTATTTAGATCATCTGGTGCAGGAGGGCAACACGTAAATAAAACTTCATCAGCAGTTAGATTAATACACATACCAACAGGAATGGTTGCAGAATGTCAAACAGAAAGATCTCAAGTTCAAAATAGAGAATATGCCATGAGAATGTTGAGATCACGTTTATATGAAAAAGAAAAACAAGAAAGAGACGCTAAGTTAGCAAATGAAAGAAAAACACAAGTAGGTAGTGGAGATAGAAGTGAAAAGATAAGAACATACAACTATCCACAAGGACGTATAACAGACCATAGAATAGGAATGTCTATTTATCAAATAGAGGACTTTTTGAATGGAAACCTAGATGAAATGATAGATAATCTAATTGCCGCAGATAGAGCAGAAAAATTAAAAAGTACAAATGATTGCTAGTTAAACTTAATGTTTAAATGTACAATTTTAAAGAAATATAAAAAAAGATTGAAAAATGGAATTTTTTGTTGTAATATGTAAGAAAAAAGAAAGGGGGAGTTTGAAATGTATAATAGTTACGGTGTGAGTCCAACAATATTAGATTCTTCACCAAAGTTTGCAGCTAGTGGTATATGGACAATTGTATCAGTAATACTTGCAATAATTGGAGGAATAGTATTATATTTTACATTTTTGAGCAAAAAAAATGAAGGAAAATTTACAGGATTTCTAGGATGGTTGTATGATTTTCTTACATTTAAAAAAATGATGATAGAAAACGTATTAAAAATACTGTATATTATAGTTGCTTTATTTGTTACATTGTCATCATTTGGATTAATGTCAATAAGTTTTTTAGCATTTTTATTAACATTAGTTATAGGCAATGTATTAACCAGAGTTATATATGAACTATTACTAGTAAAACTTGTAATATGTAAAAATACAACAGAGATAAACAAAAAATTGAATAAATAAAATAATTATACAACAGAAACCTAATGGCTATTTAAGCTATTAGGTTTTTTTTCTAAAAAAGATAATTAGATTGCAATTAATAAGATAAAAGATATATAATAAAAAAAATGAACTAAAACACAAAGGCAAAAGTCTTATTAATAGGAGGAAGAAAAATGGTAGATATAGAAAGAGCCATAAAAGGAGATAAAGAAGCATTCAGCAGAGTGATAATGCAAAATAAAGAGGTAATGTACAAAACAACTATGATAATACTAAAAAATGAAGATGATGCTTATGATGCTCTACAAAATGCACTAATACGAATGTACCAAAACATAGGTAAATTAGAAAGTAAAGAAGCATTTAATTCCTGGAGCAGAAGAATAATAATTAACTGCTGTTATGATTTAATAAATAAAAACAAAAAAGTAATAGATATAACATCAAAAATGGCAGAAAGTTATGAAGAAACAAAAGAGGATGTTTATGATTGTGAAGATTCATTTGTTCAGCTTCTAGAACAAATAAAACCAGAGCTAAGGCTCACTGCTACATTGTACTATTATGATGATTTATCAATTAGAGAAATTGCACAAACACTGGACATACCAGAAGGAACTGTAAAATCAAGGTTAGCAGTAGCAAGAGAAAAGTTATATGAAATGTTAGTACGAGAAAGGAGGGAAGTAAATGGTTAGTGATAAAGAGAAAGATTTATATATAAAATCTAATATTAAGGATGGAAAAATACCACATAAAATTGATGAACTATTTGAAAATCAACTAAAAATAATAGGAGGAGAAAAAATGGAAGAAAATATTAATGAAACTATAAACGAAGAAAAACAACAAAAACCAAAGAAAAAAGGAAAAGCACTAAAAATTATATTATCAGTTGCAGCGTGTGCTGTATTAGCACTTGGAGGAGGAAACATATATGCAACAACAAAGGGATACGATAACGTATTTTTCATGATAAAAGATTGGATTACACAATCTACAGAGACAGATAAGAAAGATAAAATATTATCTGACAGAGATATAACAATATCTTATCAACCGATACAGATAACAGACAACATTAGCATATTGATATCTAAAATGCAAATTAAAGACAATGATGCAAAATTATTTGTGTCAGTAAGAAGAAACGATGTTGAAAAAGAAGGAGAATTACCATTAAACTATAAAATATATAATTTAAAGAAAAATATTTTATGCGACCAAAATAGTAAAGAAGATAGTAATTCAAAAGAATCTATTTTTGAAGACGAATTAATTATAAAAAATTATTCACAACAAGATACAATATTAGACTTTGAAATATATAAACCTAATGGTGAATTGCTAACAACACTATATATAAATCTAGAAGATAAAGAAATAAATGTAGTTGGAATGGGAGAATATTTGGAAAAAATTTCTGAAATAGAGTTGAAAAAATTCTTAGAAAGTATAACTGAATTACCAAAAGCAGGAAAGAAATATAATAGCGTAAATTGCATAGACATTCCTAATATATCATATAGTAATGGGATTTATACAACAACATACACATATTGCTTTTTAGTTAATTCATTATTTGATATACAAGATACTAGTAAAATAGATATATACCAAAATACAGCAGTAATAAAATTAAAAGAAAGTAATGGAACAAAGGAGTTTGAATTAGTATCTATAGGACAACCAATCCAAATACAAAAAGCAGAAATACCAGAAGGAAATTTAAATTCATTGCTTCATGGAGATGTAAACTGTGATGGAATGGTTAACGAAGAAGATGAAACATATCTACTAAGACATTTGGCAAATTGGCCAGGATACGAATTAACAGAGCAAGGATGGATAAATGCAGACTTAGATAATGATGGCAAAGTAAACAATAGAGATGGTATGATATTAGCAAGACATTTAGCAAATTGGCCAGGATATGAAACATTACCATTTAAACCAATATTATCAGTATTATATGGAGATGTAAACTGTGACAAAATAGTTGATAAAGCAGACGTAGAATATCTACAAAATAGTTTATTAGAAATGGAAGGATATCCACTAACACCACAAGGAAGAGTAAATGCAGATGTTAATGAAGATAAAAAAATAGATGATGCTGATGCATTGATAATATTGAGACATATAGAAGGAATGGCAGGATATGAAACATTACCAGTAAAACCATCAACTTCAGTACTATATGGGGACGTAAATTGTGATGGAGTAGTTGATAATGCAGATGTAGAATATTTAACAAGACATTTAGCAAATTGGCCAGAATACGAATTAACAGAGCAAGGAGCTTTAAATGCAGATGTAGATTGTAATGGCAAAGTAAACAATAGAGACCGTCTAATTTTAACAAGGCATTTGGCAAATTGGGAAGGATATGAAGTATTACCATACTCAGAAACAAGATTATATGGAGATGTAAACTGTGATGGAATAGTTAACGAAGAAGACGTTACTCATTTAGAAAGATATTTAGCACATTGGGAAGGATATGAATTAACAGAGCAAGGAAATTTAAATGCAGATGTAGATTGCAGTGGAAATTTAAATCCAAAAGATTGTGTAATATTAGCAAGACATTTAGCAAACTGGGAAGGATATGAAACATTACCATATACTAAATAAAAATATTATATGTAATTTTTATAATTTTTCTTCAATATATTAGTAATAAAATAATTTGTAAAAGGTCAAAGTAGAATACTATCTATTTAATGCCTTTAGAAGGGAGATTATAAATGAACAATCTGCTAAAAACAACATTAATAGGACTTTTCTTTGGCACATTTGGAACTACAATAGGAGGAATAATAGGAGTTACCTTTAAAAATACATCAAAGAAATTTTTAAGTTTTGTTTTAGCATTTGCATCCGGACTTATGATTTCGATAGTATGTTTTGACTTAATACCAGAGGCCTTTAATTTAACTGGCATAGTAAACATATTTATAGGAATAATGTTTGGAATAGTTACAATGATAGTATGTGATATATTAGTAGATAAAAAATTTAATAATTCTAATAAGTTTAAACAAAATAAGAATGATTTACTAAAAACAGGAATAATTGTTAGCATAGGTTTGGCTCTTCATAACTTCCCAGAAGGATTAGCTATAGGTTCTGGTTTTGGTGCTTCAATTAAATTGGGATTATCTTTGGCAATTGCAATATGTTTACATGACATTCCTGAGGGAATATCAATGGCAGTACCAATGAAAAATGGAGGAATAAAAAAGGGTAAAGTAATTTTTTATGTTGTACTTTCTGGAATCACTACTGGAATAGGAGCTTTCTTTGGTGCGATTATTGGGGAAATTTCTCAAAGTGTAATTGCAATGTGTTTGGCATTTGCAGCAGGAGCAATGATATATATAGTTTCAGGTGAACTTACACCTGAAGCGAATAGCTTATATAAAGGAAGAATGAGTGCAATTGGAAGTATACTAGGGTTACTAATAGGCATTTTGGCTATGTCGATTTGATTTTATATTGTAAGCCTTAAAATGATATGATAAAATACTACAAAAGAAAAATGGAGGAATTAATGAAAGAATATAGATATATTACTTTTAAGCCAAATACAAGTGAGTCACAAACAGAATTATTTTCAGAAATGCAATATAGCATGAAAAACTTTGAACTAAAAGATTGTGACGAGTTGGAGCAATACATTGACTTTGAAAAATCAAAATTAGTTATTAATGTGTGTTTAAATGAATATGACATTTTGTATAGTTGTAATACTGTTGCACAAGCTCCACTAGAAGTTATAGACCAATTAGGAATAAATAGTGTTTTAATTGGAGCTCTAGAAAATGGAAGTGTACAGGAAATGCAACAAGAAAAATATAAACGAATTTATAGAATTTTAAAAGGAATAGTAAAAGATGCATCTGGAAAAAGTGATGAATATACAAGGTTTATAACTGTATATAAGAGATTAGCAAGAATATTGACTTATGATAATGAACAAGTTGAAAGAGAAAATGAAGGAAGTTATGATGAGGATGAATTCTATAATTCTAGAAATCTTGAAAACGGACTGCTAAAATTATAAAGAAAATTTGTTTGTGAATATTTTTTAAAATATATTGACTTTAAAATTAAAACTTATATAATAAAATAGCAAAAAAGAAAAAGAAAGAGGAAAACAAATGCAAAATTTAATAGAAGGACTAAATGATAAACAAAAAGAAGCAGTTCTTGCTACGGAAGGACCATGTTTGGTGATTGCAGGAGCAGGTTCTGGAAAAACAAAAGTGTTAACACATAAAATAGCATATTTAATATCAGAAAAAGGTGTAAAACCATATAATATTTTAGCAATTACTTTTACAAATAAAGCTGCAAGTGAAATGAAACAAAGAGTTGAAAAATTAGTAGGAGATGTAGCACAAGAAATGTGGATGGGAACTTTCCACTCTATTTGTGTTAGAATCTTAAGAAGATTCATTGACAGAATTGGTTTTGATACATCATTTTTAATATTTGATACATCAGATCAAAAAACAGTTGTAAAAGAATGTTTAAAAGTATTAAATATAGATGATAAAACATTTTCAGATAGAAGTGTTTTATCTGAAATTAGTAATGCTAAAAATGAAATGTTAACTCCAAAAGCATATCAAACAAAGTATGCAGGAGAATTCAGAAAAGAAAAAATAGGACAAGTATATGAATTATATCAAAAAAGACTAAGAGAAAATAATGCAATTGATTTTGATGATATTATAAACTATACAATAGAAATATTAAGTGAAAATCCTGATGTTTTACAATATTACACAGAAAAATTTAAATATGTATTAGTAGATGAATATCAAGATACAAATAAAGCACAATTTACATTAGTAACAATTTTGGCATCACGTTACGGAAATATTACAGTTGTTGGAGATAATGACCAAGGAATATATAGCTTTAGAGGAGCTGATATTAGCAATATTTTAAATTTTGAAAAAGATTTTCCAGGTACAAAAATTATCAAGTTAGAGCAAAATTATAGATGTACAGGAAACATACTAAAAGCTGCGAATGCAGTAATAAAACATAATGAAAATAAATATGAAAAAAAATTATGGACAGAAAATGAAGAAGGTAGTTTGCCATGTTTGTATCAAGCAGAAGATGAGTATGATGAAGCAAACTATATTGTAAAACAAATTGAACATTTAAAAACAGAAGAATATTTAAAACCAAAAGATTTTGTAATTTTATATCGTATGAATGCACAATCAAGAGCTATAGAGGATATTTTAAGAAGAGAAAATATCCCATATAAAATTGTTGGTGGTTTAAAATTCTATGAAAGAAAAGAAATAAAAGATGCTATTGCATATTTGAGATTAATATATAATCCTGCAGATAATTTGTCTTTAAAAAGAATTATAAATGAGCCAAAACGTGGAATTGGTAAAACAAGCTTAGATAAAATACAAGAAATTTCAGATAAAACTGGAACTTCGATGTATGAAATAATTAAACATGCAGAAGAATATGACTTAAATAGAGTAAAAGCAAATTCAGATGAATTTATAAATTTAATAGAAGAATTAAGAATAAAAAGAGAAGAATTAAGTATTTCAGAGTTATTAAAAGAAGTATTAAAAAAATCTGGATATACAAAAGCTTTGGAATTAGAAAATTCTGTGGAAGCAGAAACAAGAATGCAGAACTTAGAAGAGTTTTTAACTGTTGCTATAGAATTTGAAGATGAGTCAGCAGATAATACATTAGCAGAATTCTTGGAAAGTATTACTTTAACAAGTGATATAGACGAAATGCAAGATGAAGAAAATTCAGTTACATTAATGACATTACATAGTGCTAAAGGTCTAGAATTTCCAGTTGTATTTTTAGTTGGAATGGAAGAAGGCATTTTTCCAGGGTATAAGTCAATTGGAGAACCAAGAGAGCTTGAAGAAGAAAGACGTTTGTTTTATGTTGGAATTACAAGAGCAAAACAATTTTTACACTTAACATGTGCAAAACATAGAACTATATTTGGCTCAACAAGTTATAATGCAGTTTCAAGATTTATAAAAGAAATACCAGATAATTTATTAGATGGAGTTGTAAACAACGACCAAGAAGAAAAATTTAATGATATGCAATATAAATGGGAATATGGCAAGACACCAGTTGGCAAAGTAACAACATATAAATTTGACGAAGCTAAAACAGAAATAAAACCAAAACCAGTATATCAATTTAGAACAGCAGAAAGCTTTTTAAATTCACTATCACAAAAACAAAACAAACAAGAAGTTGATATATCAAAATATAAAGAAGGAACTAGAATTTATCATAAGAAATTTGGAGAAGGTGTAATACAAAAAATTGAGGCAGAAGGAGACGATTATAAATTAGACATTCAATTTGATAAATCAGGACATAAAAGACTTATGGCAAAATTTGCAAATTTGGAAGTTATTTAAGAACAGAAAAATATTTTCTGTTCTTTTAATTTTGTATAAAAATTAAAAAATTGCTCATAATAGATATGGAATAAATTAGTTAGAAAGGAAGGATAAATATGCCTAATTTAAATCAATTAGAATTACAACATTTAAGACATTTAATTGGAGCACATGAAACTGCTTATCAAAAACTAAATACATTTTCCTCACAAGCAGTTGATCCACAAATTAAGCAGATGTTTGCAAAATCTGCACAAGATGCATTGAATACAAAACAAAAATTAATGGGATTTTTAAATTAGTTTAAAAGGGAGGATTTATAAGTTTATGGATGAAAAAACAATGGTAAACGATGTTTTGTCAAATGTTAAAGCAAGTTTAACTGCATATCAAACTGCAATATCAGAATCTGAAAATACAGGATTAAGACAAACTTTTCAAACAATAAGAAATAATGACGAAAGTTTTCAGTATGAATTATTTAAGGTTGCAGAAACAAAAGGGTATTATAAGCCAGCTGCAAAAGCAACCATAACTGAAATTAATTCTGTAAAAACAGAATTACAACAATAAGAACAAAAGCGGACAAAAATAAACACTTGTTATCACATTTTAAAGTCCGCGTTTTTGTTCGGGCGAAATTTGTTTCCACAAATTTCTGTGCAATATAATAAAACAAAGTGGGCATGATTAATTTTCAGATTTGCTCTAAATTACATGCCCCATCTTTATTCCACCACCTCTAATGCATCTTTAGTACTATTTAACCCTTCCAAATTATAATAAGTATTTGGAATCTCTCCAATTATCACATTTTCCATAAGTAAAACTTGACTATTAATATCTTCTTTAATAGTTTTAAATGGAGTAATAACAGCAACTTGACAATTAACATCAAGAAAAATTCTATGAATTGTTTGGTTTATTCCTTGAGATACAAATTCACTTTTTAATTCTGTATCTACTCCACCTGCTGATGAAATCTTAATTTTTATATCTGGCCCTATTCCAGATAAAACTTTAATTCCAGTAAAATTGCCTATAGAAAGTTTTACATATTCCTTTTCAGAATCATTTAAAGCCTTTTGTATATATGTTGAAACATTTGAGGTAATTTCATCAATCACAAAAATATTTGCACTAATCATTTTAATATTTCCGTTTTTCATCTTTTGTTAATGTAAACATTTCATTATAATCATGATTTTCCATTGCTTTAACCTTTTGTTCATTAGTTACAATTGTAGCAACAGATTTTGCCTTATCTGAACATATTGTATCAAATACTTGGTCTATAGATTTTGCTAAAACAAAATAAATTGCATAACATAAAGCAATAGTAATTAACAATGCAAAAAAGTTATACCTTCTTTGTTTATATCTTAAACTTCTATTTCTTTTTGGTCTAAGTAAATTTATTCTATAACGTGAATAAATTTTATACATAGAGTTATGGTTATTTTGCATCTGTCTTAATTTCATTCCTTACATAATTAAATTTTGGAATATAAATTTTTTGTCCTACATCTAATTTGTTTTCATCTTCTATTCCATTAATTCTTTTTAATTCATCAACAGTACTATTAAACCTTTTAGCTATTTTCCATAATGTATCTCCTGAATGTGTTATATACAAAATTAAACTGTCATAATCTTCATCTTTTCCTTCGTCTTCTGCTAATTTTATATTATCTATAATATTCATACTTGTATTTCTATTAGTCTTTGTGTTAATTTCCATAGTAATTTCTGCTTCAACTTCTCCACTTGGCTTAACATTAAAAGAAGAACTTTTTATATTTATATCTGTTTCAACATTTATATTTTCAGTTTTTTCATCATTATTTACTTCAACTTCAAAAGGAATTTTTGCACTATTCGAAGTTATCGTACTCGCATTGGAATATATAAAATTTAGGCCAATATCGCCACTATATACAATTTTAGAACTTGTTATTTTTGTATTTGCTAAATTATACGAAATTCCAACATCAATTAAATTTCCTTCATCTAAACCTGGTATTTGAACTGTATCTTTTATTGTAAATTCCTTTGTAT
>ERZ1106954.1288-NODE-1288-length-19233-cov-3.973563_pt1 | contig 19233 bp, 17 predicted proteins | sample MGYA00403678_ERZ1106954 | MGnify/ENA primary metagenome ERZ1106954 (study PRJEB35170, sample SAMEA104062445) | human gut metagenome | biome: human gut; feature: human-associated habitat; material: faeces | place: Denmark | collected 2012-08-20 ... | reverse complement strand
GATGGTGCCAATGTTGACGTGCGGCTTGGTGCGCTCAAACTTTTGCTTCGCCATTGGAATAACCTCCTCGATAATTTCGGCTGACAGTTTAATGCGGCCCGCCGAATTGTCGGTGGTCGCGTTGGAGCAGGTGATGGGAATCGAACCCACGCGGTCAGCTTGGGAAGCTGAAGTTCTGCCATTAAACTACACCTGCAAATGGCTGTCAACCGGTTTACTCATCCATATTCTATCCAAATCCGGAGAAAATGTCAATATCTCGGCGCATTTTTCCCTGCAAAAACCTCTCGAGTTTTGCAGGGTCAGCCGTTTTTCCCGTTTGAAAGAAGGAACGTCCCGGTTTTCAGCCCGTATGCGCGTCAGTTTCCGCGCTCGGCCATCAGCTTTTCGAGCTTGTGTTTGACCCGCTGGAGCGCGTTGTCGATGCTCTTGACGTGGCGGTCGAGCATCTGCGCGATCTCCTGATAGCTCTTTCCGTCCAGATACGCCGCCAAAACCCGGCGCTCCAGAGGCGAAAGCGCCTCGTCGATGCGGCTTTCGATGCTCACGTAGCTTTCCCGGCCGATGAGCAGCTCCTCCGGGTCGGCGCTGCGCCCTTCGGTGATGACGTCCATCAGCGTTCGGTCGCTCTCCTCCTCGTAAATCGGCTTGTTGAGCGACACGTAGGAATTGAGCGGGATGTGCTTTTGTCTCGTCGCGGTCTTGATGGCGGTGATGATCTGGCGGGTGACGCAGATTTCGGCAAAGGCATGGAAGGAGGCGAGCTTATCCGGCCTGAAATCGCGGAACGCCTTAAACAGGCCGATCATGCCCTCCTGCACGATGTCCTCGTGATCCGCGCCGACCAGAAAGTAGGATCGCGCCTTGGATCGGACGAAGTTCTTGTACTTGTTAAGCAGATATTCCGATGCGTCCGCGTCTCCCTGCTGCGCGAGCAGGGCGATTTCCTCATCGGTCATGCCGTCAAAGTCGTGGTGCATGGCTTCCTCCCTGCTCATTCCTCGCCCCGGCGCATCCGCTCAAAGATTTCGCGCTGATGGGGCGGCAGCCGGGAAAAGATGTCGCCGCGGGAGACCTTTTCCTCCCGCATGCGCACCCGTCCGGTCTGTCGGGTCTGCGTAATTTCGATCAAAAACTCCCTTGAGGAGATGCGCTCCGCGCCGCGCCCGAGCGTCACCGTCTGTTCGACCGCGTCGCTGGTCGCCACGCGAACCCGCCGCCATTTCGGCGCGGCGTCGCAGGCCGCCTCAATGTAGTTGTCCGCGCTTTCGGCGTGCTTGGTGAAGACGACCTCTACGCCGTGCATCATCGTGCGCGAGCGCGTGGGGCGGTCGGTATAGTGGCCGTCAAAAACGACGATCACCTCTTCGCCGGAATAGCCCGCGTAATCGGCAATCAGGTGGACGAGCCGCTCTCTGGCCTGCTCAATGCTCAGGTGCTCCTCGCGCGGCACGCTCCACGCACCGATGACGTTGTAGCCGTCCACCAGCAGCAGGGGCTTCATCTCACTTCGCGTCCATCATGGCGTAAAGCAGGATGCCCGCCGCCACGGACGCATTGAGGGATTCGATCTTGCCCTTCATCGGCAGGGTGACCACCTTGTCGCAGCTCTCGCCGACCAGTCGGCTCATGCCCTCGCCCTCCGAACCGATGACCAGCGCCTTCGGGCCGGAGAAATCGACCTTGCGGTAATCCTCGCCGTTCATCGCCGTACCGTAGATCCAGATTCCCTCTTTCTTGAGTCGCTCGATCGTGCGGGTCAGGTTCACCTCGCGCGCGACCGGCAGATATTCCACCGCGCCCGCGCTCGCCTTGACGGCCGCCGGGGTCAGCCCCACCGCGCGGCGCTCCGGGATAATCACGCCGTGCGCGCCCGCGCACTCCGCGCTGCGGATGATCGCGCCGAGGTTATGCGGGTCGGTCACGCCGTCGAGGATGACGAGGAACGGCGCTTCGCCGCGCGCCTTGGCCAGCGCCAGCATGTCGTCCACCGTCTGATACGCATACGCAGAAACGACGGCGATCAGCCCCTGATGGCCGGGCGCCATCGCGTCCAGATGCGCCCTGTCCACTTCCTGCACGATGACCTTCTGCTCGCGCGCCATCGCGACGATTTCGCGGGCAGAGCCGATGAGCTCGCCCTTCGCGACCAGCAGCTTCTCCATGTCGCGCCCCGCCTTCAGCGCCTCGCGGATGGGGTTGCGGCCGACGAGCAGGTTGCTCGTCTCTTCCTCCTGCGGAGCGGGCGGCGTCATCGGACGCTCGCCATACGGACGGCGCTCTCCGTTGTTCGGGCGATCCCCATACGGGCGGCGTTCGCCGTTGTTCGGGCGCTCACCATACGCGCGGCGCTCTCCGTTATTCGGGCGCTCACCATACGGACGGCGCTCTCCGTTATTCGAACGCTCGCCATACGGACGGCGCTCTCCGTTGTTCGGGCGCTCGCCATACGCGCGGCGCTCTCCGTTGTTCGGGCGGCCGCCATACGGACGGCGGTTCTGCTCGCCGTCGCGCTCCGGGCGCAGGGTCTCCTCGTCGTCGCGCCAGTCGTCGCGCGGGCTGCGGGGCTTTTTCGTAAACTGATCGTAGTATGCCATAATGGTTTCCTTTCTCATTCAAGCGGGTGGTCTGTCTCGGTCAAATTTTTATAAATTGCCTGCTTTTTCGCGCACTTCGGCGGCTTTTCCGCAGGTGTTTTTGCCCTCCGGGCATGCGCCGGATACGCACACGGGTCCCGCGTGTTCAAACAGCGCGGGCGCGGCCTGCTTGCACAGGGCGAGCATCTGCCACGCCATTTCGCGAATCTCCCATTGCGCGCGGTTGCAGCAGCGCAGCGAGAAAAAGTGCATCAGCTCCCGCGCGTTCATCGTCATCACCAGGCGCGTCGCGGCGGCGTTGGGCAGCACGAAGCGCGCGTCCTCGTTCGCGCTCTCCTTCGCCCCACCCAGCTTTTCCTGCCAGTGGCAATACCATGTGTGCATGGTCTCCATCTGGCGGATGAATTCCTGCCGCTCGTCCTCGCCCAGCGCCTCGATGGCCGGGGGAATCACGTAGTCAAAGCCGTCGGCCATGGAGACATAGCGCTGGCTCTGCACGGAGAACGACGCGATTCTGTGCCGCGTAAGCTGCGCCAGCAGCGCGCGGCTCACGCCCTCCACCGCGAAGGTGAAGCTCGCGTGTTCGGTCACGGAGAGATGGCCGCGCTGCATCACGCGCTCCACAAAGCCGCGCTGGTCGCCGCTCTCCACCTTCTGCTGCAAAGCGTCCAAATCCGCTCTGGCATAACAAAGCCGCGCGCCCAGCGCGACAAGCTCATCCGGGTCGGGCGTGGCGCGCAGCAGAATTACTTTGAGTTTTGCCTGTGCCATATTTCCTCCGTGCGTGCAATCGCAAGGGTAATCAGCTCGTCGAGCCGTTGGGTCTGGTTGGTCACGTAGAGATAGCCCCAGAGCGCCTCCAGCCCCGTGGCGTGCGCATAATCCGCCGGATCGGCGTGCTTCGGCGCGGCGTGCTTGGCCTGCGCGTTGCGGCCGCGCCGCGTGACGTCGGCCTCCTGCTCGGTCAGCTCGCCCTCAATCGCCGCCAGCATCGCCGCCTGCGCCGCCGCGCTAACCATCCGCACCGCCTGTTTGTGCATCGACCCGACGCTCATCTTTCTGGAAACCAGCAGGCTGCGGACGTACAGATCGTGCAGCGTGTCGCCGACGTAAGCCAGTTGGAGCGGGTTCAACTCCCTCGGGTCCGGGAGGGAAAACGCGGCCTGCGCCGCCCTGATTTCTTCGCCTTGCAAAAGGGCACTTCCTTTATCGTTTCACAAACGGCGCACTCCGCCATTTTTTCAGGATATAGTATACCATGAACCCGAAAAAAGGGCAAGCGTCAAAAGCGCGTCGGGCGGGGTTCTGTCGGCGCTCAATCTTTCTTTTTCGCTTTCACCGCGTTCCGGCCGCAAAAAAGGGCAGGAACGGGAAAAAAAGAAAAGAAAGAGGCCGCCTCCTCTCCTTCCGGCGAGCGAAGCGGCCCGATCTGCTGATTATTGTGTTTGAAAACCGTTTATTCGACGACGGCGCCCTTGTTCGCGCTGGAAACCAGCTTCGCGTAGCGCGCCAGATAGCCCTTGGTGACGTTCGGCGGCGGGCAGACCCACGCCTCGCGGCGCTTGGCGAGCGTCGCATCGTCCACCTTCAATTCGAGCCTGCCGCTCGGGATGTCGATGGCGATGACGTCGCCCTCCTCGATGAGGCCGATCATGCCGCCGCTCGCGCCCTCGGGCGAAACGTGGCCGATGGCCGCGCCGCGGGTTGCGCCGGAGAAGCGGCCGTCGGTGATGAGCGCCACTTCCTTGTCAAGCCCCATGCCGCAGATGGCGCTGGTCGGGCTGAGCATTTCGCGCATGCCCGGGCCGCCCTTCGGGCCCTCATAGCGGATGACCACCACGTCGCCCGGCTTGATCTGACCGGCGTAGATGGCGGCGATGGCCTCGTCCTCGCTGTTGAACACGCGGGCAGGGCCTTCGTGAACGAGCATCTCCTTGGCGACGGCGCTGCGCTTGACGACCGCGCCGTCCGGCGCGAGGTTGCCGCGCAGGATCATCAGGCCGCCGGTCGGGGAATACGGCTCGTCGAACGGGCGGATGACCTCGTGGTTGTAGTTTTTGCTCAGGCTGATCTCCTCGCCCAGCGTCATGCCGGAGACGGTCAGCGCGTTTTCGTCGAGCAGACCGCGCCCCTTGAGCTCGCTGAGCACGCCCATCACGCCGCCCGCCAGATGCAGGTCGATGACGTGGTGATGGCCGGCCGGCGCGAGATGGCACAGGTTCGGCACCTTGGCGCTCGCCTCGTTGACCCAGTTGAGGTCGAAGTCGATCCCGGCCTCGTGCGCGATGGCGGGCAGATGCAGCACGGTGTTGGTGGAGCAGCCCAGCGCCATATCCAGACAGAGCGCGTTGCGGAACGCGGATTCGGTCATAATCTTCTCCGGGGTCAGCCCCTCCCGAACCAGCTCGACGACCCGCATGCCGGTCTTTTTGGCCAGACGGATGCGCGCCGCGTCCACGGCGGCAATCGTGCCGTTCCCCGGCAGCGCCATGCCTATAACCTCGGTGATGCAGTTCATGGAGTTCGCGGTGAACATGCCGGAGCAGCTTCCGCAGCCCGGACAGGCGGCGGATTCCACCGCGTTGAGCTGCGCGTCGTCCATCTTGCCCGCCTTATACGCGCCGACCGCCTCGAACACGGAGTTCAAATCCATGTCGCCGCTGCCGCCGGGCATGCGGCCGGGCATCATCGGGCCGCCGGAGATGACCATGGCGGGCAGGTTGAGGCGGCGCGCCGCCATCAGCATGCCGGGCACGATCTTGTCGCAGTTCGGGATGAACACCATGCCGTCAAAGCCGTGGGCAATCGCCATCGACTCGCAGCTATCGGCGATCAGCTCGCGGGAGGCGAGGGAATACTTCATGCCGACATGCCCCATGGCGATGCCGTCGCACACGCCGATGGCCGGGAATTCGACCGGCACGCCGCCCGCCAGACGGATGCCGTCCTTGACGGCCTGCGCGATGTTGTTCAGGTGGTTGTGCCCCGGCACGCACTCCGACTTCGCGCTGACCACGCCGATCAGCGGGAGCTTCAGCTCCTCGTCAGTCAGGCCGAGCGCCTTCCAAAGGGAACGATGCGGTGCCTTCTCCGGGCCGCTTTTCACGCGATCACTGACTGCCATCTTACAGCTCCTCCACTTTCGTGCCCCAGCTCATCTTGCCGCGCAGATCCTTGCCGACTTCCTCAAGCTGGCTGCCCGCCTCGATGCGGCGCTTGGCGAGGAAGTGGACGCAGCCGCTCTGGTTTTCGAGCAGCCAGTTGCGGGCGAAGGTGCCGTCCTGAATCTCGGTGAGCACCTTCTTCATCTCCTTCTTGGTCTCCTCGGTGATCAGGCGCTGGCCGATCTCGTAATCGCCGTATTCGGCGGTGTTGGAGATGGAATAGCGCATGCCCGCAAAGCCGTGCGCGAAGATGAGATCGACGATGAGCTTCATCTCGTGGATGCACTCGAAATAGGCGTTCTCCGGCTGATAGCCCGCCTCCACCAGCGTGTCAAAGCCCGCCTTCATCAGCGCGGTCACGCCGCCGCAGAGGACGCACTGCTCGCCGAACAGGTCGGTCTCGGTCTCCTCGCGGAAGGTCGTCTTGAGGATGCCGGCGCGCGCGCCGCCAATGCCCGCCGCATACGCCAGCGCGTAATCCTGCGCCTTGCCGGAGGCGTCCTGATAGACGGCGACGAGGTCGGGCACGCCCTTGCCCTCCAGATACTGGCTGCGGACGGTGTGACCCGGGCCCTTGGGTGCGATCATCACCACGTCGATGTCCTTCGGCGGCTTGATGCAGCCGAAGTGGATGTTGAAGCCGTGCGCAAACGCGAGGATCATGCCGGGGCGCAGATACGGCTCGATGTCCTTGTGGTACATCGCCGCCTGCTTCTCGTCGTTGATGAGGATCATGATCATGTCGGCGACCTTAGCGGCCTCGGCCGTGGTCATAACGGTCAGCCCGGCCGCCTCGGCCTTCTTCCAGCTCTTGCTGCCCTCATACAGCGCGACGACCACGTCGCAGCCGGAATCGCGCAGGTTGAGCGCGTGCGCGTGTCCCTGCGAGCCGTAGCCGACGATGGCAATCTTTTTGCCCATCAGATATTCGAGGTTGCAATCCTGCGCGTAAAACATCTGTGCCATTGTATTTTTCCTCCTTGTCCGTCTTTTCCGTTTGTTTTTTGGATTTGTTGTTTGGCTTCGTTGGTTTAGTCAAATATATCTGAACTCATCACTTCGTCGCCGCGTTCGAGCGCGACCACGCCGGTGCGAACCAGCTCCAGTATGCCGTAATCCTCCAGCAGCCGCATCATCGCGGTGATCTTGTCGTTGTCGCCCGTGATTTCCAGAATCATCGAGGATTTGGTCACGTCCAGCACCTTCGCCTTGAAGATATCCACCAGCCGCATCAGCCCCTCGCGTTCCTTCACGCCCGCGGCGACCTTGACCAGCAGGAGCTGGCGCTCCACGTCGTTTTTATTGCTGAGCACCTGCACCTTCTGCACGCAGATCAGCTTGTAGAGCTGCTGCACCAGCTGCTCGATGTGCGCGTCGTCGCCCAGCACCACGATCGTGATGCGGGAGACCTCGCGATCCTGCGTCGGGCCGACGGCGAGGCTCTCGATGTTGAAGCCGCGCCGGGAGAACAGGCCGGACACGCGGGAGAGCACGCCCGGCTCATTGGAAACCAATACGCCGACGGTGTAGCGGCGCAGTTTGTCGGGGTTCATCACCATAAGCCGTCACCTCCGTCAATTCAGGCAGAACGAGTCGATCGGCGAGCCGGGCGCGACCATCGGCGCGACCATCTCGTCAATATCCAGCATGCACTCGATGATGCAGGGCTCGCGCTTCTCGACGGCCGCCTTGAACGCCGCCGCGAACGTCTCCACCGCGTTCACCCGCGCGCCGGAGAGCCCGTAGGCCGCCGCCAGCTTCATAAAATCCGGCCCGCGGTCGAGCGTCGTCTGGCTGTAGCGGTGGCCGAAGAACAGCGTCTGCCACTGGCGCACCATGCCCAGCGTGCCGTTGTTGAAGATGACGACGATCACCGGAATGCCGTAATACCCGATGGTGGAAAGCTCGGTCAGATTCATGCGGAACGAGCCGTCGCCCGTGACCAGCGCCACCGGCCTGCCCGCCGGGTCGCTCGCCGCCGCGCCCATCGCCGCGCCGAGACCGAAGCCCATCGTGCCCAAACCGCCGCTGGTAATCAACTGGCGCGGGTGCAGGAACGGGAAATGCTGCGCCGTCCACATCTGGTGCTGGCCAACGTCCGTCGCCACGGTGATTTCCGGGGCGATTGCGGCCATCTGGCGGAGGATCTTGCGCGGCTCGAACAGCTCGTCGCTCAGGTATTCCTCCATCATGCTCCGCGCCTGCTGCATCCATTGCCCGTTGGCCTTCTGCGCCACGCGCGAAAGCAGCAGCTCGAGCACCACGCGCGCGTCGCCGGTGATATGCAGCGTGGTGGAAACGTTTTTGTTGATCTCCGCACGGTCGATGTCGATATGCAGCACCTTGGCCTGCGCCGCGAACGTCTCCGCGTTGCCCAGCGCGCGATCCGAAAAGCGAACGCCGACGGCGATCAGCAAATCGCAGCGCTGCATGGCGATGTTCGCCGCGTGCGTGCCGTGCATGCCCAGCATGCCCAGCATGCGCGGGTTGTCCGCCGGAACGGCGCCCAGCCCCATCAGCGTGGAGACCACCGGCGCATCCACCAGATCGGCGAAGGCCGCCAGCTCCCGCTCCGCGCCGGAGAGAATCACGCCGCCGCCGCAGTAAATCAGCGGCTTCTGCGCCTCGGCAATCAGCCGAGCCGCCTGCTCCAGCCGGGGCGCGGCCTTCACCTTGTAGCGCTCCAGCGCCTCGCCCTCCAGACGAAGCTGCACCGTCGGGTGCTTCATGGAGAGCTTGGGAATCAGCGCCTCACCGGCGGCCGGCTCGTACTCCGTCTCGGCGATCTGCACATCCTTCGGGATGTCGATCAGCACCGGGCCGGGGCGGCCGCTCGAAGCGATGAAGAACGCCTCGCGGACGATATCGGCCAGCTTCTCCACCCGCGTCACCAGATAGTTGTGCTTGGTGACGGGCATCGTCATGCCGGAGATATCCGCCTCCTGAAAGGAATCCGTGCCCATCAGGCTCTGCGGCACGTTGCCGGTGATGAAGACGATCGGCGTGGAATCCATGTACGCCGTCGCAATCGGCGTGACCAGGTTCGTCGCGCCGGGGCCGCTGGTGGCGATGCACACGCCCGTCTTGCCGCTGGCGCGCGCGTAGCCGTCCGCCGCATGACCGGCGTGCTGCTCGTGGGCAGTCAGTACATGCCGAATCCGATCCTGCCGCTTGTACAGCTCATCGTAAATCGGCAAAACCGCGCCGCCGGGGAAGCCGAACACGGTTCCAACGCCCTGCTCAATCAAACATTCAATCAGAATCGCCGCTCCGTTGAGTTTCATCTGAATCGTTCACTCCTCCTGATCGTTAAAAAAGCAGCCTCTCGCCCCGCTTTAGGGCGAAAGGCTGCTTTCGCGGTACCACCTAAATTCCGTGCCTGCGCACGCTCATTGAGCACAACCATCATGCTCGTTTCCCTGTAACGGAGGAAAACCGGCAGACCTACGCAGCCCAAGCGGCTTTCAGCCTGCGGCTCTGAGGCGACCAGCCCGCGCGCCCCCGCAGGAGCCTCGCACCGCCGCTCCCTCGCTTAGCGTTTCCACGCGGATTCTTCCTCGTCATCGCCGAAATATGTGTCCATATCTTATCACGCCATCCACAGGCTGTCAAGCCATATTTCATCAAAAAAGGCCGCTGCCTCGTCAATACTTGAATACATTTCACTTTGAAGGTTGACAAGTCGTTTGACATTCACGTTTCCGCTGCCGCCTCGCCGCCGCGCTCCACCGCCGGGAGCGCCTCCGGCTTTTCCTCCGGCAGATTCGCCCATGCCCATATGCCCCGCGCAATCGCCTGTGCGACCCGCTGGCGGTAATCCGCCGTCAGCAGAAGCGCCTCCTCGCCGGCGTTGGATAAAAACCCGCATTCCACCAGCACGCTCGGCCTGCCCAGCGTCAGGATATAGTAATCTCCGCCGAGCGCGGAACGCTTCTTTTTGGGGGCGAGCGTTTCGTTCATCGCCTCCTGAATCGCCCCGGCCAGAAGCCGCCCCGCCGGGCAGCCCTCGCGATAAAACACCTGCGGCCCGCTCTGGCTCCGGCCGGCGTATTCGTTCATATGGATGGAAAGCACCATCTGCGCGCCGCTCTGCTCGATGATCGCCGCGCGGCGCTGCATATCCTGTAACTTTTTGCGAATCGGCGGATGCTCGTCGCACAGGGCGTAGTCGTCCGTCCGCGTCATAACAATCTGCGCGCCCTGTGCCTCCAAAATCGCCGCCAGCCGCCGCGCGACGTCGAGGTTCAGTCCCTTCTCCGGCGTGCCGCTCACCCGCCCGACCGCGCCGCCGTCATAGCCGCCGTGCCCCGCGTCCAGCGCGATCACGCAGCCCGCAAGCGCGCCCCGCTCCTGCGGCCGCGCCGCTTCGCTCTGCCGCGTCTGCGCGTGAAAGGTCTGCACGGCGTTTTCCCCCGCGCAGGCCAGCAGCAGCGCCGTGCAAAGCGCGCTGGCCGCAAGCCACGCGCCCTTCATCGTCCTCTCCCGCATCGGCCGTCCCCCTCTCCGTTCCCCGAGCCAGAACTATGCCCGCCGCGCCCAAAAAATGACACACTCCCGCCATAAAGTTTATGGTTTCGCTCAATTTTATTTTTTCGCAACCAATTTGTCGAACCGCGCCGCCGGTTATCCCCCGTTTTCCCACATCTCCCCCACAGTTATCCCCGGTTTTATCCACAGCGCTTTTTGTAGAAATCACTGGAAAATCGGGTTTTCCACCGAGTTATCCACAGTTGTCCACAGGCAAATCGCCATTTTCGGGGCTGAATTGTGGATAATTATTGTTATCCACAGATGTGCGCGCCGTAACGTCGGATGTTTCCGTCCGCCGGCGCATTCCGCCGCTCGACGCGCCGTTTTCGGTTTTCGACGCTTTTTTCTTTTCTTTACAAGGAAAAAACATGATTTTTCTTTCTCATTTTCGGCGACCCGTTTTTCCCCAAAAGTCGCCGGGATTTTGCCCCAAATTCCCCCGTTTCCAGCCGAAGGGAGAAAATGAAAAATAATTTTCAAAAAAGTATTGACATTCTTCGTGCCGTGCAGTATAATACTTTTTGTTCCGAGCAAAAAGGAACGGAAAATTGGAAATTGCACCCATAGCTCAGCTGGATAGAGCGTTTGACTACGAATCAAAAGGCCACAGGTTCGAATCCTGTTGGGTGCACCACAAAAACCCTTGACGAGCTTCGCGCCGTTGAGGGTTTTTCTTTTGCCGTTTTGAAGCAATTTTTCCTGATATTACTTGATTTTTTTGAGTTTGACCCGCCGCAGCGCGCCCTCCTGTCAAGAAGACGCGCTGCGGCTTTTTTTGCTTTGGAGCCGGTCGATTCCGGTAGTTTTGATAAAAATGGGCGATTTGGCACAAATCATGGCACAAAACCTGTCCGGGGGATGCCATTTTTTCCTTGTGCTGCCAGTGTTGTAACTTCCCGTTCGGGGCTGCGACGGTGGTGCGTTCTGGTGATGAAGATGTGGTGTAACACACAGGAAACATGGAGTCGAGGTGCGCACGGATGCCAAAGAGCATCAGCGGGCGAAGATATTCAGAGACCTTCAGAGAAACATCCTGTATATTTCGAAGTTCGCTATTGACAATCCGATTCCGAGCGAGTATAATCTGATTATGCAAACGGTTGCACAGAAAGAGAGGCGAACGGCGTGGCGGTGACCATCCATGATGTGGCGAAGCTGGCAGGGGTCAATTCCTCAACCGTTTCCCGCGTGATCAATGGCAAGGCAACCATCACGCCGGACACCAAGGAGCGCGTCTACGCGGCGATGAAGACGCTGGATTACCATCCCAACTCCCTGGCGCGCAGTCTGGCCAGCGGGCTGAGCGGGGCAATTGGTGTTGTGGTGGATGCGCGGGACGCCGATGCATTCAGCAACGTGTTTTTCAGCCGCAGCCTGTTTGCCATTGAGAAGGTGGCGCAGGCCAGGGGTTATCAGGTCATGATTGCCAACGGCGCGCAGAGCCATGGCAGCACGATTGAAAACCTGATGAAGGAGCATAAGGTGGACGGATTGATTCTTCCGCCTACGACGGTGCGCCCCTCCATGATGGAGACGATCGGCGATTTTCCGTATGTCGTGCTGGGCACACCGGACACGCTGCGCAGCGATACCTGCTGGGTGGACAACAACAACGAGCAGGGTGCGGAAATCGCCGTGCGCCACTTGCAGGAAAAGGGATACCGCTCGATCGCCTACCTGGGCGGCTATCAGAAACGGGGCTTTACCAAGCGCCGTGTCCGCGGCTATATGAAGGTGATCGACAAGGGGCAGGAGCGCGTGCTTGCCACGGATGGCACGGTGGAAAATGCCTATGCTGTGGCGCTGTCCGAGCTGGAGCAGTCAACGCACGCGGATGCGTTCGTCTGCAATGACAATCTGGCGGCTTTTGGGCTGCTGAAGGCCTGCAAGGAAAAGAAAATCGCCGTGCCGGAGGAGATCGGCATTGTGGCGTTTGACAATTATCCGCTGGCGGAGTATACGGAGCCACAGCTGACTATCGTGGATATTGATACGTCTTTGCTTGGGGAACAGGCAGCTCAGCTGCTGTTTCAGCGGATTGACAGCCGTACCGGCAACCAGCAGATCATGCTCTCGACGGTGCTTGTACCCAGGGCCTCGTCGGAAAGGAAGGGAAGAAAATGATCACCTCTGCCATTCGGCACCTTTCTTTTTACCCGTTTGTGCAAGCGCTTGCACGAAACCGCATACAATGGAGATTGGAGGCCGCGCCGGGTGACCTGACCGCCTGCGAGCTGGTGTGCTGGAAGCGCAGCGAACCGGAAGTCCTTTTCCGAACCAGTCTCCTGCCCGGCCTGGAGGACGGTCAGCGGCAGCAGTGGACGGGCGAAACCGTCTTTACCGGGGAGACGCACTACATCAAATACGGCTTCTGGCTGGAGGATCAGGCGGGAAACCGGAGATGGCTCAATGACCGAGGGCTTTTCACGGACATGCAGGAGTCGGGCAGCTTCGAGCTGCTGCAGGTCAATGAGACGGATATTTTCGCCGTGCCTGCATGGGCGCAGGGCTGCATATACTATCAAATTTTTCCGGAGCGCTTTGCCCGGCGCGGCCCGGCCGGTGCAGGCATGGATGACTGGAACGCCGCGCCGACACGGGATAACGTTCTGGGCGGCAATCTGGGCGGTATCATCGACCGAATCCCGTATCTTTCGGAGCTAGGCGTGGAATGCCTGTATCTGAATCCCATCTTTACGGGAGATTTCAACCATAAATACGCGACGACAGATTACTTTTCGGTCGATCCGATGTTCGGCACAAAGGACACGCTGCGCGAGCTGGTCGCCCGGTGCCACGAGGCGAGCATCCGCGTGATTCTGGACGGCGTATTCAACCATTCGGGCATTCACTTTCCCCCGTTTGAGGATCTGCTGAAAAACGGAGAGGAAAGCCGCTACCGGGGCTGGTTTTATCCCAAGCGGTTTCCCATCGAAATCGACCCGGCCTGCTATGAGTGCGTGGGGGATTATCCCTACATGCCGCGGCTCAACGGCGCCAACGGCGAGGTGCGAGCCTATGTGCGCGACGTGCTGCTCTACTGGCTGCGGGAGGCGGGCATCGACGGCTGGCGCTTTGACGTGGCGGACGAGCTGGATCGCCATGCCGTTATCTGGTGGCGAGAGGAAATCAAGCGCGAGTTCCCGCAGGCCGTGCTGCTGGGTGAGACGTGGGGCGACGCCTCGCGGCTGCTCGGCGCGGACGGCTTTGACACGGCGATGAACTATCTGTTCCGCGACGCGGTGACCGACTGCCTTGCCCGCGGGCGCATTGGCGTGAGCGAGCTTTCCCGACGCCTGAACAGTGCGCTGATGAAGGTTACCGGCCCGAACGGACATGCCATGTACAACTGTCTGGGCAGCCACGACACGGCGCGCTTTCTGACCGAGGCGAAGGGCGAGGCGTGGCGGCTCAGGCTGGCGATGGCGCTGCAGATGCTCTTTCCCGGCGCACCTGCCATTTACTACGGCGACGAACTGGGCATGACCGGCGAAAACGACCCGGGCTGCCGTGGCGGCATGGCCTGGGCCCATCCGGACAAGGATCTGCTGGCCTGGCAAAAGGAGTTAATCGCCCTGCGCCAGGCGCACCCCGCGCTACGCACGGGCAGCTATACGCCGCTGCTGGCGGACGACGAGAAAAGCCTGTTTGCCTTTGCCCGGGGCAATCGGGAGGAGGAGCTGCTCGCGGTGTTCAACCTCGGGGAGCGGGCGCAAACCTGGGATTGTGCGGGAGAATCTGTGCACGTTCTGCCGCATTCTGTCCATATTCTATTTCGACCTGTTCAGAAGGAGGAAAAACCATGCGTACAAAAAACCTCGTGGCGATCATCGCCTGCCTGATGCTGCTGTGCTCCTGCGCGCTTGCGGAGGACGTCACCCTCCAGTTCTGGCACCATTACAGCGCTCAGTCTGCGGAGAACGCGACGCTGATGAACGTGCTGATCCCCGCCTTTGAGGCGGAAAATCCGGGCATCAAAGTCAACGCCGTCTCCCATGAGTGGGCGGAGCTGCACGACAAGGTGCTTGTCAGTGCGAAATCGGGCGCGCTGCCCGATGTGGCGCGCTGCGACATCGCGTGGCTGCCGGAATTCCAGAAGATGGGCATCCTGACCGCGCTCGACGAGGAAATGGAGGACTTTGACACAGTCAGCGCTGCGCTGCTTCCCAGTGCGATGTCCACCGCGGTCATCGACGGTCATGATTATGCGCTGGCGCTGAACACCAACAGCAAGATCGTGTTCTACAACAAGGCGATGCTGGAAGCGGCCGGCGTGGCCGTACCCGAGACGATGGAGCAATGGTGCGAAGCTCTGCGCAAGCTCAGCGGCGAGAATGCAAACGGCCAGCAGATTTGGGGCTGGAACGAGCCCGCGCTGGCCGGCTGGAACCTGTGCCCGTTCATCTGGAGCTTTGGCGGCAGCCTGACCAACCCGGAGCAGACCGTCGCCACCGGTTACATCAATAGTCCCGCGTCGGTGAAGGCCATCGAGACGTTCGCCAAGCTGGTGCAGGAGGGCTGCATCACGGGCTTCAATGCCGGCGATATCCCGATGACCGACGGCTTTGGCACCGGGCGCTATGCCATGATGCTGGAGGGCCCGTGGAAGTCCGCGGAACTCGCCGGTGCGTATCCTGACGTGGTCTACGGCACCGCGCCCATCCCTGCCGGTGAGGGCGGCAGCATCTCCGTGCTGGGCGGCGAGGATATTGCGATGTTCGCCTCCGCCAACAAGGAGGCTGCGTGGAAGTTCATGCAGTTCATGACTGGCGAGTTTGCCCAGACCGAGATGGCCAAGTGCGGCCAGATCCCGGTGAACAAGGCGGCGCTTACGAGCGAGACGGTGAAAAATGCGTCCTACGCGCCCTTCATCGAAGCCATTCAGACGGCGAAGACCCGTCCGACCGTGGCAGCCTGGAGTGAGATGGATAACGAGCTGACCATGGCTGTGACGGCGGTCGTCACAGGCGAAAAGACGGCGCAGGAGGCGCTCGATGAGCTGGCGGCCCAGTGGGATGAGCTGCTCAAGTAAGAGGATTTCCGCGGCGGCGGGGCGGATGGCTCCGCCGCCCCTTCTGAGGTGAGAACATGAAATTCCGTGCCCAACGAGCGCAGATCGCGCTTCTGCTGACACCGGGGCTGGCGATCTTCGCACTGTTCACTGTCTATCCGATCATCCGCCTGTTCTGGATGAGCCTGTGCGACATGAGCTTTGCCTCGATGCTGGAGCAGCCCTTTGCCGGTCTGGCCAACTACCGCGAGGTCTTCCGGGATCCGACATTCTGGACGGTCTTTGTCAACAGCCTGGTGTACACGGCGGTAACCGTGCCGGGACAGATGGCGCTTGGGCTCTTCATCGCCATTCTGCTTTCGGGCATCAAACGCTTCAGCGTCACCTTCCGGGTCATCAACTACCTGCCTGTTGTGACCTCGTGGGTGATTGCCTCCCTGGTCTTCCGCTATATCTTCAACACGGAGGGCCTGCTGAACTACTTCCTGTGGAAGGTGCTGGGCGTGACCTCCGGCAACATCCGTTGGCTGGATACGAGGTGGAGCGGTCTTGCGGTTGCGATGATTCTGGGCATCTGGAAGGGCATCGGCTGGAACATGGTCATCTTTCTGGCGGCGCTGCAGCAGGTGCCGCAGGACCTGTACGAGGCCGCGGAGATCGACGGCTGCGGCGCATGGAAGAAGTTCCTGAATGTGACGCTGCCCGGCATCCGCGGAACGGTGCTCTTCGTGCTCATCGAGCTGACCATCGGCGGCTTCAACGTGTTCACCTCCATCAAGATGATCACGGGCGGCAAGCCGGCGCATCAGACGGACACGCTGCTGACATGGATGTACTACAAGGCGTTCAGCACAGGCAAATTCGGCTATGCCGCCGCGCTGAGCTTCGTGATGGCGCTGACGCTGGGTCTGCTGGCCATCGTGCAGTTCCGCGCGATGAAGAGCCGAGACGAGTGAGGGGAGGGACGACCATGAAGCGCAGAAATCCCGCGAAAATCGCGGACGCCACCGTGCGTTACCTCCTGCTGGCCGCGGGGACGGTCGTGTTCACGCTGCCGATGATCTACATGATCTCCACCTCGCTGCGCCCGAACGGTGCGCTGTACGAGTATCCGCCGCGCTTTTTCCCAAAATGGGAGGCACTGACGCTGGAAAACTACGATTACATCCTGCATCAGAGCAAGTTCTATCTGAACTTCCTGAACTCGGTGGTGGTGTCGCTGTCCACGGTGGCTCTTGCGGCGGCGGTATCCTCGGCGATGGCGTTTGTGCTGGGCAAGTTCAAGTCCAGGGCGACGCAACTGCTGTTCGGCTTCATCATCGTGACGATGATCATCCCCGGAACGACGATGATCGTTCCGCAGTTCGAGCTGGCAACGGGCTTGGGGCTGGTCAACCGGCTGTGGGGACTGATTCCGTTCTATGTGGCATGGGTAATCCCCTTCTCGACCTTCATGATCAAGGGATTTATGGAGAACATCCCCGGTGAGATCATGGACGCCGCATGGATCGACGGCGCCAACGTACTCCAGACGTATGGCAGGATTGCGCTGCCGCTGGCCTCGCCCGCAATTGCCTCCGTCAGCATCTTCAACTTTCTGACCGCGTGGGAGGAATATCCTTGGGCCAACACCGTCATCAACGACAACAGCCTGCGCACGCTGCCCATCGCCATCGCCGGCTTCTTCGGTCAGCATCAGTTCACGCAGTGGGGATATGTGTTTGCCATGTCCGTGCTGACGCTGATTCCGGTGATTGTGATCTTCATCTTCTGCCAGCGGTTCTTTGTGCAGGGTCTGACCGCCGGCAGCGTGAAGGGATGAGTGCTGCCGCAGCTGCATCAAGCAAGCGCAGAATACTCTTTGATGAACGCAAAAGAGTACGCCAAAGGGAAGCATACAAGAGGCTCTACTTCTGGTTTTCACAGGAGTAGACCGCTTTTTCATGAATTCTGTTCAAATGGGCATATGTCAGCGCCAAGCTGGAGAAGCTGCTCTCCAAACACATTTCTTTCCCACTTCACGCGCATCCCAAACAGGCATATCTGTTCTCGTTTATAAAAGTCAAAGAAAGTCTACAAATCAAAAGGCCACAGGTTCGAGTCCTGTTGCGACCACCATAAGAACCCTTGTAAATCAAGGGTTCTTTCTTTTTGCCCATACCCAAATACCCAAACCTCACCCTAACGATACCCAATTATCCCGATTCTGTGGTCAGGTTGCTGATGAAGGCCTGCATCCTGTTGGCGCTTTCGCGGCGCATGGTCGGAGTCACGTGTCCGTAGCGATCCAGGGTGAACGCCGCGGAGTAATGACCCATGTTTTCCTGCAGGGTTTTGATGTCGTCTCCCGCCATGATGCTGTTCACGGCAAACGTGTGACGCAGGTCGTGCATCCGGTGGCGCGGAAGCCCGGCCTTTGCCAGATAACTCTGGAATGTCCGGCACACGAACCACTGATTCAGGTGGCTTCCATCTGCGTGGGTGAACACCAGGTTGGGGAATTCTCCTTCATTCCAGAGATCGCGGGCTCTTTTCTTCTGGGCTTGCTGATCGGCACGATGTTTTTTCAGCACTTCCATCACGAAGGGTGCCGGTTCGATGATCCGCGTCTTTCCGTTTTTCAGCGTCCCGAAGTAGAAGCGGCAGCCTTTCTTCCGAACCTGGCAGAGCTGCTTTTCCACATGGATCACACCGTGCTCAAAGTCCACACAATCCCAGGTGAGGCCGATCAGTTCGCCGGACCGCATTCCCGTGAAGATGTCCGTCAGAAACAGCGCCTCAAATTCTTCTCCGCGAAGCACATCGAAGAGTTTCTTCTGTTCCGGCGCATCCAGCGGCTCCACCTTCTTCTCCACCACCCTGGGGATCACGCAGGCGCAGGTCGGATTCCGCAGCATGTATTCCAGCCGCACAGCCATGTCCAATGCCCGATGAAGAACACCGTGAATGTTCTTGATGTACTTTGGACTTAACCCCTTCTCCTTAAGCTGATTGTACAGCTTTTGAATCACAGGCGCTTTCAGGCTGTTGAGTGGAATATTCCCGAATGTCGGTTTCAGATAAATCCGGCACGTGGATGCATAGGCTTCCACCGTTCCCGGTTTCACATCAGCCAGGTAATCCGCCAGCCAAATGTCCAGCCATTCGCCGACCGTCATCTCCTTTTCGGCTTCCGGTTCGGGTTCGGCGGCAACGCTCTGGGTGAGCACTGCCGTCGGGTTGTCATGGCCTTCCAATTTTGCTTGCAGAGCTTTCACCTTTGCCCGGACTTCTTTCTGGGTTCTTGCATACACACTCTTGCTGATCAGTTTGCCTGTCGCGGGATCGACGCCAACCGTGATCCTTGCTTCCCAGGTACCGTTGCTTCTTTTTCTCAGATTTCCTTCGCCATTAGCACGCTTCAGCGCCATAGGTTTCTCCTTTCTTCAACCAGTCCAGCAGAGACTGCCGCGAGATCAGAATCTTCTTTCCCACTTTGACGAATCGCACCTTCCGGGCGCGAACGATCTCGTACATCTTGGGCTTGCAGATGCCGATCAGCTGCGCAGCCTCCGTGACTGTCAGCGTGACTTTGTTTTCAGGCGAAGATTGTTGCGGTATTTCGTTGTTAAGGTGCTCAGGCTCTGGATCATGAATGTCGGCTTCATCCAGTTTCAAAAGCAGCTCATCCACGATCTGATGTACCTGTTCATTAGTATAGAATCTCATACTCATATCGTCAATATCCTTTCGCACTTTAAAGTGATAAAAAGTTGTAAACTTTCTTCTGTATGACTGCTACTGCCGTTTTGTTACCAGTTAGAACCCGATTTTTGATGAAGACGATTCATTCTTCATCCCCCGTCTGAACCGGCCATGGAAAGCCCAGCTGTGCAAGGCTTTCTGACGCGTTAACCGGTAACAAATCACGTGCTTTTCGTCTGCTTTCGGT
>ERZ1106954.1282-NODE-1282-length-19283-cov-6.096422_pt1 | contig 19283 bp, 19 predicted proteins | sample MGYA00403678_ERZ1106954 | MGnify/ENA primary metagenome ERZ1106954 (study PRJEB35170, sample SAMEA104062445) | human gut metagenome | biome: human gut; feature: human-associated habitat; material: faeces | place: Denmark | collected 2012-08-20 ... | reverse complement strand
TCGAGAATCTTCTCGACCGTCTCCTCCGGGTACTTATTGCGTGCCACGGGCACCTCCGTCCTTGTTATCGCGATAAACATGCCATGAGTGGCGTACGGATCGAGAAGGGCTGGCGCCAAAAGAGCCCAACGGCCGTTATGGCTTCGTTAGAAACGCGCCCTACCGTGGATGGTGAACCCGAAAGGTAAGGCGCGCGGGTACGGCGACTCGGCCCGCGCGCCCGGGAGAGAAAGGACGAACCCATGGGTTACATGCTCGAGACGCGCGGGCTCACCAAGCGCTTCGGCCGCGGCGACCAGGCGCAGGACGCCGTGGCCGACGTGAGCCTTCATATCCGCGAGGGCGAGGTGTACGGGCTGCTCGGCCCCAACGGCGCCGGCAAGTCGACAACGCTCAAGATGATCTGCGGGATGCTGCGGCCGACGGCCGGGGAGATCCTCTTTGCCGGGCACGCCTGGCGCCGCGAGGACCTCTACGCAATCGGCAGCCTCATCGAGGAGGCGCCGCTCTACCCCAACCTCACCGCGCGCGAGAACCTGCGCGTGCGTACCACGCTGCTGGGCCTTCCCGAGAGCCGCGTAGATGAGGTGCTCGCCGCCGTGGGCCTCGCGGACACCGGGAAGAAGCGCGCCGGGCGCTTCTCGATGGGCATGCGGCAGCGCCTGGGGCTCGCGCTGGCGCTGATCGCCCGGCCACGCCTGCTCGTGCTCGACGAGCCCACCAACGGCCTCGACCCCATCGGCATCGAGGAGCTGCGCGACCAGATCCGCGGCTTCGCGGCGGCGGGTACGACGGTAATCGTCTCGAGCCACATCCTCTCCGAGGTGCAGCAGATGGCGGACACCATCGGCATCATCTACGGGGGGCGCCTCGCCTACGAGGATGCGCTTCGGTCCGGGCAGGACCTCGAGGAACTCTTCATGAGCGTCTGCCGGGAAGGGCGACGAGCGCGCGGGGAGGTGGCGGCATGACGGGCGAGAAAGGCGGCCTGCTCGCGGGCCTGCGCGCCGAGGCCCTGAAGTCGCGCCACGCGGCACCGGTTCGCCTGGCCGTGCTCATGGCACTGCCGATGCCGCTGCTCGGCGCGATGCCCTACCGGGGCGTGCAGATCTTCAGCGCGTGGAACTACTGGTACGCGCTCTTCCTGCCCGTGGCTCTCTCGCTCGTGGTGGCGTGCGTCGCGCGGGCGGACGCGCGCACGCGGATGCGGGGGCTTCTGGGCCTGGGCTTCCCGCTCGGGCGCGCCTGGTGGGCCAAGGCGCTCTGGTGCCTCGCGCTCTGCGCGCTCTCGAACCTCGTGGTCTTCGGCATCTACCTCGCGGGATCGGCGTTCTCCTCGCAGGGCCTCACGGCCGCGGGCACGCTCACGATGCTCCTCTGCGCGCTCGCCAACACGGTGACCGCGGCGTGGATGATCCCCGCAGGGCTCTTCCTTACGGCGCGGCTCGGCATGCTCGCGGGCATCTTCTGCCCGCTCGCCGCGCAGCTCGTGGGTGGGTTCGCCTGGTCGCTGGTGCCGCTGCCGCAGCTCTTTCCGCCGTCGGCGAGCATGGTCATCCCTACGAGCTTCATTCCCGTGCTGCCGAGCGGCGAGCCACTCGCGGCGGACATGGCGCTCGGCGGGGCGCTCGCGGCGGACGGCATGCTCACACTGGTGGGCCTTGCGGTCTGCGCGCTCGCGTTCGCCGCGCTCACGGCGGCGGGCGCGGCCTGGTTCGCGCGCTCCGAGGAGAGGTGATGGCCATGACACGACTCTCCGACCCGACGCCACGCATGACTCTCTCGCGGGCCCTGCTCTCCGAGGCCCTGCGCCTGGCGCGTTCCCCGCTCGCAGTGGTGCACCTCGTCTGCGGCCTGGCAGCCGGTCTTGCCTGCGGCGAGTACTTCTCCGTTACCCGATGGGACCCGGCGCTGGGCGCGGACGCCTACGCCCAGTTCCTCGGCGCCCTCATGCCGCTCATGTCCGCCATCGTCTGCGGGCTCGCCGTGGACGAGGAGCGCGCTGCCGGGCGCCTCGCCAACCTCACGGCGGTCCCCTCGCGCGGGCGCGCCGTCGCGGCGAAGCTGCTCGCCCTTGCGGCGCTCGGCGCGGGCACGCTGGCCGTGGCGCTCGGCGTGTTCGGGGCCGTGCTCGCCGTCGCCGGGCGCCTGCCGCTCGGGCCCGCTCCGCTTGCGGCCGCCTGGGCGGGCATCGTGCTGGGCAGCCTGCCCCTCTACGCGCTGGGGCTCGGCGTGGCCCTGCGCCTCGGCCGCAACGCCGCCATCGGCGCCGGCGCGGCGGGAATGCTCCTCGCGTTCTTCTCAGTGGGCGGACTTGCGCACGGCCTCATGACCGGCGAGCTCACCGGTGCCCTGGCGACGCCCCTGAGCTGGGTGCCGCTCGCCTGGCCCGCGCGCCTAGGGTCGCTCGGGGTGGAGGCCTTCATCGACGCCGCACGCGCGGCGGGCCCTCTCCTCACGACTGCGCTCGCTGGCCTCGTGCTCACCCTGGCAACCGCCGCCGTCCTTATCGCCTGGTTCTGCCGCTTCGAGGACGGGAGGGCAGATGCGTAGGAAGCCGCTCGCCGCCGTGCTCGCCCTCCTCTCCGCAGCGCTCGTCCTGGGCGGGAATGCCCTGCTCGACGCCGGCTGGGGGTCGGCGCTGCGCTCGATCGCCGACCGCGTGCTGCCCAACCCTGAGATCGCCATGTGGGCGCCCGCGCCCGAGCCCGGCAGCCACGCGAGCTCCTACGCCGACGCCACCGGGGCGGGGGCGAACTACGTCTACCTGGTGGACGCGGCGGACGACAGAGGCAATGTCCGAGAGCTCCAGCTCATCTTCTTCGGACGGGAGTCGAACGGCGAGGGCTGGCTCGAGATTGAGGCGCGCGGCGGCTCGGGCGTGCGCTATCGCGCGTGCGACGCGGCCCAGGCACCCGCGGCTGCGCGCAGGGCTCTGGACCGCTGAGCGCGGCGCTAGTACAATGCCGACGGGAGTTTCAGGAGGTCGAACATGGCGAGGATACTGGCAGTAGATGATGAACGGGCGATCCTCGACGCGCTCGCGCGCGTCCTCGGCCGCGACGGCCATGAGGTCGTCAAGGCATCGGACCCGACGGCGGTCCCGGGGATGGACCTCTCGCGCTTCGACCTCGTGCTCTGCGACGTCATGATGCCGGGGCTCGACGGCTTCGAGCTCGTGCGGCAGATCCGCCCGGACTTCGACGGGCCCATCATCTTCCTGACCGCGCGCGTGGCCGAGGAGGACGCCGTGGCCGGCTACGGCCTGGGCGCCGACGACTACGTCCGCAAGCCCTTCGGGGCCGCGGAGCTGCGCGCCAAGGTCGCGGCCCATCTACGCCGTGAGCGCCGGCCGCGCTCGCACGCCCTCTCCTTCGGGGAGGTGCGAATCGACCTCGGGGCGCGCGGCCTCGCCGTGGGCGGCGAGACTGTGCCGCTCACGCCCACCGAGTACGCCATCTGCGAGTACCTCGCCCGCCACCCCGGGCAGGTCATGAGCCGCGCGCAGATCCGCGAGGCGGTGCTCGGCTGGGAGAGCGACGCCGACGACGCGGCCATATCCATGCAGGTCAGCCGCGCCCGGAGGAAACTCTCCGAGGCCGGCGCCGATCCGATCGCGACCGTCTGGGGGATGGGGTACAAGTGGCAGCTCTGAGGACCGGGGCGCGAGGTCGCGGGGGCATGCCGCTCTCCTTCGTCATCGCGCGCTACTTCGCCTACGCGTTCGCGGCGGTCGCCACGGCGTGGCTCGCCTCGTTCATGGCGCTCTCCGCGGCGATCAACGCGGGCTTCGTCTACGAGGCAAGCTGGGGGCCGGCCAATGCGCACGAGGTCGCGGAGGGCCTGGCACGCGACGGCGTCTGCGGGCAGCAGGACGTGCCGACGGCGTACCGCTACCTCATCCTGAACAAGGACGGATACGTGCTGATGACAGACCTCGAGGGCACGCGGCTCGAGGACGCGACGGAAATGGCCCGTGCGGCACTCGCCGCGGATCCGGGCACAGTGGAGATCGAGGGCGGGGGCTCGGGCCTCACCTACGCCGCGTTCCCGCTCAAGGGCGGCGGGGCCTGCGCACTCGTCAGCGAGTACCTGCCGCAGTGGGTCTCGCGCGACCTCGCCGGCCTGCTTCCCAACCCGCAGAGCCTCATGCTCGTCGGCGCCGCGGCGGGAAGCGCGCTCGCGCTCGCGCTCGTGGCGCGCCGCGCGAGCCGCGTGATCTCGCGCAAGATGGCGCCGCTCGCGGAGGCGGCGGGGCGCGTCGGCGCGGGGGAGCTCGACTTCGCGGTCGGCAGCACCAACGTGCGCGAGGTGAACGACGTCCTCGCCGCGATGGACGCCATGCGGGCCTCCCTCGCCGAGTCGCTCGAGGCCCGCTGGGCCGCGGAGCGGGGGCAGCGCGAGCAGGTGGCGTCGCTCGCCCACGACCTCAAGACGCCGCTCACCGTGCTGCGCGCCAACGCCGACTTCGTGGCGGAGGAGCTGGAAGACGAGAAAGACGCCGACCTCGCGGCCGCCGCGCGCGACATAGCCGGTGGTGTCGAAAGGCTCGACGGCTACGTGCGCCTGCTCATCGAGGCCTCGCGCGGGTCCGGCGGGGCGGAGAGGGCCCCCATGCGGCCGGCCGAGCTCTGCGAACAGGTCCTCGCCGAGGCCGCCCAGATCGCCCGGGCGCGAGGCGTGACGCTCGACGCGGCCACGGGCCCTGCTGTCGCGGGCGCGCCCGAGGCCCCGCTCGACCGAACCGCCCTGGCGCGAGCCGCCGCGAACCTCGTGGCCAACGCCGCCGAGCACGCGCGCTCGCGCGTGGCGGTCTCCTGCGACGTCGAGGGCGGCCACCTCGTCATCGAGGTGGCCGACGACGGACCGGGCTTCTCTCCCGCCGCCCTCGAACGCGGCTGTGAGCGCCTCTTCACAGACGACTCCTCCCGCTCCTCGCGCGACGGAGGCCGCCACTACGGGCTCGGCCTCCACGCCGCCTCCGAGGCCGCGAGCGCCCACGGGGGCTCCGTCTCGCTCGCCAACAGCCCCTCGGGCGGCGCGGTGGCCACCATCGCGGTCCCCCTGTGAGGGCCTGACGACTCAGGCCCTCACACCAGCGTGCCTCGCAATCAAACGCTTCCCGGATAATAATACCCGTTGCAGGGATCGCCCTGTCTAGTCGCCGCCCATGTGCATGAGCATGTCAGCGATGCGAGTCGCCATCTCGTCCGCCGCTGCACGGATGTTGGCGACCCAGGACGCAAGGCCGGCCTGATCGGATGCCTCCGCTTCAAGCACGTCGCAGTTCGCGGTCACCGCCATGAGCGGGGTGACGAGGTCGTGCGAGGCGGTGCAAACGAACGCGCGCTCCCGCGCCTCGGCCTCCGCCACCGGTCGCATGGCGCGTCCCGTTGCCGACTACGCCACGGTGAGCCCCCAAAAAGCCGAAGCCATCGGCGTCACTCGCTTCGCTAAATCAACTTTATGGGATGACGGATCACGGTCTTGAGCTTCTCCGGCGCGCACTTGCGCGGGTCGGAGAGGTAAATCTCGTGATGCAGACGGGCTTCGGAGAAGTCGGGGGCGTAGCCCCGTTCCGCCGCGAATGTGCGCATGGCGTCTATGGTCGCCGGCTCGTCGTCGTAAGGCCCGGTATGCATGCACTGAACGCAAAGACCCTCGTCGACCCTCAGCAGCTCGACCGCCGAGAAGTCCAGCTTCTTCTTGACGGCAGCTTCCGAAACTGCCCAGTCGAAGTCCTCGCGAGTGACGAAATCGGGCAGACGGATGCACGAGATGAAGTTGAAGTCGTCCTTCCGCGCATAATCAATCTCGCCATCGGCGCGGTCTTGCCACCAGAAGCCCTCGAGCGGAGGCACGACGAAGTCGAAATAGCCTTCGATCTCTCGCGGGCCCTTCTTCGACATCTTGATGGTATAAGCGACGCCGTAGAGCAGCGGCAACGCGTTCTGGTACTCGCCGCCTTCGGTATTGGGATTGCCCTTGCCCCGCACGGCGACGTAGCTCATAGGCGGAACGGTTACGACGCTCGGCTTGCCGGACGGCCTGTAGAGCTCCCTGAACTCCTTCTTGAAATCGTATGCCATCGCAACAAACCTCCCTGAGCTTGGGTTTCCGTCGATATCCGACCAAATATAGCAATGGGCGCGCCTTCGGAAGAGGCCGCGCCCATTGCAGGATATTATAACACAGAATCGAACGTCTGTTCTATTCCCACTCGATCGTCGCGGGCGGCTTGGACGTGATGTCGTAGCACACGCGGTTGGCGCCGGGAACCTCGGCAACGATGCGGCCGGAGATGCGGGCCAGCACGTCGTAGGGCAGCTTGGCCCAGTCGGCGGTCATGGCATCGCTGGACTCGACGGCACGCAGGATGATCGGGCGCTGATAGGTGCGCTCGTCGCCCATAACGCCGACGGACTTAATGTCGGGCAAAACCGCAAAGTACTGCCAGCAGCTGTGCTCGGAGTTGCGCTCGCCGGTCTGCTCAAACAGACGCTGGTTGTAAGCGTCGAGCTCCTCGCGCACGATAGCGTCGGCGTTCTTGAGGATCTCGAGCTTCTCCTTATCGACCGCACCGATGATGCGGATGGCCAGACCCGGACCCGGGAAAGGCTGGCGGAACACGATGTGACCCGGCAGGCCAAGCGCCAGACCAAGCGCGCGGACCTCGTCCTTAAAGAAGTGGTCGAGCGGCTCGATAAGGTCGAAGTGCACGCCCTCGGGGAACGGGATCAGGTTGTGATGGCTCTTGATGGTGGCCGTCTTACCGCCCGTCTTGCGAGCGCCGGACTCGATGATGTCGGGGTAGATGGTGCCCTGAGCCAGGTACTTGACCGGCTTGCCATCGGTCTCGAGCTGCTGCGCCACGGCGAAGAACTCTTTCCAGAACTGCGTACCGATGATGCGGCGCTTCTCCTCGGGCTCGGTCACGCCGGCCAGAAGCTCGGCATAACGGTCCTCGGCGTGGACGTGGATAAAGTCGACGTCAAACTGCTTGGTGAAGACCTCCTCCACCTGCTCGGGCTCGCCCTTGCGCAGCAGGCCGTGGTTGATGAACACGCAGGTCATCTGCTTGCCCACGGCGCGAGCGCCCAGCGCAGCCACGACGGAGGAGTCGACGCCACCGGACAGGGCCAGAATCACGCGGTCGTCGCCGACCTTCTCGCGGAACTCGGCCGTCATGGTCTCGACCAGGTTGTCCATGCTCCAGTTGGGCTCCAGGCCGCAGATCTCAAACAGGAAGTTGCTCAGCAGCTGCTGACCGTACTCGGAGTGCTTGACCTCGGGGTGGAACTGCGTGGTGAAGATCTTGCGCTCGACGCACTCCATGGCGGCAACCGGGCACACGTCGGTGCTGGCGGTAACGGTAAAGCCCTCGGGCACCTCGGAAACGGCGTCGCGGTGGCTCATCCACACGGTCTGCTCCATGGGCGTAGAGTTAAAGAGCTTGGCACCGGCCGTGCGCGTGATGGTGGCGCGGCCATACTCGCCCACCTCAGAGTGGCCGACCTTGCCGCCGAGCGTCACGGCCGTGATCTGATGGCCGTAGCAAAAGCCCAGGACGGGAAGGTCCAGGTCAAAGATGGCGGGATCGATAGACGGAGCGTCCTCGGCATACACGGAAGCCGGGCCGCCGGAAAGGATGAGCGCAGAGGCGTTCATCTCGCGAATCTCGTCGGCCGAGATGTCGCAGGGGACAATCTCGGAATACACGTTGAGGTCGCGGACGCGACGGGCAATGAGCTGACCGTACTGCGCACCAAAGTCGAGTACGAGGACCTTTGCGGAAGCCTTTTGATCCATGGTTCCCCCTCTTGTTGGCGGGGAGCCGGTGCCCACCCGCGCGAATGAACGAAAATAACCTCCATAGTGTACACGTTATATGGGGTTTCTCGTCCCTCGCAGCCATCAGCGCACGGCAAACGCACGACCTAGGCCCCTATTTGACGGCAATTGAAGTGTTACCAAACGTTACAGATGATGTAATACGTTTGAACATTGGACGCCCTGTGCCACAATACTGCCGAACGACTCCGCCTCTGTGGCGGCAAATACGATAGGAATACCAGCATGAAGCGCATCCTTCTCATCGCCACGGGCGGCACCATCGCATCGACCGAGGACGGCAACGGCCTCTCCCCCGCCCTGACCGGTGAGGAGCTCGCCCAGAGCGTCCCCGAGATCTCGGGGCTCTGCGAGCTCGACGTCGTGCAGCCCATGAACATCGACAGCACCAACATGCGCCCCAGCGACTGGATGCGTATCCGCGACGTCATCGTCGAGGGCTATGCCGACCACGACGGCTTCGTGATTCTGCACGGCACCGACACCATGAGCTACACCGCGGCAGCGCTTTCCTATCTGATTCAGGACAGCCCCAAGCCCATCGTGCTCACCGGCTCGCAAAAGCCCATGGGCAACCCCTTTACCGACGCCAAGCTCAACCTGTACCAGAGCCTGCTCTATGCGCTCGACGAGCATTCGCACGATGTGTCGATCGTGTTTGGCGGCGTCGCCATTGCCGGCACGCGCGCCCGCAAGCAGCGCACCATGAGCTTTAACGCGTTCATTAGCGTCAACTATCCGCCCATTGCCTACATCCGCAATGACCGTATCGTGCGCAACGGGCTTCACGGCACGCATCAGGACGAAAACCCGGTGCATTTCTACGACAGCATCGACCCGCGCGTATTTGTACTCAAGCTTACGCCCGGCGTAAACCCGGGCATCCTCGACGCCCTTGCCGATAGCTACGACGCCGTGATTCTGGAGACCTTTGGCATCGGCGGTATCCCCGAGTTTGGTGAGTCGGGCGAGTCGTTCCAAGAGGCGATTTTCCGCTGGGTCGATTCGGGCCGCACCGTCGTTATGACCACGCAGGTCCCCGAAGAGGGCCTTGACCTGGGTGTTTATGAGGTCGGCCGTGCCTATGCCGATCATCGGGGTATTTTGCGCGGCGACGACATGACCACCGAGACGCTCGTGGCCAAAACCATGTGGGCACTCGGCCAGTCACGTGATGCCGCCGAGATCCAGCGCCTGTTCTACAGCCAAGTCAACCACGACCGCATCCCGATGGCGTAATCCCTAAGGCAGTTCCACTTATCGCAGCCTCAAACGACAGGTGGTCCCCCTCGGGCCGTGCAAAAATCGGAGTATTCTGCAATTTCTCCGCCGGAGACATAGAATCGGCCGATTGTTAGACGAACTTTTAGGGCGAAGAGGCCGTCTAGTAAATATTTATTCCACATTTTTATTAAGCGTGTGGATTAACTACTGTCAAAAAGGCAAAGCCAGCCGCTCGAGCTACCATCTACGGCTGAACAAGTGCTGAATACTCGCGATTTTGCACATCGAAACCAGGGGGACCCGCCCAAAGAGCGTCAATTAGCAGCGAGGAACGCCCTATTCGATACCCTCGAGAAGCTCTGACACCGTCATGCCGAGTGCGGGCGCGATCTTAAATAGAACCTTGAGCGTGAAATTTGCCGTCCCATCTTCGATTCGGTCGAGGTAGGGTCGGCTGATTCCTGTCGCCACACAAAAATCAACCTTGGAGATACCAAGGTCCCTGCGTGTCTCTTCGACCCGCCTGCCAAGAATCTGTTTCGCACGTTCGTCCATGCAGCCGAGTTTGAAATGGAGCCGAACATAAACGTAAACTATAGTTTACGTTTTGCCGAATACACAGGAGTTTTCTATGTCGGGTTCTTCGGTCCGCATGTACCGAGCCACGCTTCGCACAAACAGCGCGCCGCCCAAGCTCGTCGTCGTTGAATCAGAATGCCTTTCGCCCGATGAGCGCACAGCATTTGCATTGCTATCAAGTCGCGTCGCCGCCGTTCTGGTCCCTTGCCCGGCGCAAGGTGAACTTGTCATCCAATGCCAAGCGCACAGCTGCTCGCTCAATCAGGCTGCCGTAATCGCAACCAGCCAACACGGTCTGCCCCTTCTCCTGGAAGCCGGTATCGCACTCGCCCTTCGCGGCGCCGGATACGAAAACGAGGCCGCCGCCGACATGGTCTTTAAACCACGATCGAGCGGCGGCCTCGCAGCAGCTATCGAATATGTGTGCAGACTCGTTGCCTAAAAGGACAAGCTAGAAACCAAAGCCAAAGCCCGTTCCAGTAATCGCCGAATACATAAAGTAGACGTTGATTACATTGAGGAACACGCCCGTGATGCAGCCGTTACGCAGGTAGCGCTCGCACGCAAGGCGTGCCATCACAGCGGAGTCATCATTGTTTTTAGCCTGGCGTCCCGCCGTAAAGTACGTCGCCACGCTCAGCAGTAGGTTGAGCACCGGCAGTGCCAGCAGCTCGTAGCTCTTACCCCAGCGCGTCACCTCGCCGGCTGCGTTAAACTTCGTTGCCACCTCGGGGCCAATGTTGGGGATAACACACGCTGCAACCACCAGCGGAATCACCGCAAGTACGAGCAGCGCAATACCCATGTAGCCAGCTTTTTTGCCATATTTAAACATATGCGTCGTCCTTACACGTTGAAGCGGAAGTGCACGACGTCGCCATCGGCCATGACATAGTCCTTGCCCTCAATGCGCAGCTTGCCGGCGGCCTTGGCGCCCTGCTCGCCGCCGAGCTCGATGTAGTCGTCGTAGCCAATAACCTCGGCCTTAATAAAGCCGCGCTCAAAATCGGTGTGGATGACGCCGGCGGCCTGCGGGGCGGTCGCGCCCTGACGAACCGTCCAGGCCTTGACCTCCATCTCGCCAGCCGTAAAGAACGACTGCAGGCCGAGCAGCTTGTAGGCAGCCTGAGCGAGCACGTCCAGGCCGGGCTGCTCCAGGCCCAGGCTCTCCAGGTAGTCGGCGGCGTCCTCGGGATCGAGCTCGGAAAGCTCTGCCTCGATCTTGGCGCAGATGGGCAGCGGCTTGACGCCATCGATGGGCGCCAGATTGTCGTTGAGCATATCCTCGTCCACGTTGGCCACATACAGGATGGGCTTCATAGTAAGCAGGAATAAGCCCTTGGCAGCAGCGCGCTCCTCGTCGGTCATCTCCATGGATGCGGCGCGCTTGCCCTCGTTGAGCCAGGCGAGCAGGCGCTTGGCCACCTCGAACTTGGGCATGAGCTCCTTGTCGCGCTTGGCCTCCTTCTCGAGCTTGGGCAGTTGTTTCTCGAGCGTGCCCATGTCGGCCAGGATGAGCTCGGTCATGATGGTGTCGGCATCGCCGGCGGGATCGACGAACTCGCCCGTGCGGCCCACCTCACGCATGACGTTGGGGTCCTTAAAGTAGCGCACGACCTCGCAGATGGCATCGGTCTCGCGGATGTTTGCCAGGAACTGGTTGCCCAGACCCTCACCCTCGTTAGCGCCCTTCACCAGACCTGCGATGTCGACGAACTCGACCGTCGCCGGCACAATGCGGCCGGGGTTGACGATGTCGGCGAGCTTTTGCAGGCGGCTATCGGGCACATCGACGATACCCACGTTGGGGTCGATCGTGGCAAACGGGTAGTTGGCGGCAAGGCCGGTCTTTTTGGTAAGCGCGGTGAACAGCGTCGACTTGCCCACGTTGGGCAGGCCCACGATACCGATGGAAAGGGACACGACAGCTCCTTTTGGTACAGGTACTTCAAACTTCATAAGTATAGCGCCGCCGCAGCATCCGGGCGAATCCGGACACCGCGGCGGCGCAAATGAAGCAGAGATGCGTGAGGGTTCGAGACAGTAGTCCTTACTTAAGCTCGGGCCAGAAATCCTTGTTGGCCTCGATCATGTCGTCGAGAATCTCCTTGGCAACCGTCATGGACGGGACCGTCTTGTTGAGCGTGAACGCCTTGAGCGCCTTCTCGTACGAACCCTCGATGAACGCCTCGACCACGAGCTTCTCGGAGTTGAGCTGCTGCATCATGAGGCCCTGCTGGAACAGCTGGATGTTGTCGCGCGAGATGACCTCGGGGCCGTTCTTGCCGATGTAGGCGGGCAGCTCGACCATCGCGTCGTACGGCATGTTCGGGATCGCGCCGCGGTTCTGGCAAATGACCAGGAAGCGAGCGAAGGCGCTACACTTCGAGCGATATTGAGCACCAACGCGGGCGCTAGCGCAGGTGTCGCCCGCGATACTCGGGAGAATCAGCATCGGAATCGGGGGAAGCCGAGGAGGCTGAAGCAGAGGAGGCGAAGGGGGCCGCAGGCCTGGAGGCTCCCGCGGTCCACCCGTTTCCGCCTTCGCCAGCAGCCGCGCCGGCGTCCAGCGTCACCGCGGCGGCAACAGCAGCACGCTGCGCCGCGCGCCGCTTCTTGCGCACGTGCCCGGCCGCAACGAGACCCACAACAATCGCCAGCAGCGCGCCCAAAACGCCCAGCGCCACCGCGGTGGTGTTGATGCCCTGCGCGTCCTCGGGCACGGGCACCTCATTCGGAATCTCCGCACGCACGCCCGATACGAGCAGGCGGTGCGAGTTCACGCCGTAGGGCGTGCAGGTCATGAGCGTCACGCGGTCCTCGCCGGCGGTCACGCGCAACTTGGAATCGTCGTCGGGCGTAATCACGTCTATGCGGTCGATCTTGTAACCCAGTTCCTCGCCCATCACCTCGATGTAAAACGAGTCGCCAACCTGCAGTTCGTCCAGGCGCGTGAACAGGAGCGAGCCTGGCACGCCGCGGTGGCCGGTAAGCACGGCGTGCGTGCTCGCGCCGCCCACGGGCAGCGATGTTCCATATAGGTGGCCGGCGCCCGCAGCGAGCACCTCGGTGGAGGTGCCGTGGTACACGGGCAGGTTCACGTCGATCTTGGGAATGCGCACCGAGCACATAAGGCCCGATCCCGCGTTAAGAAGCCCCTGGTAGGTTGTATCTTGCGAGGCGATGGAATCCTCAGAGCCAGAGGCGGTGGAGGCGCCGGAGGTGCTACCGAACGGATCCACGACCTCGCCGATAACGTCCTGACCGCCGGCGGCCAACTGCTCGTTGTAGGCGCGCGCGGCCGCGAGGGCCTCCTCCGCCTTCGGATAGGGCCAGCCATCAACCGTGTTGGCGGCCGCGGTAACTGCGGCCGTCTGCTCGGCCTGGGACATGGCGCGCAGGGCGAGGGGCGTGGCCACGATAACAAAGCCGGCGACAAAGCACAGAAGGGAAAGCAGGCGCAGGGCGAGGGGCGGTTTACGTCGGCTGGGGGAAGCCGGGTTCGAACCGACGCTCGGCGTGCGCATCGTCGATACGGGCTTGATTGCCTTCATGTGGTTCACCTCCGGGGGTGTGGGTGCGAGGACACGGTTAATGCACCACACCCCGCCGCGGGTCCAAGCGCGACGGGGTGCGGCGAAAGGGAATGTGAGAACGCGGCGCACGGGCGCTGATAGGAGACGACGATCGCCCGCTCGCCGCGTCATCAAGCTAGGGAATTAAGAGCGCATACGTGCACTCAGGGCAAAGGCGGCGCCAGCAGCCATGAGCAGCACGCCCACGGTGATGAAAACCTTGATGCCCAGGTCACCGGTCAAGGGCAGCTCGGTGAGGTTCTTGGCGTTCTTGACCGTAGCCGTAGAAGCGGTGTCGCCCGTACCGAAGGAGACGCGGTCGCCGTCGGTGTTGGTGGTCTTCTTGTACTCCACAGTTTTCACAGTCACACCATCGGTATCAAACGTACGGTTAATGGTGAACTTGAAGTCAGGCAAGCCGATGCTGGTGTAGCCATCAGGGGCCTTAATCTCGTAGACGCGGTATTCACCAGCAGGGAGACCAGACATGGCGATCTTGCCGTCAGTGCCGGTAGTGAACACGCCATCATTGGCTGCACCGGCAGCGGGCTTGGCAGTAGTGAGATCCTTCCAGGCCTTGGTCGTGGTCTCTTGGGCCATGAACGTCTCGACGTTACCGTTCACGCGGGCAATCGCGAACTGAGCACCAGAAAGCGACTCCTTGCCGGCCATGTTGGTCTTGTAAATGCTGAAGTCGTAGGTGTACACGCGAACGGTGGGGCCCGGAACCTTATGCTCCTCACCGCTCGGGGTACGAGAGTACTTAAGCTCGACGGTATTGGGGTTGCCGGTACCAGCGATAACGGCATCGGAGTCGACAACAGCGGTCAGGGTAACGGTAACCGTAGCACCAGAGTCAATATTGTCGTTCGAGTTCACGTAGTGGGCGAGGTCAACCGTGGTGACGGTGGCGTCAGGCTTTTTGCAGTTGTCCAGGGGATCGTTCTGATTCTCGAGATTCGTCAGGACGTAGCCGTTGTTATCGGTACCATCGCTAGCATCAGCCGTAAGCTCGGTGTCGCCAACCATGACCTTGGTAACCGTAACGTCCTTCAGGCCGTGAGCAGCGGTATCGATAAGCTGCAGTACGCGGGAGCCGTCGTTGTAGCCAGTGTAGTCCGGAATCGTGGTGGTAAGGGTATAGGTGATGGTGTCGCCAATACGAGCATCCGTCTTGGTCGCAGGGTCAACGGCGGCACCGTTAACTTTGGTAATCTCTTTGTTGATGATGGAGGGCTCGTTGGCCTTAAGGGTCACGGTGCCCAGCGTCGAGGTCGCGGCGGCGTAGTCAGGGGTAGTTTGATCGTCCGGGTTAACGAGCTTGGTAGCAAGCAGCATCGGGATGGACTGAGACTCGATCTTATCCTTGTTGGTATCGGTCGCAGCCTTAGTGGCGTCCTTCAGGAACCAGAAGCCCTGCTTGCACTTGTTCTCATAGCCCGCATCTTTAGCGCTCTGGAAATCCGCCTTATAGTCATCGGTAGACGTGGTGGTCAGAGTCTTCTTGGCAAGCAAAGTAGCAAACTCACGAAGAGCAGAGCCGCTGCCCTTCCACTGGTTCTCGGTGCTCTCAACGGTAGCGTTATCACCAGTCTTGAACACCTTGTCGATCAGGAAGCCCATAGGGTTCTTTTCGGTGCCATTCACGGTGCCGTTGTAGTTAGCATCGGCGTCGTAAGCAGACTTGATGCTCTGCCCGTTAACGGTGCTGGTCATCTCACCCATGACATCTTCAATAACAGCGACGAAGTCGTTGGTGGTATCGATCTCGAAGTTAATAGAGGCATCTTCACCCGCACCGGTAACGGTAACGTTCTTCAGGGTAGCAAGCCTCCAGCCCTCGAACGTATGGTTATACGTAGCGGAATCGTTGTTGGTGATGGTAATGGTGCCCTCCGTCGGCTGTGCGGGATCCACAGCCTTGGCCGTGGGCGCGCCGCCCACCAGGCCGGTTACGGCGATCGCTACGGCGGCGGCGCCGGCGATCAGCTTTTGTACGAATCGGTTCATGATTCCCCTTTCAGAAATGAGCCCGACATTCATAAACATCTATCTACCAGCGCCATCGGACGAATCGTCCTGGCGGCGCTTTGTAGCGAACCAATACGCTCCCGCAGCGATGCCGCTCAGAAGCATGAGACCGGCGCCCACGAGAAGCATGGAGTTTTCGGTCCAGCCCGCGCCGGTAAGCGGGAGGTCCGTGAGAACTTTCACGTTGGTGAAGGTGGAGGCGGGAATGGCGGTTGGGTCCGCGCCGGCGGTGCCGATGACGTTATTAACGGTATTGCCCATGTCGTCCTTCACCTGCGTGACCGTGGTGGAGGTGGTGAGGCCGGTGTACTTGCCATCGACCATGGCAGCCTTTACCGTAACGGCCACCTGGTACTCGGCCTTGGAGTAGCGGAGCTTGTCGATGGCACCGGTGGGAGGCGCGACCTCCTTCACCGTGTAGGTATAGGTCTTGGCGCCAGTCGGGTTCGAATCGTCGATCTTGGCAAGATGGCCCTTGCTGAATGCAATCTCCCCAAAGTTCGCAACGATGTCGTTGACCTTGGACGCGTCCGTAGGTGCAACGGAAATGGTCGTTACGCCAGGCATCGGAGCCGCGGGGTCGGACGTCGCCGCCGTGATCTCGAAGCTGAACGGGATATAACCCTTGGCATCTTTCGGCCAATCCGTATTGCGAACAGATTTGGTCACCGGAATCGTTACGGACGTAGCACTGCACTTGTCGGAGATGTACGTAGTGCCACTAGCGATGCTCAGCTGCTCGTTCCCTTTCCACGTAATGGAACCGTTTGTGCTGTCCACCGTGAACTCGTAGGTGTTCTTGTTCAGTTCGTAGCCAAACGGCGCCTGGGTCTCAACAAGCGTGTACGTACCCGGCAGCAGACCCTCGAGCGTGAACTTGCCATCCTTGGTGTCGGTATCGGCCCAAGTGGTTTCGCTCGAAGCCGACTGATCGCTCACGGTCCAGGACTTCTCCCCAGTCAAGCCATCGGCACCCAGTTTCGCAAGCTTCCACTCGGAACCAGCCAAAGGAGCGTGTCCTTTGTCGCCCTCCTCCACCTTGGTCCAAGACACCGTACCAGTGATCTTGGCGTTGACGATGGCACCCGTGGGGTTCTTCACGAACGGAACCAGCGAGTTGCCATTTGCCGTATCCACATAACCCTGAACATAGTTCACCTGCTCGCCGGTGTTGTTCATGGTGGCGTAGTAGATCTTGTCCGAAACCTGGTAACCCTCCGGCGCCGTCACCTCTTTGATGTAATAGGTGAAGTATTTGGTATCGTTGGGATCGCCGATGTTGGCCTTCTGGTTCAAATAGTTGAACTGAAGCTCGCCATCAGTAGAAGCGTAATCGTTGGCAGCGCCATCCGTTACCGTAACGATGGGATTCTTCCCTTCCTTGGCATCTTCGACTTTGCCGTATATCCTCCACGAGGAACCGGGGAGCAGCGTCTTGCCGTCCGCTGCATCAACCTTGCTCCACGCAACGGCGGAGCCGTCGGGCGTGTAGGTACCGGACCACGGGAAGTTGTGACGCTCCTGGTCCATGTCGATGACGGAAGACGATTTGCCCTCGATATCGAAGTTGCACGCTTCCTTAGGGTTGTTCATCATGAAGTCTTTGCCCACGTACACACGACCATTGGTAGTCACATGGTCGTCGAAGCTTCCGTTGGGAACGAGAATCGATCCGATCATAGCCGCGGCGGGGTCATCGTCGGTCCACTTCTCGTCGCTGCCGCCCCAGTCCTTTCGACCCTCGCCTGCGATGCCGCCGCGAATGGTAAGGCTGGTGGTATCCATGAAGTTCCACATGATAGACTGGGCGGCAGTGGAATACTGAGTCTTGACGGCGCTATTGTTCTCGTACCCGCGGGAGATTTCCCCACCGTTCCACCAGAAGCGCCAGCCGTTGTGGAACTCGATAGGAGCTTTTCCCGTTACGTTCACGATAACGGAGGCACCCTCGGGAATGTTATCGAATTTGAAGTCGACGCCGCGGTAGTAGACGCTATCCTTCCAGTTGGAGAGCTCGGAACCGTCAATGGTGAAGACCTGTTGCATAGAAGTTCCATGGCCGGTAAAGGTGATGAGTCGCTCGGTGTTGCAAATCTTTTCCGGGATTCCGTTATCAAGCGCATCGGTAACAGGCTTGTAGTCACCATCGAATCTGAGTGTATAGTTTGCCTTGTTGTTGTAATCGTACTTTTTGATTTCGTAGTTGCTATTAGACTCTGCAAAGCCGTGGGCATTCACCTCGCCAGTGTCATTGAAACCCTTCAGCATGTCTGAAAGTGTGGTGAGGTATGTACCGTATTCCGCGTACGAGTTCCCGTTAATATTTTTCAGGACGTCGGGTTGCTGCCACTTAATCTTATTCAAGCTATCAGTCGTATCGTTCTGGGCGCACACGACCGATTTCTTGCCCGTAGCCGTTCCACCGTACACGTAAGTGCAGTTTCCCGAGATCAATGCGTCGTAGTCGACGCCTCCACCATCAGTAGATTTACCGGTCCATGCACCCTTATTCCAGGCTGCAACAGAGCCTTTCACCTGTTCAGAACCGATTTCATCAAGATGGGTGTTAGTTCCCGCAACAGCTAGAGCAGTTCCGCTTTCAGGGCGGAACTGAGCACCGAAGCCCACGGTACCAAAACGGAAACCTGCCCCACCCCAGCTCTCCTTGAGGGGACGCATGGCAAGCTTACCTGCAACGACCGTAAGGCCCTCAGCCTCGACGGCGTAGGAGCCTAAAAGCGTGTTGTTGTTAATGACGTCCTGCCCAATGAGCGTGGTTGCGTCCGTGGGGTTAGAGCCGATGTACATGTCGCGGCCGACGTAGGTGGCCACGCCGGGATCGTCCTTGGAAGAGCCCACGTCCGTACCGATACCGATAGACGTGGGCTTGTAGATGCCCTTGTTCACAGTGGTGGCCGCGCTCGCAGAGGTGGCCGCGCTGAACGGGGACAGCAGCGTGCTTGCAACGAAAATGGTTGCTATAAAGCTACATGCGGCGAACTTCTTCACTTTGAGCACCCCATTCGAGTTTCCTCGGTAGAAACTGTCTGGGTGTCGTTGGCGATGGCATGCGAGATCGGGGGCATGACGAGCGACAGCACCAGGCTCAACACGGAGGCTCCGCACAAAACGCCTGCCAGTACACGGCGCGTCGCTTTTTTACTCTGCTTAGTTTTTTCTGAATTCGCTTTCATCGATGTCTCCTCCCCAAGAGACCGCGATCTTGCTCTTTCACTATCAAACGTATCTGCGCAACCTGTGATTGTGCACGCTTAGTAATGCATATTGTAACGATTGTTTGAACATCTAAGCAAAAAAACCGCTAGTTTTGTAGCGAATTCTCAATTCCCTTGATTATCAACTTTATCCGAACACCTCCCACATTCATCCGCACATGTGCGGATGAATGTGGGAACCCGATACCCTGAGGGCCGGGCCGGCCGGCCCCGGGAGATCGGAGGACGGCATGTCCGGAAAGAAGAAAAGGGACTCCGCAAGGGCGGTCCCGAGGGCCTACGGAAGGCTCACGAGGCACGAGCGGGACACGGTCCAGAGGATGCTGGAGCGCAGGGCGTCGTGCAGGGAGATCGCGAGGGAGCTGGGCAGGTCGCCCTCGACGGTGAGCGCCGAGGTGGCGTCGCACAGGTTCGTGAGGGCGCCGAAGGCCAGGCGCGGCGAGCGCGTGGACGCCTCCGCCGACCTGTCGGCGGCCTGCCCGCGCCTGGCGGCGTGGCCGCGATGCTGCAACGGCTGCGGGCGGTACCGCGCGATCGGCTGCAAGCGCCGCCCCCACGTCTTCTACGAGGCCCGGGCCGCGCAGCTGTGCGCCGACTCGGTCCTCGTCTCGTCCAGGCGCGGGATAGACGCCGACGAGCCCGCCGCGGCGGCCAGGCTGGAGGCGATAAGGGACTGCCTGCGCCGGGGGCTGTCGCCCGAGCAGATGGCGGCGCGCAACGGCGGCCCGGTGGACCTGTCGCCGTCGACCATCTACCGCTGGGTCTCGGCGGGCTACGACGGCATGAC